>Ga0306920_100000180_pt1 | contig 74963 bp, 71 predicted proteins | sample flu12Cox44000170_FD_204666 | JGI IMG/M metagenome (GOLD analysis project Ga0306920, IMG submission 204666) | Lab enrichment of tropical soil microbial communities from Luquillo Experimental Forest, Puerto Rico - flux4day.12C.oxic.44.000.170 (v2)... | ecosystem: Environmental > Terrestrial >...
ATCATCCGTACGCTGCCTGGTATGTACCAAGACAATCTCGGATTCATCTCGCTCGCCGCGCCAGTACACATGGCCCTGGCAGCGTTGGCCTGGCGTCAGCGCCCGGTCGCAAGCCTCGCAGTCCATCGGGATGCTCCCCTTGCATGAGCACCACCCAGCAGGTTGCGGCCCAGGAGCGGGCCGATGGCGCCAATGGGATGTGTTTCTCCTTAGCGGACGGCCCGTAATAGCGTGGATGCCTGTAAGGGGATGCGGCTTCATGTAATTCAACCGAGTGCGAATGTCCGTGCGGATCCATACGACGGCCTTGTCGCATAAACATAGTGGCGCGTACTCTAGGGGCCGGCATGTTCAAGGCATATAGGGTTCGGCTACCGGGGCTGATTGCTTTCCTGGCCACAGCGCTGCTGCCGGTCGTTCTTCATAGCGCGGTTGGATCCAGCGGTACGAGCGGCAAAATCTCGTCGATTCTCGGAACGTGGACTGGGACATGGACGAACGCAAACAACATCACAACAGGCACTGAATCCTTCGTCGTTCAAACGCAGGAGGGATCAACTATCACTGGCTTCTTCTGCTGGGATATAACACAAGACCCGGCAACCTGTTCCTCTAACATTAACGACTATGAGTCTTGGACCGGGACAATAGACGCAACAGGAACTCTCGTAATCACTGGCCAGTTGGGTGATTACCCCGCAAAACTATCGCTCGATGGGACCTCTATCAGAGGCACTTATCAGAACCGCAGAATCGCCAGTCACACAGGCACATGGGGTGTACAGAGAGCGCCTTTGAGATGACCCCCACGAACAGCCACTATCACCACTAATCCGCGGTTTCCGCCCGTCAGCGGTGGCGTCATCCGAGAGGCCCCCGTACGCTTAGACGGACATTGAAGCGAGGGTGGGAAGGAGCGCCCAAGTGAGTCTGTACACCGATCACATCCTCCCGCATCTCCTTAACCTTTCGATGCGCAAGGGTGACCTCATGCCATATCGAAAACGCGTGGTTTCGCGTGCTGAGGGCCGCGTGCTCGAAATCGGCATCGGTTCCGGGCTCAACCTTCCGCTTTACGGGAGCACGGTGGAAGAGATTCTCGGACTCGAGCCGGCACCGGGGATGATGAGCATGGCGCAGCGAGCGGCCGCCCGATCCGGGCAAGCGGTGACCCTAATCGCCGGTTCGGCGGAAGCAATTCCGCTCGAGGCCCACAGTGTTGATACGATCCTGACAACCTGGACGCTGTGTTCGATTCCGCGAGCAGGCGATGCGCTGAAGGAGATGCGGCGGGTGCTCAGACCAAACGGTCAATTACTGTTTGTTGAGCACGGATTGGCGCCGGAAGCGAATGTCCAGAGGTGGCAGGATCGCCTCACACCTTTTTGGAGACGGATTGGCGGCGGCTGCCATCTGAACCGGCCGATTCGCACACTCATCGAAAACGCAGGGTTCAGCATCGCCGAACTCACGACGGGCTACATGAGAGGGCTCAAGCCCATGACGTACATGTACGAGGGACGCGCGACGCCGGGTTAAAACCGCATACCTGCGAATGCATTCCAGTGACCGAGTGCCCGCTTCGCCGTTCGTCACCGACCCCTAAGGAGCGCCCGGATGCCGCCGAAGGGTCGGAGAGTGCCCTGTGACAATGATGATGGTCTTGTTGTCGAGAATGTATTGCTTGTACTGCGGCATGAAGTCGGCGCCAGAATTTTCGAACCCCTCCATCGAATACGGGCTGCGCCGCTTGAACATGCCGGTGTTGTGCATGAGTTTCTCGAGCGCACCTTCGAGCTTCCAGCCTTTGTCGGTCGGATAGTAGTAGTGGGGTGAGATCGCAACTGTAACGCCGCTCGCTTTCGCCGCTGCAAACAATCTCTCGAGGTTCTCAACGGCGTTTTGCTGTCGCACGCCCTCGGCCGCGGCGTCCCAGATGACACTCTTCGGGCTCAGGAAGTCGACCTGCGGATCGGTCACGAGGAGCGCTGTACGCGACAAGTCCAGCTTCATGTCCGACGGCGGCAGGACGGGTTGCCCGGGTCGGCGTACTTGCCGGTCACCGTCGCGGACTCTTGGGATGACATAGCCTAAAGGCCAAGCCTGCCGAGTGTTCCATACTCGATTACTGCCTGACACGACACCATCGTCTAATCGAATTCCACGCGCACGCGTGCCGGAATACTAATTTGGGTTGTGGTCCTCTCGCGGATCGGGCATGGCTCTAAAAGCTGACGCGAACGCCGCCGAAAACCTCGAAAGGCGCGGCCGGGCTGATGAATCGAGTGTCCGCGCTTCGAACGCTGGTGACACCGTGGCCGGAATTCCAGGGGTGCCTGAGAACTCTCACTAAACGGGGTCAGAGACGGCACATCGCAACGAATGAAGCGCAAGTCTCCGGCAGGAGGAGCGCGAAGACAGGACGACCGAGGTCGTGCCTGGTGAGCTTCATGATCCTGCTGTGCGAGTGAACTTCATCACCCAGTTCGTTTCCCAGGTGGCTCCCCCATCCTCCGAAAAGGCCTGTTCCCAGCGTGCTTTCGTTGAGGTGATGTCAGACCAGATGAAGCGCACCTTGATCGGCTTACCCTTAAAACGATCGTCGGCGAAAAAAGTCCCGACGCCGTTCCGAAACCCGCCGACGACGGGTGGATCAAGGTCATGCCCGTGCCGGGAATCGAACCACCAGATTGCCCAGGTTCTCGTGGAGGGATCAAACACCCGCATGGTCACCGCCCGATACGCACCGTCGGGAAGCTCGAGTACGTTATCGTCGACGTTGGCCTGACCGCCCAGAATGAGACGCGTCTCGCACGTGCCTGCAAAAGCCTCCCAGTCGCTGCTGCGCTCGAGCCGTCCCTTGAGCCTTCGGTGCTGGACGGTCCATCGACCCACGAGAAAGTCGAAATCGTGGACGGTGCCGCCGGCCTGGCTGGTCAGGGCCGACTGAGTCTGCGGCTCGCGAGCGGCACCGATCGACGGATTTACGGTTTCCATCGCCCATATCAGGGGCAGTGTGGTGGCGAGGTAACCGGATAGTCTTCGAAGCATAGGGGCGCTCCTCAGCATTCAGTGCAGCGGGGATCGCACAGTCGGCGCTAGGCGCAGTCGCTCAGGCTTGCGCATCAGAGCCGGGAGTACCGCCTCCGTCGCGGAGTCCCTCCATCCGCTCAATTCCCTGAATCTCGAAACAAAGGCAGCTTCCGCGTCCGCACTCGGCCACCGAGCAAACCAGACAAAGGCGCGATCGTGCTCGCGAATCGGAAGCTGCGTGTAGGTATTGGGGCTTTCCTCGCTCACCAGACACGCAAGCGGATGAACACCTAGCCCGACAAGTTGCGGCATGAGCGCGTTCTCGAAGAAGTGTGTGAACTCAAGCACGTCAACGCCCCCAAGGTAATAGATCGTCGCCCCGATGACACCACGCGGTCCCGCAGTCGAAGCGACTCTCGAGCTGAAACCCTCTGCCAGCGCTGCCGGACGCAGCAGGAGCACATTATCCGAATCGAGCATGGTCGCGTTCGCTGCCGTCCGGTTGGCCTGCCACACCGGACCGCCATAAAAGGCCGAGAGCGCTGCTTGCCGACTGCGCATATCGCGAAAGCCGCGTATCCACACGAAGCGATCCGGGTCATCCAGGTCGCGGAAGGTGCCCAAGATGTGGGCTCCGTGCTCGTTCTGCGGCTCAATGAAATTTTTCTCAAAGAGCGCAATCAGGGTGTCGCGTTGACCGCGGTGGAGCGTGTACTGACGGAGCTCAAACACCTGGTCGTCGTCCGCGGCGTCGGTCGGCGCAGAACCCGCTCCTTTCTCCGCCAGGGCCGTCTTCACGACCACTGTCGCTACTGCGGCCGCCAATAGATCACGCCGATTGGTCCTCATGAGACGCACACCGTATTTTGACCATGATCATTGTGTTTTGAACAGACCGGTCGTCCGGTTTATGATGTAGGTTGCCGACCTGGGATGTGCTTGTCAAGATGAATGGCCCGACCGGCCGGGGAAAACGAACCGTGAAACTGAACCCTGCGCGTAGCCGCCGCAACGATCCCGAGGGCTTGCGCGGGCGGGTGCTGGATGCCGCCGCAGTACTTTTCCAGACTCAGGGCTATCACGCTACGGGTATGCGCGACGTGCTGCACGCGACCGGTATCTCCTCTGGCGCTTTGCATCACCATTTTCCAACCAAGGACGCACTCGCCCTCGCGGTCATCACTGACCGCGTCGCACCGGTGGTACGAGAGACCTGGATCGATCCACTGCGTACCGCTTCGAGCGTGACCCAGGGCGTCCGTCAGGTGTTTCGGGACATCATTGCCGGCATCGAGCGACGCGGGTCTGTCGCTGGCTGCCCGCTCAACAATCTGGCGATGGAGCTCTCCTTCTCCAACCCCCGATTCCGGGAGTCTCTGCAAGCGATCTTTCAAGAATGGCAGACGAGTCTTGCGGCGCGCATCCGTGAGACGAAGGGCGGCGCACGACTAGACCGCAACAAGTGCGCCGCCGCTGCGGCGTTCATCATCGCGACTTACTCGGGCGCCATGAACCTGGCGAAGACAACGCAGAGTGCGTCACCCTTGCGCGACGCGGCCACCCATCTCTACAGCTGGCTTGAGGAGCGCGGGTTCGCTCAATAGGAGTGCGCTGTGTTTCGTGTTGATGTCGACTGTTTCGTAGATTATTCCTGCTTCGATCCGTAGAGGGCGGGCGACCTTCGCAAGATCGACAACTTGATCGCGAGTGCCATGATTCTCGCTGCCCTGTGTGTTTTTGCTCGAACAGATTGGAGGTGCGCTGTAAGCGTCTAAACAGCGGCGCTGCGTCGAGCGAGGCAGTCCGGCACGCTCGCGGGGTATGGGGAATCTGCAAACTGTGCGGCACCGAAGCACCCTTTGGCGCGTTCACCCGGGCACCCGATTAGGATACTTACAATACACTCTTGATGTCTTTTCTAAGTCTGGCCGAGGGGTCAATTACAGATTGGACGGACGGGGCCGCCCCCCGGCGGTAGCTCTGCCGTCTGTTGGTGTTGCAGCTATAGCAGCCACCGGAACACTACGGGCCGTCAGGCCTCGGCTTGTGCCCGATAGGAGCTCACTGGCTTGTCGCATGCCCGAGAGGAGCTCCCTCGCCTGTAGCTGCGCGTCGCTCTTGGGCTCAGCGGCAATGACAGGGTTGCCTGTCAGCGAAACGGTCGCTAGGAGCGACAATGCGGAAAACCTCAACGAAGCTGATCCACGCACCGGTTTCATATTGACTCCTGACGGGTGAGTTCAGACTGTTGATTGCCACGATCTCGGAAGGGGACGGTGCCGTAGCACCATCCCCGCAAATCACATCGATGCCGTAGCAATTCGCGTGCCAACGCGGCTGGGCTTCAGCTCAAAGAGCTTGAACCGCACGGACATCGTGACGCCGTCGCACGGCATACCTACGTCCGTGGCAAATTCACGCCCTCGAGCCAGCACGCAGCCTCGCCTTGGCGCTCGCTCCTGAACTCTAACTAGATGCCGCAATCGGCTGCGGATCTGCAACGGGCTGCGGCTGGTGAGCAATCTTGCATTCCGGCGACGCCTCTAATGCCGAAATTTCGGAACACATGCATGACCTACGTGACTCACACACCGTGGCACAGACGTTGCAAGCCTCAGCAGTGGCCAAGTGTCCTCGACAGTTCTGCCCGGAGTTTCGTAATGAATACCCGCACGCCAACGCCGACCCCTGCAACGCGCGCATCTCTCGAGTCCGACTCAGCAGCGATCGTGCCCGCCAAAGGTGCCGTCAGAACTTTCCGCACGCCGCCGCTACTGGTCGGAGCCTTGGCTGCTGTCACGATCCTGGTATCCACGGTCTGCAGCCCAGCGTCAGCCGCACCGGAATTGCCGGTCAAGAAGGAACTCACGCTACAAGTAGCTAATCAACTGGCCGACGCCGCCCAGGCTGAAGCAGAGAAACGCAATGCAACCGTCGTCATCACCGTCGTCGACGACGGCGGCTACCCGATCGTGCTGCGTCGCCTCGACAACACGCAGGTGGCCAGCGTTCAAGTGGGTATAGACAAAGCACGGACCGCGGCTATATATCGCCGTCCGAGCAGGGACTTCGAGGAACAAGTGAAAAACGGCAGGGTCTCAGCGCTCGCGCTGGCAGGGGGCGTGCCGTTGCAAGGGGGACTGCCGATCAAAATTGACGGTGTCGTAATAGGCGCGATTTCGGCCTCCGGCAATACGCCACAGGAGGACGAAGACATAGCCGCGGCCGGACTTGCCGCGATTGAAGCGCCACGCATAGAAAGCTATTTTCCTGCGTCGTCGGTGGATACCGCATTCTCCAAAGGTGAGCCGATTCTCGAAACAAACTCATTTAAGGTGCATGCCAGCCGTCGCGACACGCCGGGCCTGGCCGAAGTGCATCTATACGAAACCGATGTGATCCGCGTACTGAAAGGCTCGTCCACCTTCATCGTCGGCGGCAGCATCATCGATCCAAGAGAGACCGCGTTCGGCGAGATCCGTGGCAAGGGCATCATCGGCGGGACCAGTTATGCGTTGAAGCCGGGTGACGTCATGGTCGTGCCGCCGCACATCCCACATTGGTTCAAGGACGTGAACGCCCCCTTCCTCTATTACACGGTCAAGCCAATTTCGAAGTGACCTTCAGACATGAGACCCGAGAGCGCTGACGTGTCACCGCCCTCGATAATGTAAGGGAACGGCATGAGAAGCGAGTGCACGTACGCCAATCACATCCATGCGCCTGACTATTCACACCGATCATGCTCTGCGGATGCTCATGCTCCTCGCGCTCGAATCGGAGCCGCTGCACACCATTGAGGACATTGCCCGCCGCTACAACATCTCCCACAGACACTTGATGAAGATCGCCCGTGCGGTCTGCCGGAATACGGCCGATCAGGAACGGCTTCTCGCAGCAGCGGAAGGAATCGGCGTCGGGTGATCGAAGCGCGAATCACGCCTTGATGCTTTGTGTATGTGTTGTCGAGTCTACTCTACGTGGTGTTCGCGCAGATGCTCGCGACGCTGGAGGCGTTCACCGAGTGCCCCTCGCCCTTCGGCTCACCGGTTGGCACTCGACTCCGACCATATGTTTATTCCCCCGTCGACTGCGTACTGATCTATCGCGGCAAATTCCGCGTCGGTGAAATGAAGGTTCACAACAGCGCCGAGGCATTCCTCGATTTGTGGCCAGCGGCTGGCGCCGATGAGCGCGCTCGTGACGGTCGACTTGCGTAGAACCCAGGCGATGGCCATCTGCGCAAGGCTCTGGCCACGCTGCTGTGCAATGCGATCGAGCGCTCGTACGTTGGCGAGATTGCGCTCTGTCAGCATGCTCTCGCTGAATTCTTCGCCTCGCACGACCCGAGATGACTCGGGGATCCCGTGAAGGTACTTGGCGGTGAGGAGTCCCTGCGCCAGGGGTGAAAAGGCGATGCAACCTACCCCCTCTTCCTCGAGCGTCTGCAACAGGCCGTCTTCAATCCATCGGTTAAACATTGAGTATGACGGCTGATGGAGCAAACACGGGGTTCTCAGGTCTCGCAGGATACGAACCGCCTGTCGAGTCGTCTCCGGACCATAAGAGGAGATGCCTACATAGAGAGCGCGACCGCTCCTCACTGCCATGTCAAGTGCGCACATCGTCTCTTCGAGCGGCGTATGCGGGTCGTACCGGTGCGAGTAGAAGACGTCGACGTACTTGAGCCCCATGCGCTTGAGACTTTGATCCAGACTGGCGAGGAGATACTTGCGCGAGCCCCACTCTCCGTATGGGCCGGGCCACATGCGGTAGCCAGCCTTGGTCGAGATGATGAGCTCATCGTGGTGGCTGGCGAGATCCCTTACTAGAACACGGCCAAAGGTCTCCTCTGCCGAGCCCGGCGGGGGGCCATAGTTATTGGCCAAGTCAAAGTGCGTAATGCCGTGATCGAACGACTTTAGCACCATCTCGCGGCTACTCTCGTAAGGAACCGTTCCGCCGAAGTTCTGCCACAACCCCAAGGAGATCCGTGGCAAATGCAGCCCGCTGCGGCCGCAGCGAGCGTACGACATTTGCCGATATCGGTTTTCAGCGGGCGCGTACATCACTACTACCTCTCACGACTCGACAGCCGCAACTGACTCCCCGCCTCGTTGGGCGTGCTTTTCCGCAAGTCCAGCTGCGCGGGCTCACGCGCAGCCTACTCCACCCAGCTTACGAGCTGATCGCTCCGGTTGCGAGCGCATCACGGACCCTGCGAACCCTGAGTCTTCGTCACGCTCGCTAGAAAGTTACGGACGAGTTGTTGAACGCCGGGGCGGTCAAAGGCATAGAAAATCTCGTTCGCACGCACCGCCCGCCGCAGGTAGTCCTCCTCGATCGTCCTTGGGTAGTCGTCAGACCGCCGTCGGAAATTCGGTGCGTCACAGGTACTCTGTTCTTCGGGCGATAGCCTCAGATCGTGCATCGACTCCAATGCAAAGAGCTTGCGGGTTTGCAGCTCCTGATCCGTCTCGTATGAGAATACCCTCTGAAGCGTGATTTCCTCGGTTCCAGGTGTAATTGGAGGCAGCGACATCACGCTGCCTGCCGGCCCAAACGGATAGCGATCGGATCCTGCATGATTGGTATACAGCAGAAAGGTAGCGTCGCGAACCCACCGTTCGAGAGCCTGCACAACAGCTACCGTTGCGTACTCGTGATCGAGGTGACTGTCGAGTTGGGGGTTGGGCATTACGATTATCGCTGGATTTACCTCATGCAGTATGGTGACGATATCCTCCACTAAGTGATTCCATGTGTTGGTACGTTGCTCATTCGGCAACAAGGCTCCGACGTTGGCGCGGCGATACGGTGCAACGTCAGTATTCGGACCATAGACTTCATGGATTGTCCGGAACGGATCTGCATACATGACGTCGAGGCGTCCGTCGAAATATCCGAGGTTGTAACTTCGGTCCGGCGGAATGCGGCCCTGCCACGGTACTAGCACGCTGTCCACGGCGCGCAGATAACCCTTCAGTCGATAGTGCTCCGGCGGATCCGCGACTTGAGCGCGGTAATTCATGCTGCCGGCATTCCCGGCCGTTAGTGTCACTATGGTCGATTGTCGATCTGCATACAAACCGAAAGCCGCGATCTCAGCATCGTCGGGATGAGGCGCAATGACGAGTAGCGGTTTCCGCAGATCAAGCTGATTATGAAACAGACGCAAGGTCGCATCGTCCCCTGCCAGTGTCACGGCGTTAGCCCGAACGGTTACCTGAGCCCCTGCCACGAGCTCGTTACGTAGTCCGCTTAGATTCAACCATTGGGTGCCGATTGCGTTCGCGTCAAGAAATTGGCGTACACTGGCGACCCCGGCGGAAGCCTCTATCCATGGTTGGGATTCAGCGCCCGCGCTCTTCACCCCCAACAGTGCAGTATCCCAGGTCGTGGCCGACACGTGAGGCCAGACGAACCGAACACCCTGTCGCGTGTGCGTTAGACGAATCGACTGCGCGACGCTCTTGTCGGCGGCGAAGCGGTAAGGGTCGTAGCTCGCGGGGACGTTATGAGGATTAAGCGCCGGAGGCACCTCAACGGGCTGCTCAGGCTGGGCCGCAATCGCTGTGCAGGCCAGCAAGCCCAATAGCGCCGTTGCACCGTGCAGTGAGTTCACGCCGGTATCCTCGCTGAGCTTTGCACTGGCGGCGACGACGAGCCGCCACCACATGCTGCCGCTGTGAAGCAGCCCCCCGCCAGCACTACGAGGATCGGGCTCGACTGAGGCGCACGCTGGTGTTGAGTCGTCATTCTGTCGCCGGTGCTCGCAAAGGCTGAACAGGCGAATGCAGTTCTTAGCTCGGTTCCGCGCCGATGATGAGAACTCTCAGTGCCCCGACACCACACTGGCGCGCTTCAAGCAGCGATGAAACCCGGCAGCTTGAAGGCCCGCCGATCGAACGACGCGGTCGCCTGACACCCGAGCTCGAGATGCCACATGCCAATCAGGCAGTCCACAAATTCTGCCGCAGAGTCCTTCCAGATGAACAACGCCTGCTCGACCGACGGTTCCCCCTCGATCTGCAGTTCTGCCGACTCGAGCAACCCAGAGAACGCCCCAGGATCTCCGCCTGGCTCAAGCCATAACGGCTGCGCAGCACCCACTCGGTCTCGAGCAGCACCAGGTGACTGACGAACACCGGCTCGCTTCGCTCGGCCTCGCGGCGCAGCAGGCGCTGTGCTCTGCCGAACTGCCCCTCCTCGTCGCGCACCAGGAAGCGCACCAGCACACTCGTGTCGATTCCGAACATCAGCGCGACAGCTGCTCGACCGACAGCCCCTTGCGGCCCCGCCGGCGCAAGCTCCCGGCGAGACTCATGACGCTCTTGTTCTTGACTCGCATCAGCACGGTGCCGTCCGGCATCCGCGTGAAGGTGATCCGGTCGCTGGGTTTCAAGCGCAGGCTCTCGCGGATGGCCTTGGGGACCGTTGTCTGGCCCTTGCTGGTCAGGGTGGATTCGGTACTCATGAGAGTCTCCTTACGAACGACATCTTAGTAAGGATTGCGGCCGGTGCCTAGAGTCAGCAAGACACACTTGGACGAACCGCTGCGAACCGCGCTGGACGAATTGTTCTTACCCGCTATGCAGCCCGCATCTCGAGCACCCTCCTCGATCTCACTCAGAGGATTCTCGGCAAGTATCCGAGAGTGACCGCGATCGCGATCGACTATATCGATCCAGAGGACTGGATCGTCGGAGGTAAACCCCTATCTGAGCAAAACAAGAGCAGCGTGTATTTCGACATCAAGATTACCGACGAGACCAATACCAAGTCGGAGAAGGCGCGCTACATCAGGGAGGCGTTCGCCGCGAACCGATGAGGAGAAGAGTGCGCAGGATCGGGCTCTCTAAAGAGCCAGAATCTACGTTCAGCACGACATCCAAAAGACGTCAGGAATATATTGTAACTATTGGAATCTCGTGCCCGGGAGAGGACCAGGAGTCGGGGAATTTCCAGAAGAGATTCAAACCGTACAGCGTGGGATGTTCCCTGGTAGAGGCTGCACGACCTTCACAGCAGCCCGAACAGCCAGCAGAAGCACACGATGCAAACGCCCGCTGGCGGGCGTCGTGAATGATGGTGAGCTGCTGCATGGTTGCGGACTGAGCATTGGCCTCGGCCTGGTTTGCCGGCGGGACAACTGTGTCTCTACGGCCGGCCACCATCCGCACGCGCGTCTGGATGTGCGGCAGTGCATCTCGGAGTATTTATCGACACCCCGTCGATGATGCGAAATGTCGGCTTGACTGCGATCTCAGCCAGAGATGGATTTGGTCGGCGCGCAGTCATGACACGTTCTCTCTCCGCCTAAGAGACTCGATTAGCGAAATCACGGGGCAGCTGATCGGTTTGCCTTCTAAACGCGGACCCAATGAGGAGGCGATGGCCGCAGGGCTCCCGAGTGACTCAAGCCGCCACGCGGCTAAGGCAACCTCCCATCGACAATCCACTGCTTGAATGTATCAATGGCTGTTGGCTGCCAGGGACCATCACATGGCATCGATCCGTCTTGCAGCCGACTTAGGATAGCGTCCGCCCACGTGCGGACTTCTGCATATGACCAGAGGTCCAAGCCACGAGGTTTCATCGCCTCAACGTCGGTGCTGCGGAATAGAGGTTTGATATCCTTCGCATACCCCAACATATAGGATCACTCCTTATGAACTGCTGAACCACTGCTTCGATCCGGTGGACCACCCATGCGCACGGCGCATGGAACGGAGCAGCGAACATCTCGTATGCACCCGGGCAAAGTGATCGGGGAATGCCGAGGTTGAACATCATGAAATTCTTCTGCCTAGTTCCCTACCAAGAAAGATCCACCGCGTTCAGAGGGACTTAAGGAACTCCACCAAGTCCTTCATTTCTTTCTCCGTCAAGCCCAGATGCATGTGTTGATCATAGTGATTGATGACATCGCCCAAGGTTTGAAAGCGGCCATCATGGTAAAAACCACGGCTCTGCCGGCTCCACAATCCAGCAAGCGGTGCCGTCCGATACATGTGCGTGGGCGATCTATCGGCCTGGAACGAATCCACGCCGATCTCACTTGGAGCGTGTAGGTTATTCCCAGGCTCTGTATAAAGTGGCGGTACATGGCATGCAGCACACTTGCCCTTGCTCTCAAAGACATACTTCCCACGTGCTGCTGATGCTTCATCGTAGCTTCCCTTCGGCGGCTTTGGCGCGGGAATAGCCAACTGGTAGAAATGAAGGGCCGCGAGTTTGGAGGTGAGCTGATCAGGTTCACCGCGCGAGTTGTAGGAGCCTATCCGCGCGGACACGGGATATTGGTTTCTGTCGGCCAGCCGGGCGTCAAAGAATGCGCCCGAGCCGTGCATCTCCGTATCGCCGACATACGCGTTCCAGTACGGTACAGACCCGAATCCAGTCCAAGTATGAAGATTCACGCCGGCCAAGCCATAGGCCGGAGGAATCAACGTGCAGGCCCGCTTCCCGTCGGGTCGGAGGCCCTTCCCGTCTTTATCCAGTTCCGCATCAAAGCAGCCCGGGCCCCAACTTGCGAGGACCTTCTTCACTGTCGGCACATCGACGCCAAGCTCATCGGCGACAGGTTGCAAGTTAGGCGCCAGTGACACAATGACGCCGACGTTCAAATCGCGATTCCCCCATCCGTCCAGACGGTGCCCTATTCCGGGAGCCAACGAATCATCAACTGATGAATGGCAGAAGGCGCATTGAATTCCCATTGATACGAGTTTTCCCTGCTTGTCGAAGTGACCGGTCACGCCTACAACTGAGTTAAGCTTGAGGAGCGCAAGCGTCGTGCCCGGGTCGTCGAGATTTACCTTACCGGCTTTGAGTTGATCTACCAGGTTGGCAGGCAATGCGTCCACATCAACCTTCAAGCCGACCGAAAGGGCCGTCTTCGGGCTAACTCCCGGTCCGACGCCCCCGAAGTGCTCCCCAGCAATCGCTTGGTGAAGCCTCAGAGCATCCCCCCAATACGCTTCGTCACCAAAAGTGTCATAGCGAAAAATCTGCTTTCCCTGGCTGAGCAACTGCTGGGCGTAGCTGCTGATAACCGTATCGTTCGGCGATTGAGCTTGCGGTGAGGCTAGCTTCTCGGACTGGGCCCAAGCGAAGCCCGTGGCCGCCCAATACCAACATGTTGCCAACACCGCGGTGTAGTCTCTGGTGCTTTTCATTAGATCAACCTCCTTTCTTCAGCAACATATCCGCGCGGCGAGCCATACCTGGAATGGTGTACACATGGAGAATCAACATCGCGTGGGCAAGGAACATGAGTCAACGGACTGATCTGAACGTCGCACGAATCTCTTCGATTAGGAGTTGCGGTTGCTCCCAGGCTGCAAAGTGCCCACCCTTGGTTAGCTGGTTGTAATGGATGAGTCTGGGATATGCGCGCTCCGCCCAGCTCCGCGGGGCTTCATAGAGCTCGTCTGGAAAGACGCTCACGCCAACAGGGATTGAGACACCCTTGGGAGCGAAAAACTGCAGTTTGCTTTCCCAATAGAGGCGAGCAGAGGAGACTCCGGTATTCGTCAACCAGTAGAGCGTGACGTTGTCTAGAACATCCTCTTGCGTGATTCCATCGGGATGGCCCTCGAAGGCGCGTGCAATAAGCGCCTCACTCTTCTCGTCATGATCAAGCATCCAGGCTGCAAGCCCCACGGGTGAATCAGAAATTCCGTACAAAGTCTGCGGCCGGTTCGCCATCTCGATTGCGTAACCCAACCCGTGCTTATAGAACGAAGACAGCTCGTCGAAAGCCCGCTTCTCATCGGGTGTCAAGTCCGCCGGCGGCGGACCGCCGACCTGGAGTACCTTGGCGATGTCATCCGGAACCGTCGCTGGCATGTTGGTGTGAATTCCGATCAGACCTGGAGGTTTCTGCAGCGCCATCTGCTCTGTCACCGCATTCCCCCAATCGCCTCCCTGGCCCACATAGCGCGTGTATCCCAGACGCTTCATCAACACGATCCATGCACTGGCGATGCGGATAGGGTCCCAGCCGGTCTGGGCCGGCTTGCCAGAGAAACCGTGCCCCGGAAGTGATGGAACGACGACATGAAATGCGTCCGAGGCGCTCGCGCCGTGCGCGGTAGGATTGCTGAGTGGATCTATGATCTTCAGCTGTTCGATGACCGAGCCCGGCCAGCCGTGCGTAACAATGATCGGCAACGCATTCTCGTGCTTCGACCGCACGTGGATGAAATGAATGTCGACCCCATCGATCTCGGTCACGAAATTCGGCAGTGCGTTGAGCTTCGCCTCGCAGTTACGCCAGTCGTACTCCGTCCAGGCACGCGCGAGCTTCCATGAGGTCGCAAGCTGCACGCCTTGCGATGCATCGGCGACCGTCTCCTTCTCAGGCCACCTGGTCGCCCGAATCCGCCTGCGCAGGTCGGTCAGATCCGCTTCGGGAAAATTCACACGAAACGGACGAATGCCCCCGCTGGCACCGCCCGTCTGTTGTGCAACAGCATTCATCGATTTACTCCTGGCTGCAACACCGAAAAGACCCAGCGAGCCTGCTGCGGCGCTTGCCGCTGCAGCGCCGCAAAAGAAACGGCGGTTGATATCGCCAGTTCTTTGTATCTCAAACTCCTTAGGAACGGCGCTGCCCTCCAATGCCTTACTAACGCTTCTAGTGGTGGAATTAGAGCAGACATGGAGGTCCCCCTGTATTGGACAATGGTATAGCTACTCAACGGGCGCTGTCCGGATCAAACCTGAGCGCAGTGTTGAGTGCCAAGTCCGCCTGCTCGAATGCAGTCACCGAGAGCGCGAGGCTGCGGCTGCGTCAGCAGCCTCTAATGGAAAGCTGTGATAGCGCCGCAGGGGTCACTCGGCGAACATATCGCCGCGCTGATTGAGCGCAAAGCGAGTTACCGGAGTTCGCTCCATACCAAGAAGACTCAAGCCTCAGCCGGCGCTGAGGCGGCATGAAAAGGGGACACGACCATGTCACTGGCCAAACCACCCTCTCCGAGTTCAGCGAGCCTCGCCCACCCTCCATCGAGCTCTGCGCGTGCTTCCTTCGACACACCGATCGTCTTCGTGGTCGATGACGAGGCCTCGGTGCGCGAATCGCTGGAGTCGTTGCTCGATTCAGCGGGTTGGCGTCCGGAGACCTTCGCCTCCGCGACGGAGTTTCTCGCGCGCCCACGACCGGCTTCCCCGAGCTGCCTGGTGCTCGATATGCGGCTTCCCGGCCTCAACGGTCTCGATTTGCAGGCGCAAATCGCTACCGATCGCCTCGACATGCCGATCATCTTCATCAGCGCCTACGGCGACATACCGATGACCGTACAGGCCATGAAAGGCGGAGCGATCGACTGTCTAATGAAGCCCTTCTGCGACGACGTGCTGCTGGGCGCCGTCCGGCAGGGTTTGGAACGAAGTCGCATGGTGCTCGAGCATCAGGCGCAGATGCGCGCGCTGCGCGAACGGCAGAGGTCGCTCACCACGCGCGAACGGGAGGTCATGGCGTTAGTTGTCGCCGGCGGGAAAAACAAACAAATTGCCGCCGCGCTCCGCATCAGCGAGATCACCGTCAAAGCTCATCGCGGCAAGATGATGAAAAAAATGCGGGCTCGTTCGTTACCTCACTTGGTCAGGATGGCTGCAAGGCTCGCCGCCGAGCCCGCCGGTCGCATCCGAGCGCATTCTTTCACAAACATGGGACTCGCCCGCGGCGAGCGGCGAGGTTCTAGACGTAGTGCGTCTGCGACGCGGGAATATTCAGCCGGCCAGCCATTCGCACCAGGTCGGCAAGCGATGCAGCCTCCATCTTTCGCATCACGTTAGTGCGGTGGATCTGCAACGTCACTTCACTGATACCGAGTTGCGCCGCGGCCTGTTTGTTGAGAAGTCCGCTCACCACGAGCGGTAGCACCTCGCGCTCGCGCCGCGTAAGTGAATGGAAGCGCTGTTTCAGACGGTTGAGGTCGGCTTGCCTGGCGCGTTGCTCACGATCGTGCGCGAGCGCCGCGTGCACCCCCCGCAGGAGTTCGTGGTCGCTGAATGGCTTGGTCAAAAAATCGAGAGCTCCCGCCTTGATGGCGCGCACGCTCGATGGGATGTCGCCGCGGCCGGTGACAAAGATTATCGGCGGATGGTATCCCTCCGCGAGCTGTCTCTGCAGATCCAGGCCGTTGATGTCGGGAAGCTCGACATCGAGGATCAGGCAGGCCGGTACATCGGGTTTCGCATAGGCGCTGTACTCTGCGGCGGATCCGAGCGCAACTGAACACAGTCCGGCGGCGCGCAGCAGCTCCTGGAGAGCCTCACGGACCCGATAGTCATCGTCAACGACCATTACCAGCTGATCCGGCGATGTCATTGGAGCTCGCTCGAGAGGACAGGCAGCGTCAAGCAGAACGTCGCTCCCCAGCCTTGGTTGTTCGTGGCCCAGAGTCGTCCGCTGTGTGCCTCAATGATCGAGCGAGAGATCGCGAGGCCCATGCCCATGCCGTTCTTCTTGGTCGTGAAGAACGGCTTGAAGGCATTCTCTGGGTCCTGCAGCCCGCTGCCCCGGTCGCAGATCTCGACCCGAACGTAGTGCTTTCCTTCGCGGCGCGAACGGATCGACAGGAGTTTCGGCACGTCGACCGTCCTCTCCATCGCCTCGATGCCGTTGCGGAACAGATTGACCATGACCTGCTGCAGCTGCACCCGGTCCGCCACGATCCGCGGCAGGTTTCGTTCCAGATCATTTTCGATGCTGACCTCTCCGCTACAAACCTCCTCAAGGACGAGCTGGCGCACTTCCTCGATCACCTCGTTAAGGTTCAGCGGGACCGCCGCCGGGGCAGACCGCTTGAACAACGCGCGCACGCCATTTACCACCTCGGCTGCCGAGTTTGCGTCCCGGACGATCCGTTCTGCGGTCAGCCTCACCCGTTCGAGGTTAGGAGGCGTAGCGGACAGCCAGCGAAGACAGGCGGATGCGTTGGAGGCTACTGCAGCTAGCGGCTGATTGACTTCGTGGGCGATCGCGGCGGAAAGCTCTGCCACGGTGGCAAGCTGCGTCGCGTGCTCGAGACGTGCCCGCATCGTCCGCAACGATTCCTCCCGAACGAGGGAATCGATCTCCCAGTTGACGTCACGCCGGTCGAGGGTGTGCTGATGGGTTCGCACCGTTTCCAGGACACCTGTGGCCTGACATCGGTGCGCATCATAGGTGCACAGCATGAGTATGCGACGATCGCGGATCGCATCGCCGACGGCGCCCTCGTAATCCATCAAGGTGTCCCAATCATCGGCGTACAGAAAGCTCGTATCGACGGCGCTGCGCAGGCCCTGGTAACCCTTGCTCAGCGCCTTTTCCTCCTCGTGCAGCCAGAATTGGACGACCGAATTCTCGTCGGTACCTTTCGTACTCGCGTGCCAGCAGCGGGCATCGACAATTTCCATCTGCCCTTTGTCGAGCATGGCGCCAAGTCCCGGCGGCCCTCGGCCGAGTGCAGCTGTCGCCTCGTCAGTCGAAAAGGGGGTGACCCAGACACACCTTTCGTTGTTGCCGAGGCCCGCGGCGAAGTACGGGACGAGAGCGTCGACCAGATCCTCCCGGGCACGATAGAAGTGACAGACGTGAATGCCGAACGGAACCTCGTCAATGCCAGGAATTCCGTACTTTGTGAAGTCGGCGACCAAGCTTACGGCGCTCATGATCGCACCGCACCGGCAGCTTCGCGCTCGTGTCTCCGCGCGCAGGCCAGCACGGCATCAAACTTCGTCGGCACGGCATTCTTGACCCATAGCAGCGTCGATTGTGAAGGCGGCATCCGTAGTGCCCGACCCTGCGCCCAGGAAACGAGCGATCTCAGCAGCGGACCCTCGATCGGGCCAATGACCTCACCGATCGCGCGGTCAATGATCTTCCGGTGCAAGGCATAGTCTTCGGCCGGGATAACGTGAGCGTGAGTCCGACAGACATCGCCGAAGGCCCCGTCGTAGATGTTAGGATCGTACTTGTCCATGAGGAACGAGCAGAAGATCGCGATCGACTGCTCGTGGGCGATCTCGTCGAAGAGCTCTTCGAGCCGCATCGAGCCGCTCTGATTGCCGGCCACGTAGAGGACGTTGACCATCTCGCCCCACCAACGTACGCGAGGGAATTTGCCGCCCGCGCGCGCCTGTTCGATCGTTGCCGCCGCGATGTCCTTGAACCTTCTGGCATCGGGCATGTCACCCACGAGAAACCTGGGCAGGGTGTCATCTGCATCCAGGACAATCAGCTGGCCACGGCGGGTCAGCTCGCTTGGCATGAAGCCTTTGCTGATCAAACGACCGGAAATATTCGCCCAGTTCGCGGCAGTCGCGACGATGATGATCGACTCATCCCGCGCCAGCCCCTCAGCGGCAAAGTGGCTGATGGCCTCACCGTAGAAGTCGGCATCCTGGTACAGCTGGACGATGTGGCCGTTCTCCCCCGGATTCGCCAGGAGCTCCTTCCAGGAAGAGGCTTTGGTGGTCACGGTGATCGATCCTCCACCGGCTCGTGCAGTTGCTCGGCCGGTTTCCCGGCACGCAACATTATGTAAAAAAGTTACTCCACTCGAGGGCGGAGTGCTACGTCCGTCGTCTCTGCCTGCTTTTGCTGGCGCAGGAGGCCGCTGGCTCGAACGGCGTTCGGCAGTTTGTCACTGCTCGTGTGGAAGGCCAAAGAGGGAGAGTACGTCCTCCGCGCCGCCGCCGCCCATCATGTCTTTCTATGAGTTACTGCAGTGTATCGCTGCGTACAGACTTCGATATTGGGCTGACCGAGGTTTGAAGGCCACACTCCGAGCTATGCCTAAAGCTGTGCAACGCGGCTTCGCCATGACTGACCGTCCCCCAGAATGCATCGCCGCAGTGGTCGATGACGATCCGAGAATTCTCGAATCGCTCGAAAATCTTCTGGAATCTGCCGGCCATACGGTTCGCGCGTTTGCCTCGGCCAAGGCACTACTCGAGAGCGGCACTCTCGTGGATGTCGATTGCCTCATCTCGGACATCGACCTCCCGCGGATTGATGGTTTTGAACTCATGCGACTCGCCCGCGGCGTGAGGCCCAAGCTGCCGATTATCCTCATCACCGGACACCCCGAGATGGAGAATCGAGCGCCTCCTATGGGTCATTACCGACTCTTCAAGAAACCCTTCGATGGGCAGGAACTGCTCACGGCGGTAAGCGACGCCTTGCGAGGGACACTTCGCCCTGCACGCGAGTCGTGACCAGCGCCTCGAGCTCGGCGGCGATCAGCTCGTTCGACTTTCCGGCCGCCACTCGTCGCAGCACTTTCGCTTGAGACCGCTGCTCAGGCCATCGGTGGATTCGATCGCCGAGGCCAACGCGGGCAATTGGACTGCCGTACTTGCGACCAACTGCTCGAATATGCGTCACTCGTTCACGTACAAGATCGCCGCATGCGCGCCGCGCGCCATGGCTACCAGGCCTCGGTACGGCACCGAGGCCCAATTTAACTGCCATATTCACCAGCTCGGGCAGGCAAGCAGCCCGCATCTTTCTCATCATTTTCCCGCGGTGCACCTTCACGGTGATCTCGCGGACGCCGAGCGCGGCGCAGATTTGCTTGTTCAGCCAGCCTGATGCGACCAGCTCCATGACCTCACGTTCGCGAGAACTAAGTGAGGCATAACACTCCTTTATCAGGTGGATTGCCGACTCGTTGCTCAGCATCGTGCGGCTTCGTTCGAGGGCGAAACTAATAGCGCTCAACAGGACCTGGCTCCGAAGCGGTTTCGTCAAATACTCGAGAGCGCCGGCTTTCATAGCTCGGACCGTCGTTCGCGGATCGGTTTGACCAGTGATGAAGATAACCGGCATCTCAGTTCGGTCAGAGACGCGTTGCTGCAGATCGAGACCATCCAGATCCGGTAGAGTGACGTCCAAGACCAGGCAGCTGGGTGACGGGACTCGCGGGACTGCGAGGAATTCCCCGGCAGACGCGAATGTCCGTGGCTGCCACCCCGATCTACGAATCAGCACGTCCAACCCTTTGCGCACCGCAGGGTCACCATCCACCACGAATACTATGGACGTTGTTGGAACCACGCCCGCACCCGGCGTAGTTGAAGTTACTGTCTTGATGTTCATAGCGGCATTTCCTTCGGGCGATAACTCAGGGCGTCACTGCACTCATGCTGAAGCTCGCGTTGGTCAATTTGCCGGAGGCAGCCACCTTAGCTTGCTTGTGCGCTAGTTACGTTTCCAAAGGACTGGGGTTGTGCAAATCGCCCTAATTTCGTACAAGTAGGAGTTCTGGGAGGGCAACGCAATTCCCGGCACTTCGTTCGGACGGCGACTTGAGGCCAAGAGCGGAGCTCCTGGGCCTGGGATTTACTGCCCCGTTGTTTCGGCAGTTGAAGTCATCCGCAAGGGTCGAGTCGAGCCATTTCTTCAAGCGTGGCCGGCCTTAAGCAGTGCGGGAATTAAATGGGCCGGCCTAGCGGTGGAGGATCACCGCGTTCCTGCTTGTGTCATTTCCCGACATGAGCACATCCAGCACTTCGTGCACGTCGTGTTGCGCGGGGCGGTTCGGTACGAGGTTTTGACTGCTGGAAAATTGCGTCGTTTCAGTGCGCAGCCCGGTACCACGTTCGTGTTGCCACGAGGCACGGTCGACGAAATACGGTGGGCGGGCCCTACACACCGCATCGCGGTAGCCGTTCATCCGAGCTTATTGGTCAACGCACTTGACGAGACAGGCGGAGAGAACGACGTCGAACTGATCGAACACTGGAACGCAACCGACCCGCATATCATGGCGCTGCTCGTAGCAATGACGACCGACCTCAAGGAGGGGTCGCCCGCGGGCCGACTCTATGGCGAGGCGCTTGCTAACGCCTTGGCGGTGTACCTGCTCGGTCGCTATGCCGTGCGGCATCGTACACCGACGCTCTCCAAGGGAGGACTGCCGGGATATCGGTTGAAGCGGGTGCTTGAATACATTAGAGACAATCTGACTGAGGACCTAGGGCTCTGGGAACTCGCTGCACTAGCAGGGATGAGTCCTCACTATTTTGCTGAGCTGTTCAAGAGAAGCATGGGTTGTCCACCCCACCGTTTCGTGCTCTTGCAAAGGGTCGAGCGCGCCAAAGCGCTTCTGCGGGATCCAACATTCAGTGTTCTTGAGGCCGGCGTCAGTGCTGGGTTTCAGAATTCCAGCCACTTTTCCAGGATGTTTCATCGATTCGTGGGTATCAGTCCCTCGAGATTTCAATCCGAAACCTTCGATAAGCCCAAGAGCGGCCGGAAACGCGCGTCGATGTACTCGGGGGCTGAGGCGCCTCCCCTTCCATCCGAGCCCTCAGAATCTGTGTACCGACCGCTGTAAATCGACGGGAGTAGCAGCACTCACTCACGGTGGCTTGACCATTCGCGGTCAGTCGCCGTCTTCCGCCACGCGCTTTGTATCCCGATCCCACGGCGGCAGCTCGCCTCGCGCTTCGAAATCGGCCTCGATGGCCTCAATGCGCGGTGCTTCCCTGGCCGCGGCTGTCCGCAGATAAAGCAGAGCGCGTTGCACGAGCGCCGCCGCTCCGCGCAGCTCCAGATCTGTCTCGGGCGCGCACTGGTAGCTGCCGCATCCCGGGATCTGCTCGATCAACCCGGCCGCGCGATCGATCGCATCGGCCACCTGCTGCCAGGGGCTGCGGGTCTCGACAACATCGGTGCTCATGGCCGCACACCTCCTTTCCCCGCGCTCGTCACGTTCAGTCAGTTGATGGAGCGGATTGTCCCAAAGCGGTTTCAAACGCCGGTACAAAGCCTCTTGGCCATCGAATTCAGGTTGAAAACGCCTTCGCTCGCTCGAACCATAGAGGATACGTGGTGCGATTACCTGCGGCTGCGTAGAGGCCGACGATTGCACCGAGCACGCACAGTGCAGCGACGTAGTGCGCGGGGGCCAGGGGACTCATCTTCACCAGCAATGCAACCGCCGGGGGTGTAAGGCCGCCAAACAGTGCGTAAGCCAAGTTGTACGAAAATGAGAGACCGGTCAGACGCACTTCGGTAGGAAAGCTTTGGACCATCAGGAGCGGAATCACACCGGCGAAGCCGACGGAAAAACCGGCAAGGGCATACAGTGGGGTTAGTAGAGCCGGGTTCATGCGGACGCCAACGTACAGCGCGTATGTGGAAAAAAACAGCATGATGCAGCCGCCCCAGAGCACATTGCCAGCGCCAAGGCGATCCGCCAGTAGGCCAGCCACGATGCAACCGACCATGAAACACAGATTGGCGATGTTGTTAGCTGCGAGTGTCTGCCCAGCGCCAAAGCCTTGAAGCTTTTGCAGGAGCGCGGGTGTCATCAAGATCACAACGACGACTCCAGCGGTAAGCACCCATGTCACCAGCATCGATTCCACCACACCAGCGGTGTGCCTTCGTACCACCAGCTTGAGTGGCAGCTCCTGCGCGAGGGCTTTGCGGCGGCGCAGCTGGTCGAATACCGGAGTCTCCTGAAGCCATCGACGCAAGAAGACCGCCATGAAACCGAACACTCCGCCAACCAGGAAGGGGATGCGCCACGCGTAGTCCTTCAACGCATCCGGCGAGTAGTGGCGGTTGAGCGCGGAGGCGACCAGCGAGCCAAGCAAGATGCCGCCGGTGAGTCCCGCGCTGAGGAGACCGCAGGCTAACCCGGTGCGCCGCGGCGGTGCGTGTTCGGCAACAAAAACCCAGGCGGTCGGAACTTCACTACCGACGGCTGCTCCTTGCAACAGTCGGAGCGCCAACAAGGCCAGCGGCGCCAGCCATCCGATGGTCGAATAAGTGGGCAGCAGGCCGATGGCCAGCGTCGGTACGGCCATCAGGAAAACGCTCAGTGTGAACATCCGCTTGCGTCCAACACGGTCGCCGAACTGCGCCATGAGAGTCCCACCCAGCGGGCGCGCCACATAACCGGCAGCGAAGATGCCATAAGTCTGCAGCTGCCGCAGCGAGTCCGACGTCCCGACCGGAAAGAACAACTGGCTGATCAGTGTGGCGAAGAACACATAAATGATGAAGTCATAAAACTCCAATGCGCCGCCGAGCGCTGCCAACGCCAAAGTCCTGATGTCGTTGCGGTCAAGGGAGCGTTGGAAGTGCCCTTCGATTGGGTAGCTCAAGTTCGCTTCCAGGGATCTCGTTGCTCCCAGTAGACCAGCTGTCCAGCGCGTTTGTTACGCCCATGCGAAGATGCCTTTCCTCCCCCTTGCGAGAGAGGCACAGGTAGATCTCGAGTTTTGCGTTGATGTCGGAGGCTGCAGATTTTTAGTCGCCGCGACAGATAAGCATAAAGGTCGATAACGGTCAGCGGGGTCAACTCACGCGATGCGAATTCGCTTCCTGGTGTAGGTGCCTACTTTCGAAACCGCCATCTTCCGGCGATTGGAGCGCCACCGGATCGGCGTCCCTGGTACTTCGCTCCTCCGCCCTGGCGACAGGAAGCTGCCAGCCATATCTGATCGCCAGGACGCGAACGCCGAAGCAGAGAGTGATCCCCACCAGCGCTGCGTGCCATCGAGCGGCTGCGGCTCGAAGCAGCGCGTCGGCTGCTATCGGAATCACGCCAGCCGCTCAAGCGCATCGCGCAGCGATGCGGATTCGGCTCGGAAGAGACGCTGCGCCGCAGCTTCCTCCGCCTGCTTAGAGTCACACCACAGGACTATCGTGCTCGATTCACGTCTTGAATTTGCTGCATGGAGCGCAACGTGGATTCCATGACCAAGGTGTGGTTGATCACGTGCAACTGCCGCGCGTTGGTGCGAGCACTCGCCGAAGCCGTGCTGGCAAGCGGGCACAACCTCGTTGCAACTGCCGTCGATCCTGAGCCTCTCCAGGAGTTTGCCGAGCGCCACGGCCAACAGCTGCACCGCGTGCCTATCGAAGTCAGCGATGGGTCTGCAGCGGAAACTGCAATCGAGGCGACGCTTGGCGCTTTCGGAAGACTCGATGTATTGGTCCTCGACCTTGCGAAGTGGCGGAATGGGCTAACTGTCCAGGCCTTGCAGAACGTCGTGACGCTGGCGAACTCGAGCGTTCCTCAATGGGCCGTTGGCAGCTGTCCGCACGAGTGCCCATGGCAGCCGTAAGCTCCGCGTGACCTCCGAAACCATGTCGAGTAGCTCATTGACAAAGACGACCTCGCCGGGACGCTCTGCGAGGCAGACGAGGATCTGGATGGTTCGTGGCTCGAGCTTGACAGTCTTGCCGTCGTGCGAACTTTCAGCGAATGCCGGATCGTCCCGCCACTGCTGGATTGAAAGACCGCTAGGCCTTCAAGTCATCTTTAAGGATTCTTCAAGCGAAATTCACAGAATCCTAAGGACCCGACAATGCTGACACGGCACCGTGCCGCCCCGTGTGGTAGGCAGCGGCAGCCGCTCGCCGCCACGCGGAACTCATTGAAAGTCAGGAGATCACCGAATGAGCTTTGTGGATCAACGCCCGAGCGGCGCTGCGCAGCGGATCGGCTCCCGCTTGAAGCCGCCGGCCGTAAGCTTGGCTGGCTCGCGCTTTACGCTCTCGCCCCCGGCAGGTTTTTCATGGGCAGCGGCAGCGCTCCCGCTGCGGCAAGCGCACGCGTGTCGTTGGCGGGCTTCCTCGCGTACACCGAGGCACATGGCGCGCTCCATGAGCCCAATTCATGGCATGGCCCCAGCGCAAACTCAATTGTCATGAGAAAGCGAAGCCCGGAATATCCCGCGCCCGCGGGTGTTATAACCGGAGAGACTAACGAGTTAACCGGAGAGCCTAACGAGAGATCCCTCAAGCTTACTCCCTCGGTAGAGGGGTGGCCCAATCCGAGTGCTGGTGCTGGCCGGTGCGGCATGCCCCGAACTAACCGGGGATCCGAAGGATCCGCCTTGTGGGTAAGCACGCATGGGCAGTGTGTTCCTTATGCAACCGCAGGTCACGGCACCGTCGGCGTTTCTCGTTTCGGTTCCATGGAGCGCAGTTTGGATACTGCGCCGGTTGACGTTGAAGTTCGAGAGGTGAAATGAGCAGCGTAACCATTCGACCCTTTAATGAAGGGTTGCTCGCGATTCTTGCTCTGCAGGACGGGACGATTTTCCGGGGTGTGTCCATCGGCGCGGCCGGGCATGCTGTTGGTGAAGTGGTATTCAATACTGCGCTCACGGGATATCAGGAAATCCTGACTGATCCTAGTTACAGTCGCCAAATTGTCACTTTGACCTATCCGCATATCGGTAACACCGGCGTGAATGCGGAAGATACCGAAGCGGACAGAGTGCATGCGGCCGGTTTGATCATCAAGGACTTACCCCAGCTAGCATCGAATTTCCGTTCAACGCAATCGCTGTCGGACTATCTCAACGCCGAGAATATCGTCGGTATCGCCGGTATCGATACGCGGAAATTGACGCGCATACTGCGGGAAAAGGGTTCCCAGCATGGCGCAATTCTGGTGGGTCAGGACCAGCCGGAAAAAGCGCTCGAGTACGCGACATCTTTTCCTGGCCTGATCGGCATGGACTTGGCCAGAGTAGTGTCGACGACAAAAGCCTACGAGTGGACTCAAGCTAACTGGCGGCTGGACAAGGGCGATGGGAAGCCGGGCTACGTTCACCAGACAAGGCCTCGGCATCATGTCGTGGTCTACGATTTCGGCGTCAAGCGCAACATCTTGCGCATGCTGGCTGAGCGCGGCTGCAGGCTCACGGTGCTGCCGGCGCAAACGTCGGTTGTGGAAGCCTTGATGCTCGAACCGGACGGCATTTTCTTATCCAACGGACCGGGCGACCCCGAGCCGTGCGATTACGCGATCAACATGGCGAGGGAAGTGATGGAGCGCGGAGTTCCGACGTTCGGTGTTTGCCTCGGCCACCAGTTGATGGCGCAGGCAAGTGGCGCGAGGACGACAAAGATGCGATTTGGGCATCACGGCGCCAACCACCCGGTACAGGACGTCGACACCAAGCAAGTCCTTATCACCTCGCAAAATCATGGCTTCGCTGTGGATGCGGAATCGCTGCCCGCTAACTGCCGCGTGACCCATGTGTCGCTGTTCGATGGTTCCCTGCAAGGATTCGCGCGGACCGATCGTCCGGCTTTTTCCTTCCAGGGCCACCCCGAAGCCGCGCCGGGCCCGAGCGACATTGCCTACCTTTTCGATCGTTTCGTCGGTTCGATGGAGGATCGTTCGCATGCCCAGGCGTAGCGACCTCCAGAGCATTCTGATCATTGGCGCTGGACCGATTGTCATCGGCCAGGCGTGCGAGTTCGATTACTCAGGCGTGCAGGCATGCAAAGCGTTACGCGAAGAGGGTTACCGTGTCGTTCTCGTGAACAGCAATCCGGCGACGATCATGACCGACCCCGAAATGGCGGACGCGACCTACATCGAGCCGATCACCTGGCAAGTCATCGAGCGCATCATCGCCGAAGAGCGGCCGGACGCTGTATTACCGACGATGGGCGGGCAGACCGCGCTCAACTGCGCGTTGGATTTGCATCGCAATGGTGTGCTGGCGCGACATGGCTGCGAGTTGATTGGCGCGTCGGCGGCCGCGATCGAGAAAGCCGAAGACCGCCTCAAGTTCAAGGAGGCGATGACCAAAATTGGGTTGAGCTCCGCCCGCTCCGGTATCGCCCACTCGCTCGAACAGGCAAGAGCCGTCCTGAAGGACATCGGCTTCCCGGTCATCATCCGCCCGTCGTTCACGTTGGGCGGTACCGGTGGAGGGATCGCCTACAACGGCGGGGAATTCGACCAGATCTGCAAGCGTGGTCTCGAGGCCTCGCCCACGCACGAGCTCCTGATCGAAGAATCCCTGCTCGGTTGGAAAGAGTACGAGATGGAAGTCGTCCGTGATCAAAAGGACAACTGCATCATCGTTTGCTCCATCGAAAACCTGGATCCAATGGGCGTGCACACCGGCGACTCGATCACCGTGGCTCCGGCGCAAACCTTGACCGACAAGGAATACCAACTGATGCGTAACGCCGCGATCGCGATTTTGCGCGAGATCGGCGTCGACACCGGCGGTTCCAATGTCCAGTTCGCGATCAACCCGAGAGATGGCCGGATGACCGTCATCGAGATGAATCCACGGGTGTCGCGCTCCTCCGCGTTGGCCTCGAAAGCTACGGGCTTTCCAATCGCCAAAGTTGCCGCCAAGCTCGCCGTTGGCTTCACCCTCGACGAGCTTAAAAATGACATCACCGGTGGTGTCACGCCCACTTCATTCGAACCGACCATCGATTACGTCGTCACCAAAATACCGCGCTTTGCCTTCGAGAAATTCCCCCAGGCTAGCGACCGTTTGACGACGCAGATGAAATCCGTCGGCGAGGTCATGGCGATCGGCCGCACCTTTCAGGAGTCGTTTCAGAAAGCCCTGCGCGGTCTGGAAATCGGTATCGACGGACTGCACCCCAAGACCACCCAGCGTGAGGTCATCGAGGAGGAACTCGCCGAAGCCGGGCCGGAACGCATTTTTTATGTCGCGGATGCCTTTGCTCACGGGCTCACGTTGGATGAAGTGCAGCGATTGACGCACATAGACCCGTGGTTTCTGGCGCAGATCCAGGAAATCGTCGGGTTCGAGGCCTGGCTCGCTACCCAGTCCCTCGCCGACCTCGACAAGGCCACGCTTTACACGCTCAAGCAAAGAGGCTTTGCCGACCGCCGGCTGGCGAAGATTCTCAACACGACGGATCAGGCAGTGCGTGAAAGACGCCACGCGCTCGGCATTCGACCCGTCTATAAACGCGTCGATACCTGCGCCGCCGAATTTGCCGCCAAGACCACCTATCTCTACTCGACCTACGATGAAGAATGCGAGGCCCAGGTCAGCGATCGGAAAAAAGTCATCGTGCTAGGCGGCGGACCGAACCGGATCGGGCAAGGCATCGAATTCGACTATTGCTGCGTACACGCGGTGATGGCGCTGCGCGAGGATGGTTTCGAAACCATCATGGTCAACTGCAATCCGGAAACCGTCTCGACTGACTACGACACGTCGGACCGCTTGTATTTCGAGCCAGTAACCCTGGAGGACGTGCTGGAAATCGTTGCCCGGGAAAAGCCTTTCGGGGTCATCGTACAGTACGGCGGGCAAACGCCGCTCAAGCTGGCACTCGCCCTGGAAGCCAACGGCGTGCCTGTCATCGGCACCTCGCCGGACATGATTGATGCCGCTGAAGACCGCGAACGCTTTCAGCAATTGCTGCACGACCTCGAGCTGCGCCAGCCGCCGAACGGCGCAGCACGAACCAGGCAACAGGCGCTGCAACTGGCGCAAGACATCGGTTATCCGCTGGTTGTTAGGCCGTCGTACGTCCTCGGCGGCCGGGCTATGGAAATCGTCCACGAACAACACGACCTCGAACGCTACATGTTCGAAGCCGTCAAGGTCTCGAACGATTCGCCTGTGCTTCTCGACGGTTTCTTGAACGATGCCATTGAGGTCGATGTCGATTGTTTATCCGATGGCGAGCACACCTTCATCGGCGGTGTGATGCAGCACGTTGAACAAGCCGGTGTGCACTCCGGTGATTCGGCCTGCTCCTTGCCACCGTATTCGCTGCGCAGACAAACCGTCGAAGAGTTGAAGAGGCAGACCGCGGTGATGGCCAAGGCCTTGAACGTGGTGGGCCTGATGAACGTTCAGTTCGCCATACAGCAGGTCGATGGCAAAGACGTGGTTTACGTCCTCGAAGTCAATCCGCGCGCGTCGCGCACGGTACCATTTGTATCCAAAGCAACTGGTGTGCCGCTCGCCAAGATCGCCGCCCGCTGCATGGTTGGTCGAACCTTGGTTGGGCAGGGCGTTGTCAGTGAATTCGTTCCCCCGTACTACAGCGTCAAGGAGTGCGTGTTCCCGTTTGTGAAATTCCCCGGCGTCGACACGATTCTCGGGCCGGAGATGAAATCGACCGGTGAAGTGATGGGGGTAGGCTGGACATTCGGCGAGGCTTTCGCCAAATCGCAGCTGGCGGCCGGAGTGAGTCTACCGCGAGTTGGGAAGGTCTTGATCAGTGTGAAAGACACGGATAAGGCCCGGGCGGTGCGTCTCGCGCAGCGTTTGCTCGCACTCGGATTTTCGCTCGCCGCGACCCGGGGGACGGCGACGAGACTCAAGGCCGCTGGTCTACCGGTAACCACTGTCCCCCGCCTCAGTGAGGATGGTCCCACGGTTGTCGATGTGATCGGCAGCAGAGAAATTTCCGTACTGATTATTACGGTGGACGAAAAACCCAGCGCAATCGCCGATTCGCGCACCATCCGTCTCGCCGCACTCGCCGCGAGGACGCCCTTCTATACCACCATCGCCGGCGCCGAGGCGGCCGTCGAGGCCTTGTGTCATATGGATGCTCGGGAGGTTTACTCATTGCAGGGGCTGCATCAAACGGTGGAAGTAACGAGCAGGATTGTTGATCGTGACAGCTCGAGTACTGGTAGCCAGAGCGGCTCCATGAATTGGGCTGACCCGGTGCCGAATCCCCCAGGGGTGCGCGCGTTGGGTTAAGAGCTATCGAGCGCCCAGACTTCGACACGGCGCCGGCAGCATGGAACGCTGCTTCCAGAACACGCGAACGGACGAAGACACTCAACGGTTCATCTGACCCATTCGGAGTAGCTCCACTCTCTCTGGTTATATTCATTCCGATTCGGAGAAAGCCATGTCAGCCATAAAACAGGAACTGGACCACCGTCAACTTTGGGCCAGCCGCTTCAAGAAACCGACCGATACGATTGGAAAACAATACAGCGAATCGATTACCGTCGACCGCCCGATGTTCAATCACCATATTTGGGGTAACCAGGCGCATGTCATCATGCTAGGGTACACAGGCATCAACACCGATGAGCAGACAAAAAATATCCTGATCGGGCTGCAGGAAGTCAGGCAGCAATTCGAATCGGGCAAGTGGGATCTGCAATTCCAAGAAGAGGACGTGCAGATGAATGTGGAACGGTTCGTTATCAATCATATGGGGATGGAGAACGGCGGGAGAATGCACACGACACGTTCCCGCAATGATCAGGTGGTGCTCGACACAAAACTGTTTGCGCGAGCCAAGCTCCGGGAAGTGCAAACCGCCCTCTGCCAGTTGATAGAGACTCTTCTATCCCGTGCCAGCACGCACACCCGGACCATTATGCCGGGCTACACGCATACCCAACACGCCCAGCCGATGACGTATGCTTACTGGTTGACAAACTATGCCGCGGTCTTCTTGCGGGACCTGCGCCGCCTTTCCGCTTCTGATCGGACCTTGAACACCAATCCGCTCGGCGCAGGTGCCTTGACCGGCACTTCATTCCCGATCGACCGGGATCTCACTACACGACTGATGGGTTTCGACTCTGTTCAAGAGCATTGCCTGGACGCCGTCGGCAACAAGGACTTCAATCTCGAGATTCTAGCGGCCTTGGCCATCATGTTCTCCTCGCTATCGCGGATTGCCGAAGAAGTCATCTATGGTATCACGCAAGAATTTCGCACCATGCTGCTCGACGATTCTTTTGCGATGGGCAGTTCGATGATGCCGCAAAAGAAAAACCCTGGCGTCCTGGAGTTGGTCCGTGGACGCACAGGAAAAATGTACGGCATCCTGATGGCCATGCTGACGACCATGAAGGCGCTTCCTAGTGGCTATAACCGTGACTACCACGAAGACAAAACGACGCTGATGGATTCGTTGACGCTATCCAAAGATAGCCTCGTGGTCATACGAGGCGTGATCGAAACGCTGCAAGTTGATCCACGGCGCATGCGTTCGCTTGTCGAAGACAATTTCGCTACTGCTACCGAGCTCGCCAACTACTTGGTGCGCAAGCACAACATTCCCTTCCGCCAGTGCCATCGGATTGTGGGATACGTGGTCGGTGAATTGGCGGCTCGAGGCAAAGACTTCAAAAGCAAGGAAGCGACAAAGGAATTGCTGAAATCGCGGGGTATCAGCATTTCGGACGAAGACTTTGAGAATACGCTCGATCCGGAGAAGGTGGTCGAAAACCAGAAATCACGTGGCGGCACCTCCTCAAGGGAAGTGACCAGGATGATTCAAGCCATGCAAGAAGAGCTCGATTCCGCCCAGGCAGTGCTAAGCGCACGGATTGCCGTCGAACACGAAGCCCACGAGAAGACTTGGGCTGTCGCGCAGGAGATCCTCAAGGGTGTGCCGGTAAAAGTCGCTGTAACAAAGGTCGTCGACACGCCATGGGTGTGAGCGCGGCCGTGACCCGTTCTTTCGAAAACACTTTGGCGGGCCGTCATATATTGTCCGCCGACGACTTTTCTTCGGCGGAAATCAGCCTGGTTTTGGCCGCGGCGCGTGTGTTCGAACAGGATTCCAACGGCGGTCGTGAATTGCGGACCCTGTTGCAGGGCAAGGCGCTAACGACCGCGTTTTTCGAGCCGAGCACCCGTACCCGCTTGTCGTTCGAAGCCGCCATGTTGCGACTGGGCGGGCAGGTCTCGTCAATTCAATACGGGAGGTCCAGTTCCAGCGAGAAAGGCGAGAGTTTGCAGGACATGGGCCGCATCTTGAGCGGCTACACGGATATCGTCGCCGTGCGGCATCCGGGCAACGGAAGCGTCGCCGCATTCGCGAGCACTGCCAACGTCCCTGTTATCAATGCCGGGGACGGCGCTAACCAGCACCCCACACAGGCGCTGCTGGACCTTTACACGATTTTCTCCGAAAAACGCCGCTTGGATGGATTGACCATCGGATTCCTCGGCGATCTCAAGTATAGCCGCACCGTGCACTCACTGATTTCGCTGTTGCAGCATTACCGCGTAGCCTTTCGTTTCATATCCCACCCGCTGTTAGCGTTGCCGGATTCCATCAAAGCGTCACTGGCCGAGGGCGGACAGGCTTTCCGGGAGTCCGGCGCGCTGGGGAACGCTCTCGCTGAGTTAGATGTGCTGTACGTTACCCGCGTGCAAAAGGAGCGCTTTGCCGACCCCCTAGTATACGAGCAGGCGAATCGCGGCTACCGGCTCAATCGAGATACGCTTCAGCACTCCAAACCGAATCTGATCCTGCTCCACCCGCTGCCGCGGCTGCAGGAGATTCATCCCGAGCTCGACTCCGACCCGCGCGCAAAATATTTCCGCCAGGCACAAAACGGCGTTTATGTTCGCATGGCGTTGCTCGCGCTGTTGCTGGGACAGTTTCCTGTGCATCGAGTCCGGGCGACGGCCTGACTCAGGATGCAGCTACTGGACCGCCGCTGTGCCCGACCGGCTCCTGGAGACATGAATGAGCGAGCTTTCTGGAGAGGTAACTCGATTACGCCCCGGAGAGGTCGCATCCGGATATCAATTGGTCGACACGACTCTCGATGTCCCATTTACCACCAGTGACGGGCTGTGCTTCATGATGGGAGCGATCAAAACCCGGCACCGTGGTGTGTGCGCCGAACACGCGCTCATTTACAAAGGTCAGATCGAGGCTCCCAAGGCGCCCGTTCTTCTGAGGATCAACTCGGCCTGCTACACCGGCGACGTTTTCGATTGCCAACGCTGCGACTGCCATTGGCAGTTGGAAGAGGCGAAACGAAAAATCCATGAAGAAGGTGGCCTCATTATTTATCACTTCCATCACGAAGGAAATGCCTCTGGGTTCACAAACAAACTCAAAACTTATCAGGTGATGGATCAACAGAAAAAGACGATGCGTGATGCATACCAACACCTGCGGCTCGAGCCCGATCAACGGCGTTATTTTTCCAGTATCTTGATTCTGGACTATTTCAGAATAACTAGAGTGAAACTACTAACAAACAACATGGGGAAACGGGATATTCTCATTCAAAACGGGATCGAGGTATCCGAAGTGATACCTATCGTGAGTCAGAAGGCAGAGCATCGCGACTATTTGCAGTCGAAACGAGATCAGTATGGGCACGTCATCGACTTCAGTCATGGCTGAGCGCCATGCGAATGGCGCCAAGACGTCGTTGATTGTATTGGGTTGTGAAGGCGCCTTGGGAACCGCTGTTCTTTCCCTAACGCCCAAGGGCACGGACATTATCGGAGTAGATCGGCATCCGCGTTCAAGCACGCTGATCTCCCACCGGTATTATCCCTGCGATTTTGGCGATCGCCGGCAAATCCAGAGACTTCTGGATACACTTCCAATTGAGAAGCTCGATCAGCTCATCTTGATAAGTTGCATCGGAAAATTCGGCGAAGAAACATTCCAAGCGGACAAAGCATTCAACCCGGATACTTTGTATGACAGCCTCCAGGTCAACTTGCTGGGTGTCGCGCATTTCGTAGCCGAAATTCTGAGCCGTTCAAATCACATCCACAGAAGAAGAATCGTCGTCGTCGGCTCGACCGCCGCGCACGTGGGCAGCCGTGACCTCGGGTATGCCATCGCCAAAGCAGGTCTCAATGGCCTGGTGGTCAGCTTGTCCAAAGCGCTGGCGAGTCGCGCGACGACCGTTATCGGGGTAAACCCTGGCGTTTTCGACTCACCGATGTCGGCGGCGGTATCCACGGCGCGTAGAGCCAAGGCGGTTCAGGACACGCATATCCAGCGCCGAGGCACGGTCGATGAAATCGGCAATCTTGTCCGATATGCGGCCTTTGAGGCTCCCGATTATTTGACCGGGTCCATACTCAACATTAATGGCGGACAATACGCGTAGGGGTAATTGGTCGCAAAAACCGCTTCAGGCGTGTTCGATACCGTAATCAAACCAGCCCTCCTTCGACAACTCTACGAGAATATCCTGCACGTATTCCCACACCAGTGGACAGGCGTCACCGATGACCGCATTAACGGCCCGGATCTTGTCTAGTGGAACTCGATTTTCCCGCCAGCTCTGCCCGTTATTATGAATGTTGTGCAAAACCGGGGTCAGCCGATCGATGGCATGAGCGAAAACCGCCTCGCGCGTTTTTCGATCTTCGTATTCCTGCCAACGAGACATCAGCCAGTCGGCCTGATGTTCAGGCAGCAGGCCGAAAATGCGGGCGGCTGCTGCTCGCTCAGCCTCAGCCCTGCTGTTGTCTTTGGCTTGATAGACGATCTGATCTCCGACGTCGATTTCAGGAATGTCGTGAACTAAAAGAAGTTCCGTCACTCGAACGATATCGAGGGGCGCGCTGGCGTATTTGCTGAGCAATTGCGCAAGCAAGCATGCCTGCCAACTGTGCTCGGCTGCATTTTCATACCGATCCAGTCCGACCGGCTTGGTCTTGCGAAGGACAGCTTTGAGCTTATCTACTTCAATGATGAAGTTGATAGTTTTCGGTAGATCGCTACTCAAGAATTTCCTTAAACGCGAAAAATGCCTTGCAGCGCTCGTCGAGAGTCCAAACCAGATATTGTAATTATCGCACAAAGCTCGGGCTGACCTGACTGTAGCTTGCAGGTACGCCGCTCGCTGACGGGGCGGCGTCTCGTTTTTGGTCGTTTTCTTGGTTCGCCGGCCAGTGACTACGTTGAGGGTGGGCGGAGTCCCCCTGAAGTGTGTGAGCCTGGGCGAGAGTATGCCGCTCACTGGGCGCCGTCAGAAGTAACGTGCAACTTTGAGTAACACGCTGCTCGCTTGCGGCAGGCTGCCGTAATCCGACCGCTTGGAGCCAAGGTAAGCGACCGCCTGGGCGCCGACGGTCCAGTTGTCGGAAAGGTAGTAATCGGCGCCGAGCTGAACGAGGCTGGAGCCCTCGTGCAGATCCATGTTCACAAACCCGACGATCTCGAGTTTCGGGACGAAGGCGTCCACCCAATCGGCCCGGAGGAACAGCGAGTGCTGACTGACGGGTTGCTGCTGATCGAGAGCGTAGTCGCGGATGTACCAGAGCGCGGCGGGAATGCCCGGATTGTTGACACCCGCCTGCCCAACCGTGAACCACCTGTTCCAATCCGCGGCGGTAAACCCGGGTTGGTTGAAGAGGTACTCGAAGTTGAACGTGATCCGACTCTCCGTGGTGTAAGAGAGGCCGACTGCGACCTGGTTCATGAAGGAATCTCCGGTTTGTTCAGGCAGTGCATTTGCAGCGCCTGCGGGGAGCGTGCCGGTCTCACGTCCAAAGCGCAGCGCCTCGGTGATCAGGGTCCCCTGGCGGCCCCCGGACCACTCCAGATACACCACGGTGCGCTGATCCACATTCTCGGCGAGGTTCAGGCCCACCCTGCTCTCGCTGCCTTCGCGGAAGAGGAGGAACTCTGGGCTGAAGTTGCTCGTGAACTCGACACTTCCCTTCAGCAGCAGGCGGTTCTCGGCGTTAGTCAGGCCGAGCATCGGGTTGAAGCTCGGCAAATCGAGGTGGGAATAAATCGGCGCGGGTTCGGTGAGCGATGGCGCGTATGCCCCCGTCAATGAGCCCCACTCCCAGATATGCTCGGCACGGATCATGACGGTCCCCAGTCGGTTCTCCCGCAAGACGGTCGGATCGAGCGACAGCGGCTCGACTACAGCGCGCGTCTTGAAGTAGTCGGTGGGGTTGTAGCCGAGTGCGATACCGCTTTTCAGGTTGATGCGGCCGAGATCGACGTAGGTGCGAGCTGCTGGCTCCGTGCCTAGGTAGAGCTCGCGCAACTCATTGAGCAGATTCTCCTGGCTCGGAAAGGAAATGTCGTTCTCGAACCGGAGATTGAAGCGGTCGCTGAAATTCAGTCGTACCCCGTGGCCGAGGCCCCATTCCTCCCGCCAGTCGAGAAACAAGCGCGCCTGCCAGTCGAACGGCGCAGGTGGCGGCGCCGGTACCAGCAGCCCCTCCCGCTGCTCTGAGAATGTGAGCGCGTTTTCGAGGTAGGCCTTACGCGGCTGGCCTGCGGCCTGTGGAGGTGCAGCCGCCGTGGCCGGACTCGCAGTCACGGGCTGCTGTGCTCCGGGCGGGATCAGATCGAGATCCTTGTTCTCATCGGCCGAAGGTGGACTCGGGTTTGCGGGGACGCTCTGGTTCGCCGGTGGGCTCTGTACCTGCGGCGCGGTCACCGCGTCCGCCAGCGTCTCCCGGCTACCCAGCAACGCAACGAGCAGAGACGCTGCCGGGATCTGCCTCCTCATTGCGTTCGCAAGTGCGGCAGGTAATCCCGTTGGAACCAGGCCTCCGGGATTTCCTGGTAGGCGTACTCAGTGGACGTGGCGATGGTTGCCAGCGACGAATCCACCGCGTCGATGATGACCGACTCCGTGGGCCGCACCGCGCCGAGCTGCTGAGAGAAATTGCGGTAGTAGATGATCTTCAGCAGCCGCCCGCTGTCTGAGTAGAACTTGCCCTTGATCGGGTAGAAGCTACCCTCCTCCACCCAATATTCGACGCGGTTGTAGGTCGCCAGGCCGTTGCTCGCCTTCAAGTCGAGGTGCCAGCATTGGCGCGGCTGGTGTGCCGCGTCGTCGATCTTTTCCGTGCCAACCAGGCTGGCGGTGTAGTCGGCCGCGAGATTCACCGTCAGGATGTCACCGATGGCGGCCTGGCCGATCAGCCGCTGCTGTGCCGAGATGCGCACACTGGCTTTGGAGTCGGGGTCATAGAACCACAGCGAGTGCCCATCGAGGAGTACGCGCTTACCCGCATCCCGCGCCGGCTCGACGTACTGCACCAGGTTGCGGAACTGCGCGGTTTGACGATCCTCCTTCGAGTACACGATGAGCGTGTCGTGATCGCGCTCGTGGCCGGCGACATACTCGGTGAGCTTGAGCGTCATGCGAAACGGCTCGCTCGGGTTTCTGATCTTGTCGGTTCCCGCGACGATCTCCTGCGCGGTCTGGGCATGAGCGGCCACAGCCAGCCACAACGCCAGCGTCAACGGGAGGATTCTGAGCGCGTACTTCATGGCACCCTCACACGTGTCTCAAGGCATCAACCACCGGCAGCCGGGCCGCTCGATTGGCCGGCACGAGCGCGGCCAGCGTGGTCACGATCGCGAGCGCCAGCCACGCCCCGGTGACGAGCAGCGGGCGGCCGGCGACGTCGAGCCGCAGCGGCACAGCGGACGCATTACCCGGCGGCACCCAGGTCAGGCCCGCGTGATTGATGAGAGCCGCGATGAGGTAAGCGAGCATGGCTCCCGCCGTCGCCCCGATCGCTCCGATCAGTACGCCTTCGACGGTGAACTGAGAACGGATACCGGCGCGCCGGACGCCGAGAGCACGAATCGTTCCCACTTCGTTGGTGCGCTCCATGACGTTCATGGTCATCGTGTTGATGACGGCAAACAGCACGATCACGCCCATCACCAGCGCTATGAAGAGAAAGATCGCGCTGAACATCTTCACGACCTGCCCGTAGAAGGGCGAAAGCTCGCCGAAGTCGCGCACGTCCAGATCCAGGCGGTTCTGCCTGAAGAGCGTCATCAGGCGGGCGCGGGCTGCCGGGAGATCTTCGCTACGGCGAAGCTGCAACACGATGCCGGTGGCCTTGTGCTCGCCCCGGCCGTAGACGAGCTGCTGTGCGAGCGCGAGTGGCATCGCAATGAAGTTGTCATCGAGCTCCTTGACTCCCTGTGGCTCGGCGCCGCCTACTGCGAGCTGCACCACATTGGGCGCTCCGCCGGCGGTCGCAGCCAGAAGGTCGATTTGCGGATTCCCATCGGTACTCGCCCGCTCGTCCAAGCGGTCACGCGCCGCGAGCTCTGTGAGCTCGTGCCGCGACGGCGCGGCCTCGCCGGTCGATGACCGCGCCGATGGCAGCTGCGGGCAACCCCGCATGCCGAGCGGCGCACAAAGGCCGAGAACCCGTGCCAGCCCGACGCCGATCAGCCCGCGCGAGGGGTCCTGATCGGACATGCGCCGATCGGGCACGTAGCCGGCGCTGGCACCGAACTCGTCCCACTGCCGCATGCGCTCGCGGTTAGAGGGGATCAGGCCGGTTCCGAGAAAAGTCTTCGAGGCCTCGACGTCACCGCTGAAATTGCCGGCGATGCCGACGAGTGCCTGGGTCGGGGTGATCACGTTGATCATCGGACCGACTACCGGATCGTGCGCGACGAGCGCGATCACTGCCTGGTAGTTGTCGATTCCGTACGCCGCCGGATTTCCCGCTCCGAGCAGGAAATAACCCGCCTTGAAGACCGTCAGATGTCCGATCCGCTGCACATTGTTGGTCTCGAGGCCCGCGAAGATGTACGCGGCAAACCCGCCGAACAGCAGCATCGCCAGAGCGCCCGCAGCCACCGCCGAGCCTGTCATCAGCGAGCGGCGGAAGTTCCGCAGCATGTTGCGAAAGGCAATCTTGAGCAGCAGTTTCATCGCGCACCTCCGCGACGGTGATCGACCAGCTCGCCATCCCGAATGGCGAAGGTTTCATCGGCATGCGACATCAGCTGCGGATCGTGGGTGGCAAAGATGAATGTCGTGCGCGACTCGATCTGGACGCGGCGCATCAGCTCGATGATCGAAGCGCCGGTCGTCGAGTCGAGATTAGCGGTCGGCTCATCCGCCAGAACGACCTGCGGCTCCTTGACCAGGGCGCGCGCGATCGCCACTCGCTGACGCTGCCCTCCCGAGAGCTCGTTGGGCCGCTGGCGCGCCTGCGCGGCGAGTCCAACGGCGTCCAGCATTGCGAGCGTCCGACGCCGTCGCTCTGCGGGCGGCACGCCGACCAGCAGCAGCGGGTACTCAATGTTTTCGTAAGCCGAGAGCACCGGCACCAGGCTAAAGGTCTGGAAGATGAAGCCGATGTTGCGCGCGCGAAAGTCAGAGACGGCGTCGTCGGAAAGCGCAGCGATGTCCTCGCCGCACACCTCGAGGGTCCCGCTGCTCGGCGAATCGATGCAGCCGATGATATTCAGCAGCGTCGTCTTGCCGCTCCCGGATGCTCCGATCACGACTGAGAAGCGGTGCAAGGGGATCTCGAGGCTGATACCGCGGAGAGCGGGGACGTCCAGGGCGCCCGAGCTGTAGGTCTTGACAACCTCCCGCAGGCGGACCACTGCCCCCGGAGTCTCGACCGTCGCCGCTGCCACCAGTGCCACCGTCTTTGCCACTTGTTTTACTCCGCTCTAGCGAGCTGGTACCACTCGGTACCACTATGTCCACAATACGGTACTCGTCAGTACCACGTCAAGGGGTCTGCGACGAGGGGAACGCGAAGCGCGGCACGCCGACTGCCGCCCGGTTCGTTCTGCGCACTGACTCGGCGCCCATCAGAATCTCCCGAACCGAGCAACGCTCAGCGTTATCGGAAGAGCGCCTCGGCTACACGTGAAACAGGGATTCCTCTGTGAGGTCCTGCGAGAGAGGTCCCGGAAGCGGTCGCTCGAGGCTCAGACCCTACGTAGCGGTTCTCGCGGGCCGGGGACTCAGATTGATTTGCCAGAAGAATGCGGAAAGCGAGGGGGTGCGTGATCAGTAGTAGCGGTACAAGAACTGTTGGAACAAAGCTTATCCCTGCACGCGGAATCGCCTCACGCTTGATGGTTCGTCCGTGTTGATCCCGCTCTGGTACGATGTAGTACCGTCCGGTAAGTCCGCGGGAGTTATGGTGCTGCTCGGTACCTGTGTCAAGGAGAGGTGATGACTAAAGTATCGATGTCAAGAGTGCACCGCGCATCCAGGGACGAAACCGCCGTCCGCCGGCGCATTCTTGAGGCCGCCTTCGCTGCATTCATGAAGAGCGGCTATGCCGCTGCCAGCACGCTCGAGATCGCCAGCCGCGCGCGCGTTTCCAAGCGAGAGCTCTACGCGCTGGTCGGGAACAAGCAGCAAATGCTGACCGCGTGCATCACCGATCGCTCGAGGCGACTCGAGGTGCCGGTCGACCTGCCCGTGCCGCGCGATCGCGAAACGCTTGCGCATGTGCTGTCGTCTTTCGGGGCTCAGCTTGTTCGCGAGGTCAGCGATCCAGCCGTCGTAGCGGTTTTCCGACTGGCAATCGCCGAGGCCGTCCATGCGCCTGAGGTGGCGCGGGCCCTCGATTCTATAGGACGTGAGACGAGCCGCGCGGCTTTGCGAAAACTCATGGCCGGCGCCCAGGAAGCCGGACTGCTCAATGGCCGCCCTGCCGAACTTGCCGAGCATTTCATTGGACTGCTCTGGCGCGATTTGTTGGTCAGCTTGCTGCTCGGTGTCACCGAGCGACCCGGCCCGCGCGAAATCGCGGCACGTGCCCGCGGCGCCGCAGTCGCCTTCCTTCAACTTTATCCACTTCCCGGATGACGCTTCGGGTCGGGTATTGCCGGACTTCGGCTTTCACGTTAATGGGTTGCCGATTGCGACTACTGCGGAATATCCTCATGGGTCGTGCGCGACCACGATGGTAACCTGCAACCGCATCTTGCCGACCGGCTCGCTAGATCCTTGGGGTGGCGCATCGATTCAAGCGGCCGTCTGCGCATCACCCCGCTTCAATTCTCACGACCTTTATCCGCCCAGAAGCACCGCTCTTGATGGAGATAGCGGCCTTCACGCAGTGAAACTGTCGCGCGATAAGGGCTATGAGCTCCTGATTCGCCCTGCCCTCGATCGGCGGCGCTTTGACGTGCGCCACCCAGCTGCCGTCAGCTGACTGTGTGAGCAAGGAAGTCCGCGAATTGGGTTTGACCCTGACCCGGATGACTGTTGCGAGCATGGGTGTCCCGGCCAACGGCTGCTTAACACGCGGACACTAAAGTCGGGAGTCGCCGCCGGCAGCGAGGGGCGCTTCAGGATCGGGGACTACGACGTCGGGGACTCCCGCGCCCGGCGCCCCGCTCACCTCCAGAGATTTCCTCCCCCGGTTTCCATGGCCGCCCGAGGCGCTGTTCGATGTAGCCACGAATCAATCGCCGTACGACCTGGGACGGGGTGAGATCCTCCTCCGTGCACAGTCGCTCGAATACCGCCTTCTTGCGCGGATCGATCAGGATCGTGAGACGCGCGGTGCGCTCCTCGATCTTCACCACCTTCTCGACCTTCATGTGCGTAAAAGTCCCGGCAAATTAGCCGCACACTGCATGCGCAGATGATTATAATGCAGCGCGAATCCAAGTAGCACTGTCTGTGATCGCCCTGCTCCATTCGCCACTCGACGCCTGCCTGACATTGCTCGCCCTGTGGGGTCTCATTGGACTCGCAGGCCTCTTGCGGCCGAGGAGCTTGAGATACGTCGGGCGCACGCTCTTTCCGCTCGGCGCCCTGTGCGCTGCAGCGCTGGCGGTGGTCGCCTTCACGAGTTTGAGCGCACCACCTGAGCGTGCCGTGCTCATCGTGGGCCTCCCGGATCTGCCCATGCATCTGCGGCGCGATGCGCTCTCGAGCCTGTTTCTCTTCATGCTCGGGGCGGCGTCGGCAGGCATCTCCGTGTTCGCGGCGGGTTACTTTCGCCGTGGTCACGGCACCTCGGCCGGCCTGCTGTGCCTCCAGTACCACCTCTTCCTCGCGAGCATGGGCTTGGTGCTGCTCGCCGACGACGCCTACGCCTTCATGGTGGCGTGGGAGACGATGGCACTGTCGTCGTATTTTCTCGTCACCACGCAGCACGGCCTCGGCGAGATTCGCCGCGCTGGATTCCTCTACCTCCTGATTGCGCACGTCGGTGCGATTGCCATCCTGCTGGCTTTCGGTGTCATGCAGGGCGGCAGCTGGCAGTTCACCTTCGATGCCATGCGGCAGGCTCACCTCAGACCTGTTTGGGCGTCGGTGGCATTCCTCCTCGCCCTGGTCGGCTTCGGTGCCAAGGCGGGTCTCGTGCCGCTGCACGTGTGGCTGCCGGAGGCGCACCCCGCCGCACCCTCGCCCGTGTCGGCACTGATGAGCGGCGTGATGCTGAAAACCGCGGTGTACGGTGTGCTGCGCGTCAGCTTCGATCTGCTCGGGGGGCCACAGTCATCGTGGGGTCTCGTGGCACTCGCCGTCGGGCTCTTCAGCGCGCTCTATGGGGTGGTCTTCGCCGCCGCGCAGACCGACATGAAGCGCCTCCTTGCCTGGTCGTCGATCGAGAACGTCGGCATCATCTTCACGGGCCTCGGGCTCGCCTTTGTGTTTCGAGGTGTCGGCATGCGGGGACTCGCTGCGCTCGCCCTCATCGCGGTCCTCTATCACGCGCTCAACCACTCATTCATGAAGAGCCTGCTCTTTTGTGGTACGGGAGCGGTGCTGCACTCGACCGGTGAGCGCAACCTCGGGCGCCTCGGCGGTCTCATTCGCCACATGCCATGGGTGGCGTGGTTGAGTCTGATCGGTGCGCTGGCACTCGCCGGGTTGCCGCCGCTCAATGGCTTCGTCTCCGAGTGGTTGCTGCTCCAGGCGTTCCTGTTCGCGCATCAGGTGCCGCAGACCTTCGTCAACATGCTGCTGCCGCTCGGCGCGGCGCTCGTCGCACTCGCGGCCGCCCTCGCCGCCTATGTCATGGTCAAGTTCTACGGCGTGATCTTCCTCGGGCAACCGCGCGAGGCGACGCTGCTGCGCGCTCACGATGCCAATGTCCTCGAGCGGATCGGGCTCGTCTGGCTCGCTCTCGGGTGTGTCACACTCGGTCTCGTCCCGGCACAGGTCGTCGCCGCATTGCGCACGGTCGTGCGGCAGGTCGCGCATGTCGACTTGCCGAACCCAACCGCGCCCTGGTGGCTGCTCGAGCCGTTACCCGGTCGACAGGCTTCGTACTCAGGTCTCGCGTTTTTCGTCGCCGTGACCACGGTGGTCCTCCTCACCATCTTTGGCGTGCGGCTCTTCTATCACCGGCGCGTGCGGCACGCGGCTCCCTGGGACTGTGGCTTCGCGCGGCTCGATGCCCGCATGCAGGATTCCGCCGAAGGCTTCGGTCAGCCGATCCGTCATATCTTCGAGCCCTTCTTCGCGATGCAGCGCGAGCTGCCGTCCCCCTTCGATCGCGCCCCGCGCTACCGCGTCTTCATCGGTGATCGCATCTGGCAGCGCCTCTACGAGCCGCTCGGGTCCCTGGTGCAGAAAGTGGCGGACACATTCGCCGTGCTGCAGCAGGGACGCATCGCCACTTATCTGCTCTACAGCTTCATCACGCTCGTCGCACTCCTTGCCGTGGTGTTATGAAGCCGATCGAGGTCATCACGCAGTTGCTCGAGCTCATCGTGGCGCTCGCCGCGGCACCGCTCTTCGTCGGCTGGATCAACCAGTGCCGCGCCTGGTTGCAGAACAGAAGCGCGCCCAGCCTCTGGCTCCCGTATCGCGGCATCCGCAAGCTCTTTCACAAGGACGCCGTCATCGCCGCGGATGCATCCCGGCTCTTCCGCCTCGCGCCCTACATCGTCTTCGGCGCCATGGTCGTTGCCGCCGGTATCATCCCCTCGATGGGAACCCGCCTGCCGCTCACGCAAGTGGCGGATGCGATCGCGCTGGTGGGACTCCTCGCGACGGCGCGGGTCTTCATGTCGCTCGCTGCGATGGATATCGGCACGGCCTTCGGCACGCTTGGCGCGCGTCGCGAGATGATGGTCGGCTTCCTCGCCGAGCCGGCACTTCTCATGGTGATCTTTGTGGCGTCCCTCATCTCGGCGACCACCGCGTTGCCCGCGATCACCGAGCACCTGGCGACGCAGACATTGGGTCTCTACCCGAGCCTCGCCTTCACGGCGGTGGCCTTCCTCATGGTGCTGCTCGCCGAGAACGCGCGCATCCCGGTCGACAACCCCGCCACCCATCTCGAGCTCACGATGATTCACGAGGCGATGATGCTCGAGTACTCGGCGCGGCATCTCGCGCTCATGGAGTGGGCCGCGGCGCTGAAGCTCTTCAACTATGCCTGCATCGGCTTCGCTTTGTTCATCCCCTGGGGTCTCTCGACCCGCGAGAGTGCGCCGGTGGCGCTCCTCGCCTCGATACCGGTGCTCGCCGCCAAGCTCGCCGTGGCCGGGGCGCTCCTCGCAGTGCTCGAGACCGTATCGGCGAAGCTGCGCGTCTTTCGCGCGCCGGAGTTTCTGGCCACGGCCTTCCTTTTTGCGGTGCTCGGGCTCCTCGTGCACCTGCTGCTGCGAGTCTGACCATGACCGGTGTCCCGTTCGACCTCCAGCTCCTCAACCTGTGCGCAGCCCTCCTGTTGCTCCTGTCTTTCGCGATGCTCACCCAGCGCCGCATCGTGAACCTCGTCAATCTCCTCGCCGTGCAGGGGTCGGTGCTCTTCATCGCGACGCTCCTCATCGCCTGGCGCACTCATCAGGCGCACTTATATCTCTCCGCCGCGCTGACGCTGGGCCTGAAGGTGATGCTGCTGCCTTATCTGCTGCATCGCCTGATCCGCCGCCTCGAGGTCTACTGGGACGCCGAGCCGCTCCTCAATGTCGCCGGCACCATGCTGATCGGGGTGCTCATAGTGGTCTTCTCCTTTGGGCTCGCGCAGCCGATCTCCGCTCTCGCGAGCACCGCGACGCGCAATGCGATCGGTATCGCAGTCGCCGTGGTGCTGCTTTCCTTCCTCACCATGATCACGCGCCGCAAGGCCATGTCGCAGGTGGTGGGGTTCCTGTCGATGGAGAACGGTCTTTTCTTCGGCGCGATGAGTGCCACCTACGGCATGCCGATGGTAGTGGAGTTCGGCGTGGCACTCGACGTGCTGGTCGCGGTGCTGGTGCTCGGCATCTTCTTTTTCCAGATCCGCGAGCAGTTCGACAGCCTGGATCTCCATCATCTCGAATCGCTGCGCGAGGACGCCGTCGCCGAGAGGCGCGAGTAGCATGGAATTCCTGCTGCTCATCGGCAGTCCGCTCGCCGGCGCCGCGGTGCTCGCCATCTTCGGTGCGCGGCGTTTCGCCCCGGAGCTCAACGTGGCCTTCAGCCTGGTCACGTTCCTCGCGGCTTGCGCCCTGACGGTGCACGTGATCGGTGCAGGTAACCTCAGCTTCGCGCGCGAGCAGTTCTTCATCGATCCCTTCAACGTCTTTCTCGTGACGCTGACCGCGCTCGTCGGTCTCACGACCGCCATCTTCTCGCGGCCCTACATGCGGGTGGAGATGGAGCACGGACGGGTGCGCGCGCCGCAGCTGCGGCTCTACCACAGCATGTATCAGCTCTTCATGACGACCATGCTGGTGGCACTCACCACCAACAACATGGGTCTGCTGTGGGTGGCGATGGAAGCCGCGACGCTTTCGACGGTGCTGCTCGTGACGCTCTACCGAACCGGCCCGAGTCTCGAGGCGGGCTGGAAGTACTTCGTGCTGTGCGGTGTCGGCATCGCGCAGGCGCTTTTCGGCACGATCCTGCTGTACTTCGCCGCCGAGCACGTTCTCGGCGCCGAGGGGGTGAGTGCGCTCCTGTGGACGCACCTGAATGGCGTCAAGGGATCACTCGAGCCCAAGGTGCTGAGCCTCGCCTTCGTCTTCCTGCTGGTCGGCTACGGGACCAAAGTGGGACTCGCGCCGCTCCACAATTGGTTGCCCGATGCGCACGCCGAGGGGCCGACGCCGATCTCGGCGGTACTGTCGGGCCTGCTCCTGAACGTCGCACTCTACGCCGTCGTACGCTGCAAGGTGCTCGTTGAGGGTTCGCTCCATTCATCCCTCCCCGCGCAGATGCTCATGGGCTTCGGGCTCCTCTCCGTGGTGCTGGCGGCCTTCTTTCTCTGGCGCCAGCGCGACATCAAGCGGCTCTTCGCCTATTCCTCCATCGAGCACATGGGCATCATCACTTTCGCCTTCGGTATGGGGGGTGCAGTGGCAAACTTCGCCGCGCTGCTCCACATGACGGTGCACTCGCTGACGAAGTCGGCGATTTTCTTTGCCGCCGGACACGCCGCGCAGAAGTCGGGCTCGCAGCTGATGGACAACATCCGCGGGCTCATCACCTTGAGCCCGACCATCGGCTGGGGACTCATGATGGGGTCTCTCGCGATTCTCGGCGTGCCGCCCTTCGGAGTGTTCGCGAGCGAGTTTCTGATTCTAACGACCGCGATGCGCGAGCAGCCCTGGGCGACGCCGGTTCTGCTCATGGCGCTCGGTGTCGCCTTCGCTGCGATCTTCGGCCGAGTCCAGCCGATGGTCTTTGGAGAGACGACAGCCCGGCGCCTGCCGCATCCACCGGCGCTGCTCCCGGTGTTCCTGCACCTTGGCCTCGTGCTCGCGCTCGGCCTCTACATTCCGCCGTATCTCGCCGAGTGGTATCGCGCCGCCGCGCGCCTGATTGGCGGCGGCTAAGATGACACCGCGCAACTGGTGGGCGGCGAGTACCGAGCAACCTGGCGCACCCGGTGTGCGCGGGCTTACTGTCTCGGCCGATGACTGGAACCAGGCTGCGCAGGAGCTCGCCGCGGGCGGGGCACGGCTCCTGGCCCTGTGGGCGAGCCACGACGGACACAAACTGCCTGTGGTGCGCGCCGCTTTTCTCATCGACTCGGGTGCTCTGCTCCTCAACCTGCCGCTGACGGACGCCGGCGTGCGCTATCCGGGACTCGAGCCGTACTTTCCCTGTGCCTCGCGCATGCAACGAGCGATGGCCGATCTTTCCGGTGTGCGCTCCTCGGACCCTGACGCGCGCGCCTGGTTGCGTCACAACGCCTGGCCCCCGGATTTTCATCCACTCGAAGATCGCACGCGGCGGCTGACCGATCACCCGGCCGGCGTCGATGTCTACCCCTTCGTGCGCGTCGACGGAGAGGGCGTGCACGAGATTCCCGTGGGCCCGGTGCACGCGGGCATCATCGAGCCCGGCCACTTCCGCTTCTCCGTCGTCGGGGAGAAGGTGCTGCGGCTCGAGGAGCGTCTCGGCTACGTGCACAAGGGCATCGAGCGGCGCTTCACCGAGCTCGATATCTTCGACGCCCATCGCCTCGCCGCGCGCGTGTCGGGCGATTCCGCGGTGGCCTTCTCCTGGGCTTATTGCCAGGCGCTGGAGGCGATGGCGGGCATTGCCATATCGCCGCGCGCGGCCGGGCTGCGCGCGCTGTGTCTCGAGCTCGAGCGCATCGCCAATCATCTCGGCGATCTCGGGGCGCTAGGTAACGATGCCGGCTTTGCCTTCGGGCTTGCGCAGTTCTCGCGCCTCAAGGAGCACCTGCTGCGCGCTTGCGGCGAAGCGCTCGGCGAGCGCTATCTGATGAACGCCATCGTGCCCGGCGGGACGCGCTTCGACCTCGGAGCCATAGAGTCGCGCGGACTCAACTCCGCGGTGACGGCGATTGCCGACGAAGTGTCGGCGCTTCGCACGATCTACGACGAGCACGAAGGTGTGCGCGACCGCTTCACGGGCGCCGGCACCGTGACTGTGGAGCTGGCCGCGCGGCTCGGCCTGATGGGACTCGCCGGTCGCGCGAGCGGTCAGGCTTTCGACTTGCGCTGCGACCTCCCCTGCGCGCCCTACACGGGACTCGCGGTGAGGAAGATCGTCCGCCCCGCGGGCGATGTGGCCTCGCGGGTGGCGGTGCGCTTCGATGAGCTCGCGGAATCCGCGCGCGTCATCGGGCACCTCCTCGCAGGGCTACCCGCCGGCGCCTACAAGGAGACAGTGCCGCTTCCACCCGCAGGTGCCTTGGGCGTCGGCCTCATCGAAGGTTGGCGGGGTCCGGTGCTCGTCGCGCTCGAGGCAGGCACCGCCGGCACGATCGCCCGCTGTCATCCGCACGATCCCTCCTGGCAAAACTGGCCGGTGCTCGAGCACGCCATCATCGGTAACATCGTGCCCGACTTTCCGCTCATCAATAAGTCGTTCAACCTGTCATACAGTGGGCACGATCTCTAGAAGCACCGCGCCATGCTGAAGACCTTGCGCCAGATCTCCGCAGTGGGAATCGTCACCGAGCCGCCTCCTGGGACAGACGATTCGCTGCGGCTGCGTGAAACGCTTCAGCAACGCATACTCAACGTGCTGGGTCGCGCGCTCTGCATTCGCGAGGTGGATGCGGGTTCCTGCAACGGATGTGAGCTCGAGATCCAGGCACTGAATAATCCGCTCTACAACCTCGAAGGTCTCGGCATCCGCTTCGTCGCGAGCCCGCGCCACGCGGACCTGTTGCTCGTCACGGGCCCCGTGTCGAAGCACATGGAGGTGGCGCTGCGCCGCACCTACGAAGCGACTCCGGATCCAAAGTTGGTGGTGGCGGTGGGCGACTGTGGTTGCACGGGTGGGATCTTTGGTGAGAGCTATGCGAGCCGCGGGCGCGTCTCCAATGTCATTCCGGTAGATGTGGTAATTCCTGGTTGTCCACCGAGCCCGACGCGGATTCTGTCCGGCATCCTCACCGCGCTTGAGTCGTCCGCTCCGTCGGTCAAAGGATTTCGGCCGTAAGTCGCACCCCGCCGCTCTTCGCGATCGAGAGCGCAGCGTGGCGCGATCGATCGACTCTTATCCATAAACCAATGTGCAATACGGACAAACACCACGGTCCTTCTTCAAGCCATGCTTCCAAGAAGACTTCAGTATTCGGTTTTGTGGCATGTCATGACTTGTGCGCTCCATTCTTGTCTGCTGCCTCGCCATCGCGGCCAGTTGGCAGACGGGTAGCGATCCGACAGGCCACCGACGAGTGCAACGCCGTGCGTCATTTCACAGCTGGCTGGCGTTGCGTCCTCGATTCGATTCTCAGCCAGCCACTGACACATAAGCGAAGAGACTTGTGGGAATATCGGCTTCGTTAACCTTCACTTACCAGAGGATTGCCGTGCCGACAGACCCGGACTTCAAAAGCACCGACGCCGCCGCTGAGGCTCGCACGCGACTCAAACAACGGTACGACAGGCTCAAGCGGTCGCGTACGACCGCACTGCTCGTCCCGGTGATCCAACGGTTCGTAGCGATTAACGGCTTCACGCTCAGCGGACTGTTGTCGATCCAACTATTCACGACCGTCATTCCCTTGATCATTATCGGCTTCGCTTACTTCTCCGGATTCGCAAGCAATGCCAGCGTCGGTGACCTGTTTATTCGCGATCTCGGCCTTCATCATCCGTTCGACGAGCGCGTGCGCGAGGCGTTCGGAACACCCTCCGGCGTACACTACGTCTGGACCTTCCTCGGTCTCGCTCCATTTCTGGCTTGCGGAATCCCGATGTCGATCAAGGTCGCCACAATATTCGCTCAAGCATGGCGCCGCCAGCAGTTCAGTATGGCCGAGAAGCTGGGTCGCGGAGCCGCCTGGTTCGTCCTGTACCTGGGAATCATGACTGCCCACGAGCGCATCGGGTTCAGCGGCCAACACGAAGCCGGAGTCCGTGCGGCGCTTTTGGTCGTATCACTGGTCCCAGTGTGGATCTTCTGGTCGCTCACCCCATTGTTGCTCGTGCGAGAGGGTGGGAGAGGTTGGAAATACCACCTGCTCGCTGGCTTCGCCGGGGTCGTGATCGACGGAATTGTTCTCACCGCGGTTATCCGGGTGGGCTTCCCGATATTGCTCCGGGGGTGGACCGGGTTCGGCCCGATGGGCGTCGCGATGACCTTGATGACCTGGTGCGGAGTTATCGCGACCGGCTGGGTGGTAATCGCGTGCACAAGCGCGATCATATGGGAACGAAACGCCCCCGCCGAAATCTGATTGCTGCCGCGGGCCTCAACGACGTCGTCCCCCGCCGCCCCTCGAGCCCATGCTGCGGGATCCCCGGTTGCTCGCCGCGCTCGCACGCGAGCCGCTGAATCCATCGCTGCCGCCTCCGAGAGCACCGCGGCCTCCCGCATCACTTCTGGAGCTGCCGCGGCCTCCCCCGCCGGCGCCGCCGGAGAGATCTTTGCTGCCGATGCGGTCGGGGCTACCACCAGCACTCGTCGCACCGCGGCCTTGGCCGGCGCTGCGGTCAGCGGTTGACACCTGTCCGGAGCGGCCGCCGCCACCTCCGGTCGCCGCACCACGGCCTTGACCGGCGCTGCGGTCAGCCGTTGACACCTGTCCGGAGCGGTTGCCGGCACCGCCGCCCTGCCCGCCATATTGGTTCGCGGTCGCCCGGTTGGGGTAAGGCGTGCCGCCGCGATGAGCGGAATTGTGCTGCCAATTGCCGCTGCCTCCCCCGCCAGTGCGCACGTAGTTGTTGTTGTTGTTGATCACAACCGTGCTGCTGTGTCCCCAGCCGCACCCATAGCCCCAGGCTCCGCCCATTGCAGCCCCCATGGCCATGCCAATGCCGAAGGAGATGAGCATCGATCCAGGGGGTGGGGGCGGCGGGTAGTACACGGGTGGATACGGGTACGGTGGCGGGCCATAGACCACGGTCGGATTGTAGGAAGGCACAGAGATCACCTGCGGATTGGCCTGCTCGATCACGATGACCTGCTGGTTCTCGACCGTCTTCGTCTGCACCGTCTGCTGCTGATTCGAACTCAGATTGCCTTTGGCCTCTGCCTTGGCGCGCATGCGCTGCACGGCGTCCATCACGTCCTTCTGCTGCGCGAGAAACGCGTTGCCGAGATCGGTGGTCCACTGGATATCGTCGGCCAGGCGCTTGATGACATCGGGAAGACCGGCGAGTCCCTTGACACTCGGGTCCCAGGGCTGTTTCGAAACCGCATCCTCCAGCGCCTGATCCTTGAGCCCGGGATTTTTCGCGAGCCACTGCTGCAGCTGAACGATCTCGACGGGATACGTAGATGCGGCCAGTACCTGCGCGAGCAGCGGGTCAGGATATAGCGCAATCGGCGCCACGAGCGAATCGAGTTGATCGGCGGGAATTGCCGCGGCCGCAGGTTCCTGAGCCCACACTGTCTCAAATGAAGCGACACCGTTGAGCACGAGCGCGGCGCCAGCCAGAGCCACGAGCAGACCGTGCAGCCCGATTTCGCGACGGTGAGGGTGGGCGTTCATGGATTTCTCTCCAGATGCATGCGGTTTCCGCTCCCTCAATCCTTGACCGGCGTCCAGGTCTTGTCCGGATTGAAGCGCTGCATCTTCTTGAACTCCTCAAGGCTGTTCGCCCCAAGGTCCTTCTCATAGACCACGCCGCTGTGACTTACCATGAACGTCTTGATGCCGCTGCTGCCGTATTCCGCGGGCGCCGCCACCAGCGCAAAGCCCCCGATCATCACGCCTTTGATGACGAAGTCCATGGCACCGTTCGGGGCGGCGGGTCCCTGCCCTGTCAGGACCTTGAAGTAATAGCCGTGGTAGGGCTGGCTCTTGGTCGTGTACCCCTCCTCGATGGCGTCGGCTATCCGCTCGCCGATCGGGCCGCCCAACGTGCCATCCGGGTTCCTCCAGGCCAGTCCGTCGTGTTTGCCCGGAGTGCTGATGATGCGCTGTGCAAACTGGTTCGCCTCGTAGCCCTGGCGCTTATCGAACGCGTAGTCGTACTGGGCTTCCACGTAGCCCCGGCAGATCTCGATGGCGTCCAGCTCGTTACCGCCGATGCGCCGCCGCAGCAGCTCCTCGCGACCGGCTGGGGCGTCGAACGACCACTTTCCGCCGCGTTTCACAATCGGGATCGGAGCCGGCCAATCCCCTTTGCCCACGATCATGATTGCCCGATCAGGATCCTTGGGGTCCATGCGGACGCTCTTCTTCTCCCGTGCATGCGCAGCAAATTCTGCGGCCCGCTTGCGGTCCTGCACGGCGTCACCGCTCGTGACAAGATCCTCCTGCCCGGGGCCGAGGATTCTCTTGAACGCTGCGACGTCAAACTTGTCGGCGGCTGCGATGAAGGCGTCAGCGGCCTGCTCGGGAGTATCGAAAGTCTGTGCCTCGGCGCCCGCGGGAGTGGCTGCAGTCGCCGTGGAGGCCGAAGCCGTCGATTGCGTGGCGCCTTGCTGCGCGACGCCCGGCCCCGGCACCGCGATCAGGATAAGCAAAGCCCAGTGGCAAGGTCTTCCTGAAGAGGTTGCTTGCATCGTCATTCCCTTTTGCGAGCCTCGGCGCTGACGTCAGAAAAAAGCTGTCAGCGCGTTATCAACTAGGGCCCAGATCCGTTACTGAGTAGCCGCGTTGGCACGGGGGGGCTAGCGCCACTCGTCCCGTTCGGTGCGAAGCCTGCCAGGAGACTTTCCAGAGCTTCGCGTGTCAGCGGCTTTACCACGTATCGATGAAATCCGGCGTCTTGAGCGCGCTGCTTATCGCTGTCACGTCCCCAGCCGGTCAGAGCGACAATCTTTGGCGATGGGCCGTCTTGTCGCTCGAGCAGCCTCTGCGCTACCTCATAGCCATTCATGCCGGGCATGTCGATGTCCAGCAGCACCATCTCGGGTCGGAAAGTCCGCGCGGTGCGCAAAGCTCCCTCGCCGTCGTAAGCCACCTGTGTCTTGTGGCCCATCCCCTCGAGCAACCTGGCGTAACCGTCGGCCACCGTCTGATTGTCGTCGACACAGAGAATGCGAACTGACTGCGTCGAAGCCAGCCCCTGTTTGCGGATTTCGCCAGCGGGGCGCGTCGCAGATTTCATCAGCGGCAAGGTCACGATGAACTCGCTGCCGTGGCCAATACCGGCGCTGCGCGCCTCCACGGTTCCGCCATGCAACTCGACGATGCGCCGCACCAGGGCGAGCCCCAGGCCGAGCCCGCCCTGCGAGTCGGTGTCTCGCGGCGCGAGCTGGGTGAAAGGGTCGAAAACGCGCTCCAGCAGCTCCGGCGCGATTCCCTTACCGGTGTCCGCGACAAACACTGTTACATCGGCAGCGGTGGTCTCGACGATGACGCTGATGCTTCCGCCGATAGCGGTGTAGCGCGCGGCATTATTCAGCAAGTTGATAAATACTTGGGTGAGTCGCTGGGCATCGCCCAGCAGCTCGGTCGGTTCCTTTGGCCATTGCGTCTGCAATGCATGAGCTCGCGCTTCAATGAGCGGGCGACTTGCCTCGATGGCGCCGCTCAATACGTCAGTGAGCAGCACCCGCTCACGCTGGATCGAAAACTGGCCACGCTCGGTGCGGTTCAGGTCCAACAGATCTTCGACGATGCGGGTGAGGAGCGCGCTTTGTCGGTCGATTGTTTGACGCAGGTGCTCGACGCGCCGATCCAGCTGCTTTTGCGCCATCAGGGACGCCGCCAGTTGGATCGGCACAAGCGAATTTTGCATCTCATGTGAAGCGATCGCGATGAAATCCCGCATTCGCTGCACGGTATCCTCCAGGGCCTCACCGTGCTTGTGCAGGCGTTCCTCGCTCTGGGTCAGCGCTTCCTCGCGCCGGTGCCGTTCAGTGAGATCACGGGTGATCTTCGAATATCCGACAAGGGTACCCGACGCGTTCCTCAGGGCGGTAATGACAACATTAGCCCAAAAGTGCGAGCCGTCCTTGCGTATGCGCCAGCCTTCATCTTCGAAGCGACCCTGCTCTTTCGCCACCGCGAGCTCGTGCTGCGGCCACCCGCGCTGGATGGCTTCTGGCGTGTAGAAGCGAGAGAAATGTGAACCGATAATCTCGTCCGACTCGTAGCCCTTTATCTGACGGGCGCCGGCGTTCCAACTCGTCACGTTGCCATCGGGGTCAAGGGTGAAGATCGCGTAGTCGCGGACTCCTTCGACGATGGAGCGGAATCGTTCCTCGCTCTGATGCAGAGCATCTTCCTGCCTTCGCTTCTCGGTCATGTCGCGCGTTATCGTGGCGAAGCCTCGCAGCTTGCCATCCGGGTCGCGCAACGCCGTGATGACGCCGCTCACCCACAAGCGCGAGCCATCCTTTCGCACACGCCAGCCTTCACCCTGGAGGCGGCCCTGCGCTTCAGCCAATGCAAGCACTTGCTGCGGCCACCCGCGCTCGTTGTCCTCCGGCGTGAAGAAGCGCGAGATATGCGTACCCATGACTTCGTCGGCGCTGTAGCCGTACAGCATGGGGGCGCCTGCATGCCAGCCCACTATGCGACCCTCGACGTCGATCAGAAGGATCCCGAAATCGCGAACGTTTGATATGAGCAGCCGAAATATGTCCCCGTCGAGCGCAAGTGTCGTCGAAGGGTCGGGAGTTCTGTCTTTGGTCACGATCACGATTACTGTTTATAAGGGGAACCACGAGGCTAGTCAGTCAGGACCTGAGTCTGAGCAGTTCGCTGAAGCACGGCCTCTGCGATCAGGCGAGGACTCCCTGTCCTCGTGACGTGGCTGCGCGCTCGCCACACCACTGGGTTCTGTTGCGTTGCAGTAAAACCGAAATGGTTTCCTTTGTGCGGCCCTGGATGGCGTCGCTGGCTGGCCGCCAATCGAACTAACACACAGCGCCCTAACATTCCCTACCGATTTGATGCGGGTGGTCACTTCACCCGATCTGCACACCGCGAGTGTCTTGGCATCTTTTTCGGTGCTTATCCGAGCGTGCACTTCGCGGTAAAACGGACTACGGCGCCGCCGCCACTCGCGTTTTCGGCCCAGATGCGGCCCCCGTGTGCCTCGATGATCGAGCGGCAGATAGCAAGCCCGAGCCCGAGTCCGTTGCACTTACTCGTAACGCGCGGTACGAATATCCGCTCTAACGAATGAGCGGGAATACCGTGTCCACCATCGGTGACTGAGCATTCGATGTACTCGCCGTCGTCTCCGCGTCGTGTCGCTATCATCAGTCGACGCTCCGAGTGCGGGCTATTCGACATCGCGTCACAGGCATTGATAACCAGATTGAGTAGCACTTGTTGCAGCTGGATGCCGTCCCCTAGCACGCACGAGACCTGCTCAGCGAAGTCCGTCTCTGCCGCGATGCTGAGCCGTCGAAGATCGCTTTGCTGCGAGGCAAGCACGTCGCGAACAACCTGATTGAGATCGACCCGCCGGCACTGCACCTCACCACGGATGAGCAATGAACGCAGCCGCCGCAACATTTCAGCCGCGCGCGCAGTGTCCGTGATGATGTCGTGGAGAATCGCGCGTAACTCGGTGGGGGCGGTAACTTCTGGCGGTATGATCTGCAGAGCCGCCTCTGCGTTCCTCAGGATGGACGCGAGCGGTTGGGCAAGCTCATGCGCGAAGACTCCCGAGACCTCGCCCAAAAACCCTGCCCGACTTGGCAATGCAATATGCCGGTATCGTTCCGGTCCCCGGCTGGGAGCCGGCTCCGGGGTTGCAATTGCGCTCCGAGATTCCGACGGTTCCCCGTCCAAACGCCTCGTTGCCTCGACTCCACCGTCCTCGCATCCGCTGACATCAAAGCTCAGCATGCGATGCCGGCGCCTGAGGCGACCGCCACCGCAACGAGCTTCGCTCGCTCCCTGGCGCTGATCGACCAAAACTCATCGCACATCGAGCAATATGCCTCCAGGGGATATCCGCCACCGAGTAGTCGCAGCAGGGAATTGCGGTCATAGTGAGGCTGAGGCCGCATCTGCGCACACCTGGGACACATAGACACGAATGGAATCTGCGTGCGCCCGTGGAGTCTGGTCGTCGGCGTGCGGTGGACAAACGTTGCTTTCAACTGGGTCTCCGTGCCAGGTGGGGCATCCATGCCCCCAAGTTCCCTCCGTAAGGGCATCGACAACCCGAACCTTATGCGTCGCAACAGGGCATGAGAATTCCCGTTCACCGGAGACACGATTACCTTGAAACAGGTATTGACATACTCACCGAGTGCGAGGGTCAGAGCGAGGTAATCCCCTCGCGGATCGCGTATTTGGTCAGTTCGGCAATCGTGTGCAGGTCCAGCTTACGCATGATGTTGCGCCGGTGCACTTCCACAGTACTCACCGAAATATGGAGCTGCTCGCCTATAGCTTGCGAACGCAGCCCTTGCGCGATCATACGGAGCACCTCCCGTTCCCGCCGGGCGAGCCGCGGCGTTTCGCTCTCCGCCCGCGAATCGCGAACCTCGGCAATGAGGACTCCAGCGACCTCGGGGCAGAGGTAGCTCTGACCCGACGTTACGGCCTGGATGGCCCTTACCAGCTCTGTGCCGGCCGAGGCCTTGATGACATAGGCGGACGCTCCGGAGCGTAGCATTTCGGTGACGAATCTCTTGCCGGCGTAAGCCGAGAGCGCGACAACTTTCAATCTGCCATCCGCATCCTTCAAACGGGCGGTCAGTTCCACGCCATTCAGATCGGGCAGACCAATATCGATCACTGCGACGTCCGGTTTCAGCACCTGAGATTGCTCGAGCGCGGTCTGCGCGTCGCCAGCTTCGCCCACGACCTCGATGTCGGGCACCTTCTCCAGCACTTCGCGCAGGGCCTCCCGCACCAGGCGGTGGTCGTCGACGAGCAGGACTCGGATCGTCATGCGGTACCCTCCACGGTCGCTTCGGCGAGCCCCAAGCCGCGCCGGGACATTGGGGCCAACGCGGGCGGACCGTAACCCACGCCCGTATCCGATACTTATACCCCACCAGCGAATCCCGAGGTCGACCTACGAGACCGCAAAGTGCATAGATTGATTCGAGGAGCAGAAGTGCCTCGAGTGCCGCGCGAACTACAGAGGATTCTCGTGCCGAAACGGGGCGACGACGTCTTCCTCTTTCTTAGTTAGCTGGGATCGCGTCCGTGCGTTGCACCCGGGGGCACGCGCAGCAGTCCGGTTTCCAATGCCTTGAGCACCGCGCGCGTGCGGTCGCGAGCGCCAAATTTGGCGAGGATGCTGGAGACGTGATTCTTGATTGTTCCTTCGGCCGTCCCGAGGGCGCGGGCGATCTCGCGGTTGCTGTAGCCGCCGGCCATGAGGCGAACCACTTCGGCCTCTCGCGCGGTCAGTTGCTCACGCGGTGCTTCCGCCTCGATACGCACCGCACTGCCGGCGCGCAGCAACCGCTCGGTCACCGCAGGCTGAAATACGGTCGCACCCCCGGCGACGGCACGAATGGCCGCAAGCAGCTGCTGATAGGAAACGTCCTTGAGGAGAAAGCCCCGCGCGCCGGCACGAATGCCGTCAAGCACCACGTCGCTGTCATCGAAGGTGGTAAGGATCAGCGTCGGGGGCAGGGCTTCGCGCTCCGACAGCACGCGCAGCACCTCGATGCCATCTCGGCAAGGCATGCGGATATCCAACAGCAACACGTCCACCGACATCGCCAGAACCTTCTCCACGGTCTCGGCGCCGTCGGCGGCTTCACCGACGACCGAGATACCCTGATCCATCTGCAGGAGTGTGCGGATGCCCTGGCGAATGAGCATCTGATCGTCGGCGATCAGAACCCGGATCACGCCACGCCGCCGCGCAGCGGCAACAGCGCCGTCACCTCAAAGCCGCGTCCCGGCTGAGTCGCGACGCGTAGCTCCCCGCCGGCCTGAGAGACGCGCTCACGCATACCGCGGATTCCAAACCCGCCGTCCGCGCGCTCGCTGCCACGACCATCGTCGCGCGCTTCGATACGCAACGTCTCGCCCTCGCACCGCACACGGATCCAGAGGTTATCGGCTTCCGAATGCCGCGCAGCGTTGGTAACAATTTCCTGCGCGCAGCGTAGCAGCGTGTGTGCCCTCTCCGGGTCCGGCGTGCGCAATCCCCCTGGAATATCAAGATGTATTTGCGGCCGCGGCACGCTGCCAACGAGCGTCTGCAAGGCGTCGGCCAGATTTATTCCGTCGCGGGCCCGGGACTCGGCGACGATCTCGCGCACGTCGCTCAACAGACGTCGCGCGAGCGTCTGAGCCGTTGCAACGCTGGCGTGCGCCGCACCTTGCGTGAGCTGCAAGGCCGCTTCCAGGTTGAGCGACAGCGCCGTGAGGTGATGGCCGAGCGCGTCATGAAGTTCTTGGGAGATCCGCAGCCGCTCCGCTATGCGACTCGTGTCCGCCAGAATGTGGCCCACTCCGCGCAGCTCGGCGTTGCTGGCTGCCAGCGCCGTGCGCGCCGCGACTTCGCGCGCCATGGCATCGAATACGAAGAACGCCACCAGCTGCAATCCGAGATAGGGCGGCAGCAGCAGGCGGGCAGAGTGAGGATTGAAGGTGATTGCGTCGGCAATGCCGAGGAGCAGCGTCTGGCCGAGAATCCAGGCGATTCCGGTCAGGCGGCGCATGCGGGTTCCCAATCGCATGGCCACAAGCGCGAGCAGCGCCCCTTCGTAGCCGTTGCAGCGAAGCACCACCAGGTAGAGCGCCGCAGCGGACGCCAGTGCGAGAAACAGCACATGTGGGCGGCGCAGATCGAGCGCGAACAGCGTACCGAAGCCCAAATACACGGCGGTCCACTGCCAACCCAGTGATCCGTCCGGCACGTGGTAGAGCAGCACAGGGACCGCGACCAGCAGCCAGGTCACGAGGGCGATGGTGCCGATGAGTCTCGACTGCGACATGCGCTGGGAACTCCTGTAACAGCATGGCACCCCCCGGCCGGTGCTGCAAATAGGCCGGAAGTCATGCTCGTCGGCCCGTGCTATCCGGCACATGTGCGGAGCGATGCCTACGCGTAGGGTGATTCACACACGCAGCCCACCAGCTCATTCACGGTGGGAGACTGGGGGAACCAGGATGCTTAGAGCGGTACTTTGGGTCCTCACCTCGGGGATGCTTTGCGCCCCATCGCTCGCCGCCCCCGACTATGGCAAGCGTCTCCAGGTGCTCGAACCTTCGCTGAAACCGAGGCTGCTCGGGAAGTGGACCAACCCCGTCGACAACCTCGTCATCGAGATCAGCTCGATTGATCTCACCTCGGGCGAGATCCGCGGCAAGGTGTCGCCCACCTCCGGGCCTGCTGCGGCCGACGAGCATGAGTTGATCGGCTGGGTGAGCGCCGCACCCCCGAAAGAGTCGTACGACAACGTAGTGCCGGTCACCTTCACCACCACGCTGTACGAATACGGAACGCTCCCGGTTTGGGCCGGATTTCTGCGCGACGACAAGCTCATCACCCTGCACTACCTCGTGTGGCCGAACCGGCCCTACGCCTGGGATCACATCTCCACTTTCCAGGAGACCTGGACACGGCTGCAGTGAGGATGAATTCGGTGCGCCCGCTCACCCGTTACGACGCGGTCGCGATGAGCCTGCACTGGGTCATCGCACTGCTCATCCTGCTGGACTTCGCCCTGGCCATGTCCTTCAGCCAATTCAACCCCGGAGATGTGCTGTACCTGCCCTCCGCCTATGACCTGCACATGGCTGTGGGAATGTGCGTTCTCACGTTGAGTGTGGCACGGGTCATCTGGCGCTTGACTCATCGCCGCCCGCCACTCCCGGACATGGCTCTGCCGCTGCGCTGGCTCGCCCGCGCGTCCCACTTCCTGTTGTACGTTTTCATGATCGTCGCGCCCGTGAGCGGATGGCTGGTGCTGTCCCTGCGCCACAAGGCCACCAGCGTTTTCGGGCTGTTTCGCTGGGCGTGGCCGTCGCTTCCGGCGATCGCCCATATGGCCCGTCCCGAGAGGGTGTTCTGGCACGACCACCTCCTGCCGCTGCACGTCCGAATGTCCTACGTGGGCATGTGCCTGGTCGCCCTGCATGTGACCGCGGCCCTATATCATCACTTCGGCCGCCGCGACGCTGTGCTCATTCGCATGCTGCCGCTGCACACGCGGCGGCGAGGAAAGAACAACCTCGCGGGCGAGTGCACTACAGCACCGGTGTCACCTGAGTCGCCGTCGTGACGACGGTATTCAGACTGCTTGCGTGCGTGATGCTCGCGTCGGCGGCTGCCGCACTAGCCGCCCCTGCAACCTATCGCGTCGACCCCAATCACACTCATCCGCTCTTCGAGGTGGATCACTTCGGTCTTTCCACGTGGCGCGGACTTTTCAAGACGACGAGCGGAACCATAACCCTCGACCGCGAGCGAGGCACCGGAACCGTCGACGTGGTGATCGATGTCTCCAGCGTCGATCTGGGCCACGACAAATTGAATGAGCTGGTGGTCAACGAAAAGATCGGCGACTGGAACGGCCTCGACGTTGGCCATTTCCCGAAGGCTGAGTACAAAGGCACGCTCGCGGATTTCGTGCAGAGCGCGCCGACCCGAGTCAACGGGGACCTGACGCTGCACGGCGTGACGCGGCCCGTGACGCTCCAGATCGACTCGTTCAAGTGCCTGCCGAATCATCCGATCCTCAAGCGCGAGGTCTGTGGAGCCGATGCTTACGGCACCTTCAACCGCGCCGACTTCGGCGTGAATACCGGCGTGCAGTACGGCTTCGGTCAGGAGGTGGTCTTGCGCATTCAGGTGGAAGCGTACCGGCAAGACTGAAGTACCGGAGGGAAACCGGCTACCGTTGGAATTAGGATCATGAAATGGATGCCCTACGTCTGGGCACACCTCGCGCAGAACTGGATCCGGACCGCGAGCACGGCGGGCGCCGTCGCCGTCTCCATCTTCCTCTTCTGCACACTCGAGACCTTCGTGGCATCTCTCCACGGGTCGGTCAACCAGGGGCCGGCCAGACTCATCACGAGAAACAACGTCAGCCGCTTCTACAGCCTACCGATTGCCTACGAACAGCGCATCGCGACCGTGCCCGGGGTGACACGGGTGGCCGCCGCGAACTACTTCGGCGGTATGCGCGATGCCAGCGACCCGGAGAGCGAGTTCGCGAACTTCGCTGTCGAGGCCGAGAGCTTCCTCGCCCTGTATCCGGAATACATGCTTAGCGATCCGGAGCGCAGCGCATTCTTAAAGGATCAGCATGGAGCGATCGTTGGGCGCGCGCTGGCGGAGCGCTTTCAATGGAAGGTCGGCGACACCATCCAGTTGACGAGTAACATCTACCGGACCGCCAGCCCCTACGAGCTCGTGATTAGCGCCATCTATCGGACCGACCAGGGGCGGTTCCCCGGCACGGATGAGTCGACGCTGTTCCTGCAATACAAGTACCTGGACGAAGCCACCGGGGGACGCGCCGGGGTGCGCACCTTTCGCATCGAAATCGCAGACCCGCGTGAGGCCGGCGTGGTGAGCCATGCCATCGATGAGTTGTTCGAGAACAGTGACGCGCAGACACATACCGAGACCGAGGCCCAGTACCGTGCGAACGCCGGGGTCTTAGGCGGCAATCTCGTGCTGCTGCTCAACGCGATCGGTCTGCTCGTGATGTTCACGCTGCTCCTGGTCACCGCGAATACCATGAGCATGGCCGTACGTGAGCGCCGCGCCGAGATCGGAACACTCAAGGCGCTGGGTCTCTCCGACGGGCGCGTGCTCTCGCTGATCCTGGCAGAAGGAATCCTGCTCGGACTGTGCGGAGCGGCAGCTGGGCTCCTGCTGAGCCGCGTTCTCGTGGAAGCACTGCCCCACGCGCCCGTCATTGGCGAAGTGGCACGCAGGTTCCCCAGGATGCACATCCCAACCGCGATCGCCGGCGGCGGGATCCTCCTCGGCGTGCTCGTCGGGCTCGCGGCGGGATCGGTCCCGTCCCTCGCTGCCTTCCGCGCCAGAATCACCGAGCTGCTGAGGCCCGTCTAGCGTGGCGCTGCCGATCGACTACAGCGTCCTTAGCCTCGCGACACGCTGGAAGTCGACCGCTCTCGCCGTGATCAGCATCGGACTGGTGGTTGCGGTCTTCGTGGGACTCCTCTCCATGGCGAGCGGGTTTCATTTCGCACTGCGTGCGAGCGGCAGCGCCGGAAATGCCGTAGTTCTCGAGAAGGGCGCGCTGTCGGAGCTCGGATCATCCTTCAGTACGGCGGCGGGTGACTCGGTGGCGGACGATCGGCGGGTCGCGCGCAGGCCGGACGGCGTGGCACTGGTTTCTCCCGAGCTCGTGCTGGTGGTCGCGCTGCCGCGGAGGAGCGACGGTCAGCTCACAAATGTCGGGGTCCGCGGCGTGACACCCGCGGCGTTCATTCTGCGGAGCGGTGTCACGGTCATCGAAGGCCGCCGGCCGCGGCCGGGACTCCACGAAATCATGGTGGGCCGGCAGGCCGCAAGCCGAATCCAGGGAATCAAGGTCGGTTCGACGGCTTCCCTCCTCAGGCATCCGTTCGAGATCGTGGGTGTCTTCTCGGATGAGGGCAGTGCCTTCGAGAGCGAGGTCTGGGGCGATTTCGCCGCCATGGGGTCCGCGTTCAATCGCTCGGGCACGCAGAGCTCGCTGACCATAAAACTCAGCGAACCGCGCGCGTTGGCCGCTTTCGACGAAGCCCTCAGAGCCAATGTGCAGTATCCGCTCACCCTGACCAACGAGCGGGAGTACTACGAACGCCAAGCCGGCCCGCTGATGGGCTTCCTGAGAGGCCTGGCGGTTTTCGTGGGAGTCGTGACGGGAATCGGCGCGGTATTCGCGGCCATGAACACCATGTACGCCATGGTCGCGTATCGGACCCGCGAGATCGGGACACTGCGCGCAATTGGCTTCTCGCGCGGCTCGGTCTTGACGGCGTTCATGCTCGAAGGATTGCTGCTCGCTCTCAGCGGCGGGGTTCTCGGATGCCTCGCCTCGTTGCTGATGAACGGATTCACTGCCAGTACCTCAGCGAGCCTCGGCGAAGTCTCCTTCGCGGCCCGCGTGACGCCGACCGACCTCGCTTACGGTCTCGTGTTTGCGGCCGCGATGGGTGTCATCGGGAGCTTGCTGCCCGCCGCCGGCGCTGCGCGCCTGCCGATCACCTCGGCGCTGGGCCAGCGGGTATGAGAGCCCAGGTGCGCCGCTGACCTCTGAACTGTGCCGGAGGACTGTTTGTTACCCGGCCGAGGTGGCTAGCTGGCCAACGCGGCGCGCGGCGGCCGTCGCGCCTCACGGAACGGGGGCCAAAGGGCGCAGCCAACGTTGATCGCGAAAGACACGCCCGTAGCTGCCAACAGCCACGGAAGCCTCTCGTCCACGGGCTGAAGCCCCCTGTCCCACTCGAGCCAGCGAAGTGACGCGGACAGGATCGCAAGCCCGCAGACGGTCCCGAAAATGCAAACGATGAAGCTCTCGGTCAGCAACTGGAGCGCCAGGTCCTGCGAGGAAGCGCCGAGGGCAAGGCGCAAGCCGAATTCCCGACGGCGCTCGGTGAGGCCCAGCGTCTGGATCGCGACTACCCCGAGAGCGCCGCTGACCAGTACGCCGACGCCCACCGACCAGCCGTAAACCTGCAGCTTACGGGCCGTTGCCGCCGCGCCAGCACGGACATCTCTCTCGCGCAACAGCTCATAGTCCACCGGCGCGCGGCCGGTCGAGTGGTGTCGCTTGCGCAAGACGTCCGTCACCAAGGCGGCGATTGCGTCGGCACGCGACTCGTCGTTGATGCGGACTACCACGGATGAGAGGTAGCTCGAATTGCTCAACCGCCTGAGCGCAACGTCGAGCGGTACGAGGATGCTGACATCCATCGCTCCGCCGTCAATGCTTTGGCCGCGTTCGGTCAGGAGACCGACGACTTCGAAGGCGATCCGATTGATAAAAATTCGTTGCCCGACTGCCGCCTCGGATCCAAAAAGGTCGCGAGCCACGGCCGCTCCCAGAACTGCGACGCGAGTCAATCGACTCTGATCCTCCGGCAGCAGAAAACGTCCTGTCTCCAGGGGCAAGTTACGAACGTCGGCGAAATTTGCAGAAACCCCTACGACAGTGGTCGCGTTCCTGGACACCGGGCCCGCCTTGACAAGAAGGGACTGCGAACGCGTCGCACCGACGTCCGCCAGGGGCGGAAGGAGTCGGGACATCTCGCGGAACTCGGTTATGTCCAGCGTCTGCGCCTTGCCGGAATCCAGGCCCCGGCCGCGACCGGCCACGTCGATCCGCGGCGCAACGATCAGCACATCGACACCTAACGCAGTCACTGCGCGCGAGACCTGCGCGGACAGGGTGCGCACATACACCACGGCGCCGCCCGCACCGGACACGGAGAGCGCGACGCATAGCACAGCCAGCGCGGTGCGTTGGGGCGTGCGCCCACAATACCTGGCCGCTTCGCGCGCAAGGAGTACGAGCCGCCCGCTCACGTGTCGCAATCGTCATGAAACAACGTCAAGTCCGCAGCGCCGCGGCCGGATTCATGGTGGCTGCGCGGTTTGCGGGCAGCACCCCCGCACAAACACCAACGACAACCGCCAGGGCGCTCGCCCGCAGGATGCCCGTGGGATCGATGGCGACGGGCAAGCCGGCAAGTCGCGCCGCACCTGCCCCCGCGGCGACCCCGACCAAGACGCCAATGACCGCCCCGAGCAGAGCGAGGCAAAAAGATTCCGCCATGATCTGCAGAACGATATCCACGCGCGTGGCACCCACGGCGCGCGCCACCCCCAGCTCGCCCCGGCGGCTCGAGACGCTCGAGAGAAGCAGGCTGGCCAGTATGACCGAGGCGATAGCGATGACGCCCATCGCAACCCCGCTGAGCAAGCGCGTGAACCTGAGCCGCACCTGTGTCGCCGTCTTCACCATCGCCGCGGGACTCGAGATGGTGAAGTCGTCGTCAGCCGACTCCGCCAGGTGGTGGCGGGACCGAAGCAACGAGCGGACATCGGCGATCGCGGCATCGGCGCGCTCCGGATCGCGCAGTTTGAGAACCAGCATCGTCAGGTAGTCTCTGTTAAACAACCGTGTCGCGGCCGTCGAGACTGGAATGTAAATCACGTCATCGAGGCTCGCCCCGGTGGGCCCGGCACCGTGCGTCGGCAGTACCCCAACCACTTCGAAAGGCACGTTGGCAATCCGCACGGTCTCGCCCAGGACCGCCGACCCGGTAAACAGCAGCTGCGCGACTCCGGAGCCGAGTACGGCCGATCGGGCGCGAGCGGCGATGTCTTGTTCCGAAATGAAGCGGCCCTCCGCGACGGGCTCGGAGCGCACCTGCTGCCAGTTCGCGGACACGCCGAAGACCGCTGGCGTATCGACCTTTTCCTGATGTCGTACCTCGATGTCGAAGGCGTTCTGAAGTGCGGCGACCTCGGCAAGCGCCGGTACCGAGGCCGCCAGCGCCGCAGCATCGTCGAACTTGATTACCGGTGGAACGTTCGTGAGAGACACCATGCCGCGGGTCTTTCCGGCACCGGGGCGCACGATTGCCGTGTCAAAAGCGCCCAGCATGTTCTTGAAGCGGCGAAGCGAATCGGTGGCAGTTCCACGACCAAAAGTATCCAGCGCGCACAAGGAGCCGAGACCCAGTGCCAGAGCGCCGACAATCATCGCGGTACGGGTCGGCGCCCGCAGAATGTTACGCAGCGCAAGTCGCCCCGCTTGCAAAAGCCTCATGGCGCCTACCTCCCAACCGTCGCTGCGACCGGCCGCGCCTGGCTGGCAGCGCCCGGTTCGCCGCTGATGCGCCCATCGACGATCCTGACGATTCTCCTGGCGGCGGCGGCAACCGCATCGTCGTGTGTCACGACCAGCACGGTACGACCTTCCTCGCGCAGGGAGGTCAACAGCCCCAAGACTTCGCCCGCAGCTGCGGCGTCGAGATTGCCGGTCGGCTCGTCCGCCAGAATCAGCCGTGGATTGTTGATCAGTGCCCGCGCTACCGCCGTACGCTGTTGCTCGCCGCCGGACATCTCGCTCGGAAAATGCTGGACTCGAGCCCCAAGACCCACTCGTTCCAGTGCGGCGATCGCCCGCAGACGGCTGACCGGGTTACCCGCGTAGATCATCGCGAGCTCGACGTTCTCGACGGCCGTACTGCGCGGAAGCAGATGGAACGACTGGAACACGAAGCCCACCAGCGTCGCCCGGACCCTGGCAAGTTCGCGCTCGGAAAGACTTTCAACCGGACGGCCATTGAGCTGATACGTGCCGGAAGTAGGAGCATCCAGGCAACCCAGGATTCCGAGCAACGTCGATTTACCCGAACCCGACGCACCGCGAATCGCCACGAACTCGCCATCCTCCACACTGAGCGAGATGTCATTCAGTACGGTGATCGCGCTACCGTCGCGGCGGGGATATCGTTTGCTGATATTCCTCAGCTCGATCATGAGCTTCCTCCGCTCAAGTGGGTCACGGCAGCGCCTGGCTGGCGCAACAACCTGTCTGCAGGCACTACACCGCTGATTATTTCCACGTCGTTCCCGTTCCTCGCGCCGGTCACTACGACCTGTCGTCGCATCGCCCCGCCCCGCGAGACCACTACGTATCGTTCCGAGCCGCTGGACACGACACTTTCCACTGGCACGAGCACTACGCGCCGCGGGCCCGTTGCGATCGACACGTTCGCCGTCATGTCTGGTCGGATTTCTGTCGGCGTTTCTTCGATGTCGCAGATCACCGGATAGTTGACGACACCGGAAATAATGGTTGCCGTCGGGTCGATGCGGCGCACGACCGCGTGCAGGGTGTCTGCCGGAAAGGCTTCAGTCGTGAACTCGACGGGCATTCCCCGCGACACGTGCCCGATGTCGGTTTCGTCGACCATAGCGCTCAGCTCGACGGCGTGATCCTGCACGATCGTGACGAACGTCGGTGCGGCGAACGATGCCGCGACGGTCTCGCCCTCCTGCGTACTGACCGAGGCGACGATGCCGTCGATGGGTGCCCGGATCGTCGCATAGCTGCGCTCCTTCTTTGCCTCACTCACGTCGGTCTCCGACTTCACCAATCGCGCCTCGGCCGACTTCTCGGCCCACAGGAGGTCGTCCGCCGTCTGGCGCGAGACGCTGAGCAGAGCTCCGGCGATGCGCTTGCGATCCATGCGGGCCTTTTCCAGCACCACCTCGTCGAGCCGCAGCTGTGCCTCCGTCTGGGCGACCTTGGCATCGAGGAGTGTGGTATCGATCTCGGCGATGATGTCGCCGCGCCGCACGTGTGCGCCGACCGACACGCGAAGGGCGCGCACCACGCCGGACACCTGCGATCCCACGCGAACGATCGCATTGGATCGCAGTCGGACGTTGCCAGTGGTGGTAATCGTCGCGGGCTGTTGCCCGACTCTCGGCGAAATCCATTCCGCCGCCGACCCAGTCGCCGCAGCGCTGCGCCGCGAGGGGCTCCACAGACCCGTGGCCAGTGTCGCCCCACCCGCGACGACAGCCGATACGAGCAGTATCCCGCTCCACATGGGCCAGCCTCGCATCCGTATTCACCGTCGCGGCTGGTGCCGGCACCAACCTATTTCTTGCGCTCGAAGGCAAACACGATCGGCGGCTTGCCAGTGCTGACCGACTCGACGAGCATCGTGCCGCCATCGTCGGACAGCGTGCGGGTCTCGGTTCGCTGCTTGGTCGTACCGGCCACCGCCCCCTCGGAGGTCCACACCGTTATCAGCTTGCGACCATTCCAATGAGTCACGGTCCGAGCCGGATCGCCCATGTAGGACGCATTGGCGACTTCACTGCCGTTCAACGCATACCGGGTCTCCTGGTTCTGGGTCTTGCCCATCATGGTTGTCTTGTCCCGGACGGTTAGCGAATCGGCCGACTGGCTAATGGTCGATTCGTACTCCATCGAGGACATCATGCCGAGATTCGTGCTCTTGTTCGGATTCAGCGTCCACGTGCCGCTGAAATCCGCAGGTGGCGCTGCCCAGGCACCTGTCACCAGCAGAACAGAGGAAAAAAGGGGTAGGAATTTGCGCATAAAGCCTCCTGACTGTTGATTGAAAGGGCCGCCTGAAAATTTGAGGCCATGCCTCGCGAGTCGAGATCGAGTCGCTCGTTGCGAAGCCCCATCTGCTCCCAGCACGAGAGCGATCGCAGCGGCCGCGAGGCGCTTGCATGTCGCGGCTGCCGCGCTACTGCCTTGTGACTGATGAGACTCTCGCATGGCTCGCTCCGTGATGGCGGCGCATCATGCCGAACGGCGCCAGCGCGCTCCAGATGCGCAAGGCCTGCGCGGGACCAACTTGCTACGGGGAGGGACAAACGTAGGATTGCTGAAACCGGATCACTCAGGCGGCGGGATGAACGAACCTGCAGGTCGCGCGCTGCACGAACTCGCACCGCGTTGGGATTTTCGTCCCTCAATCACACGCGTTCGTCCCAAATGACTGATCCGCCGTCGTAGTCGCCCGGCCGTCGGGGTATGCTGCCTGTCAAGCTGTCCGGTACGAACCCTCAAAAGCGTGACAGTCTTGCTGACAAAATCGTCCTTGCTGCGGTCGGATAACCCCGAACCACCGCTCAATGCAGCGGTGTCGGCCGCGGAGACATCTGAGCGCGACGCGCTCATCCGACAGGAGCGCTTCACGCATTATCTGATCGTGCTGACAGTATTCTGGGCATTCATTGCCGGCACGAACGTCCTGTATGGCAACACCATGCAGGCGAGCATGGCCATGATGGGCGTCAAACACGTGCTCACGCCGTGGCATGCGCGACTGCTGCAGCACGTGATTCTTTATCCGGCCCTGGTCGCCTTCGTATGGATCGCGTTCCGCATGGATTGGCGCCCACTCGGGCTCGCCCTTGCCGCGCAGACCCTGTGCGCAGCAGCATTCTCCCTGCTGGCGACGCCCGCTCTGGCGGTCGCGGAAGCGTTGGTCGGAGCGCCGGTGTGGTCCCCACCGGGTATGCCGCCGATCGGGCGCTGGCGTGAGTTGTTCTCTGCTCCCGGCCTCAGCTTGTGGATCACGGGAGTCAGCACGTTCCTGGTGATTTACTGCTTTGCCGTCGCCCTGATCACCGGCTTCAGCTATTACCGTCGCTACCGGGATGCGGAGCTGAGATCGGCTCAGCTGCAGGAATCGTTGGTTGCCGCGCAGCTGGCCGGGCTTCGCATGCAGCTCTCGCCGCATACGCTCTTCAACCTGCTTCACGCTATTCGGGGCTACGTCGGATGGGATCCGCCGGCAGCCCAGGCGATGGTCGTGCAACTCGCCGATCTGCTGCGACGCGTCCTGCGGGCCGGTGAACTCGAGGTCGTCCCGCTCGCTGACGAGCTGGAGTCGACGCGACTGTATCTGGAACTCGCGTGGCGGCGGTTTCCCGACCGGCTTTCGATCGACATCGACAGCGCACCGGCCGCCGGACGCCACTGGGTGCCCAGCCTGATCCTGCAGCCGCTCATCGAGAACGCGGTCGTACACGGCATGGACCATCATGACCTGCCGGTCCACATCCGTGTCGCTTCGAGCGCATCGGCCGAGCACCTCACGCTCACCGTGACGAATACCGTCAAAACAGGCCAGGTGGCGAACAGAGCCGGGATCGGGCTGTCAAATGTGAGGCGGCGCCTCGAGCTGCAGTATGCGGGCAAGGCATCGTTCACCTCAGGAATGAACGGGCGAAATTGGGAGGCACGCATTTCGATGCCGCTCGTTCCTGAGAACAGGAGCGAGCGGGCCGACGGACTCAGTGTCCGAACCACCCGCAGTCTATGATGACGACCGTTGTCATCGTCGATGACGAGATGATCGGACGGCGGTCCCTGCGCGAGTCCTGCGAACGACTCGGAACCGTGCGGATCGTCGGCGAGTTCGCCGACTCGGAGTCGGCGCTGCAATCGATACGCTCGAACCCGCCCGACATCCTGTTCCTCGATATCAAGATCGATGCGATGACAGGGCTGGACATCGCGCGATCGCTCGAGCCAGCCAGTGCCCCATCGATCGTCTTCGTGACCGCATATGATCAGTACGCGATCGAGGCGTTCGATCTCAGCGCGGCGGACTATCTGGTGAAGCCGTTCGACGAGATGCGCTTCAGGCGATCGTTTGCGCGCGCGTGCGAGAGACGTGCGATGGCCGATTCAGGTCGACGTCTCGCGTCGATCTCCGAGGCCTTGACCAGACTCTCGCAGCGACCCGGGTTCGAGGTGACCGGCGACGTACGCCTGCTTGCGGAGAGCACAAACGGCCGGCTGCGCGTGGTCGAAGCAGCCGACATCGAGATGGCCGAGGCCGATCGCAATTACGTGCGGCTGAGCGTCGGAGGCGAGTCACTGACCCTACGGGGGACCCTCCAGCAGGTTGAAGCTTCGCTCAAGCACGAGGCGATGCTGCGAATCAGCCGGTCCTGCATCGTCAATACGAAGCATGTACGCGAGATCAGCCGGATGCATCGGGGAGATTTCATTCTCGTGACGAAGTGCGGCCGCACGGTAACCTGCAGCGTGGGTTACCGTGATGCAGTCCGCCGCTACTGGGAGCAACTGAGGCTGCCCCACTTGCCGCAGGGGAACACGCCGTAAAGGCCTCGAGCCTCTGCGAACCGTCTACCTGCCAAGTATCGCGAGGTCGACCGTGACCCGCTGGCGCGCGGCAAGGGACAGAGCCCTCCCGGGGACAATCCCAAACTCCTCCTCCCACAGCCGGATGAGCGTCGCGCAGAAGGTGGCGCCGTGACCTTCGCCCCAAGCAAAAAGATGGCACACCTCGTGCACGAGCGTCGTTCGCCTCAAACTGCCGAGTCGGCAGTAGATCTCATGGCGCAGCGGCACAGCATAGGCGCCGTAGCCTCCCCGCCGCCGCGGCCGGGATCTTCCGCGCGCCGTGGCAAATCCCACCCTGAGATAGGGAACGCCGCCATAGTACGGCGCGAAGCGCTTGGCGTAGGTCGTCCAAAGGTGAGTGAGGTAGATGAGCGCTGCCTGACGCGCGCCGTGCTGAGTGATTTTGCGATCCGCCGTCTCGCCTAACAGCGGCTCATGGTCCAGGTGCCCGACCGTTTCCTGCTCCCAGGCGTAAACCCGCCGTCGCTGCGGATCACGCCGTTCACGGCGTGCCTTCAGCACTTGCCAGAACTCCGTGTCCACCGTGCCGCGCCGCGGCCGCATCGGACGGCTTGCAGGAAGAGCTACAGTTTGGACCGAAGCGCCAGCACATGGCACGGCGGCGACAGGGCGAGGGATCGCGGATTTCGACGGCTCGGCTGGATCGAACTTAAAATCCAATTGAAGTTGCAGATGCGTACTTCCCCGTCTTGCTTTCAGAGAGTGACTCCCACGCCTAATTTTTGCGCCGCTATCAATACGAAATTTCATCCGAACACTGGTCCCCGCCCGGATTCTAGCTCGAAGTTTCAACGCAGGTCAGCCCAAAGCACGGCGACGTCAAAGACCTCACCACATCGGAGCCAGCGCTGATTTCTGTCCGCGGCATCCGGCTCAACGCGCCAGCGGATGATTGCGTTCGCCATTATTGGTAATACCCCACGGCGCAGCCCAGATCTCCGACCCGGGTTACGAAGGCTACCTTCGGCGCGAGCGTTTGTTCCGAACCCGGCTTTGGGAACATGTAGCTCACATCGGTTATCTTACCCTCGGACTTCTGCACCGCCTCGTAGAGCTCCACACCAAACGGTTTGCCGGTGGCGTCCGTCAGATCCATTGCTTTCTGGCCGACCAATTTAGGTTCATTGACATCGGCAACGATCGTGCCGTCACCGACGTTGAAACAGTATGGATATAGGTCCCCGTCCAGAAATCCACCTTCTCCCGTGCTGAACATGGCGAGCGCTTTGGTCTTGTCCGCCTTCACTGCCGTAACCGCCCTCGTCAGCATCGCCATTGCCTGCTCCGGCGTCCCGGTCTGCCGCGGGTTCATGACGTCTTCATAAACACGCGCTATCGCATCCGGCCCGATGCTGATCGCACCGCGAAACGGATTGTCGAGCTCGGCAATGAGGAAAATAACCAAACCAAGAATGGACGCAAGTGCGGTACCCAGGATCAGGTGAACATGGACTTCCATGTCCTGCATCCAGATCAGAACGATGTTTATCGCCGCGCCAACAGCGACCACCCACCAAAGGACGGCTGGCAGCCCGATGGTGACATTGGAAAGCCGCTCACGGCTGAGCTCACTTCGGTGAACGCTTTGCCGTATGGCATCCTCATAGAGGATCTCTTCTTTTTGGTTGCCGGGCTCGAAGTCCAACAAACTTCTGATGAGCAAACCGGAGCGCACGGCTTCGCCCGTCGGCACTATGCCCTTGCGCTGCTGCGCCCAGCCTTCCTCGATCGTATAGCGGGTATATTCGCGCAGGCGCTGCTGTAACTGACCGCGGATCGGCTGCGGCAGACCGCTGATTTCGCGATAGAGCGCGGCCAGGCTGGAGGCTTCCTTAGTGACAATGTCGCCGACGCTCGCATAATTCTGGTAGGTCGCGACCGCGAGGAGGCCGAGCAGGAGGCCGAAGAGCACGAAGTAGCTCGACAGCGCAAGGCCAACCATTTCATTTGCGCGTTTTTCCCGATGAAGCCAGGAATGAACCGTCGCGCGCGTCAGAAAAATGCCAATCCAGGTGAACGCGACCAACGTGCCGCAGAAAAGCAAACCGATGACCCAACTCGGATAATCATAGATCCAATACATCATGCTGCACCCCAGGCTCGGCCGCGGCGCTCAAGTACACTCCCAATTAGGGAGCTCGCGAAAGGCGCCGGCGCGGCCTGAAGGCTGAGTCGTAACGGTGGACAGCGCCACTTAACGAAGCTCAGCTGAGCGCTCTCCGGCCCGTCTGCCGTGATTGCGTTTGATTTGTAGGTCACTGGTACCCCCCGCGGGGTCGGCCCGCACATCGACTTTTCCAGGCTGGTTCAGCGTTCACTCGGGTTACCGCCTGTGAAAGCGAGCATCGCCGCTCACTGCGGAAACTTCAATTCCCGCTCGATCGCCTGGAAGCGCGGCTCTTGGCGCAGCGGGTCGAGGAGCGGGTCGGTCTTCAAACCGACCAGATCGCTGCCACGCAGCCGATGAGCCCTCTCCAGCCACTCCAGTCCTTTAACCGTATTCCCCCACTGCGTATGGATTTCGGCGTACACGAACGCGTCACGGTCACCATCTGCAGCCATGAGCTTCGCGAGCACCGATTCAGCATCGTGATGGCGCCCACGTTTGTCGTACACGATCGCCAGGCACAGCCGGTTGTACCAATAGTCAGGCGTGCTCTCGCAGGAGGCCTCAGCGCTCTGCAGGTTGCCCAGGGCGTAGTAAGCCAGGCCGCGCACTCCGTACACAAAGGCATTATCCGGATCAAGAGCCAAACTGTCCTGAAGAGCGGCGGTGGCCTCCTCGTAACGGCGCGCGTAGTACAGGGCGGATCCAAGCACACTGTGAGCGGCTGGATTGAGCGGGTCTAGGAGGACGGCACGCTGTACGGCGGCTATTCCAGGCTCCGTGTGGCCCATCATCACGGCAAACTTGCCATAGTCCCCCTGCACTCGTGCGTTGCCAGGTGCGAGCGCCAGGGCACGTTCGTACTCTTCATTAGCTCGAGTGAAATCCAGCGCTCTGTTCTCAAAATTGACCGCTAGCGCCAAGTGGCCCTCCGCAAGATCGGGCGCCAGGGCAATCGCCTTCAGCGCATTCTGCTGCGCGTTGTCGAAGCTCTCGCGAATAAGGGCGTCAGTCGCCTGCGACGCGCCCTGCGCATAGTTATTGAATTCGAGCGATCGGCCTGCGAAGGCAAGCGCGTAGCTCGGATCCAGGCGTATCGCCTCCGTGTAGGCGGCGATCGCAGTTTGGGCATCGCTATCATTGTGGACTGCAATGCCCGCCTTGCGGGCACGCAGGTACGCCTCGAACGCAGCCGGATTGCGCGTGCCGCCCGCTTCAAGTTTGGCAGCGACATCACCGAGGAGGGTCGCTTCGAGCGCACCCGCAACCGCAGTCGCGATCTCCGTCTGTAGCGCCAGTACATCGTCCAGGTTTCGATCGTAGGTCTGCGACCACATGTGATACCCGGTGGCACCGTTGACCAGCTGCGCCGTGATTCGCACGGTGTGCGCGGATCGGCGCACGCTCCCTTCCAGCACTGCCGCGACATTCAACTTGTGAGCGACGGTCTCGACGTCCGGGTGTTCGCCCTGGAATGAGAATGATGAAGTGCGCGCCGCGACCTGTAGCTCATTGATGCGTGACAGCGAGTTGAGCAGCTCCTCCGTGAGTCCGTCGCTGAAATACGCCTGGCTCGCGTCTCCACTCATATTCACGAAGGGCAATACAGCGATCGAATGCGGCGGCGGGGCGAAGGCGACCGGTGGTGGAGGTTTGGCATTCCAGGGCTTCTCAACCAGGAGATAGGCGGTGACCGCGGCGAGGACGACAGCGAGCGCGAGCCAGGCGGGCCTAAAACGCGATGACCTTCCCGACGCTCCCACCGAAGGCGCTCGGGCGATCTTCGGTGAGGCACTCACCTCCCCCGAGAGAAGCTTCCGAACGCGCCTGATGAACTCCGGCGGAGTCTCGCCGGCGGGTAAGCGTGTCCACTGTACCTCGCGAAACTTCTCCGGCACCCGTTCATCATCGTCCGGCGTGTCGTCAACAACGACCGGCACCAGGAAGACTTTGTCCGCCGCCAGCCGTTGGCAGCGATCGACCGCGAGGTTCCATTCGAGCCGGAAGTACCCCTCCGCTCGCGCATGCGCGTTTGCCGAAATGATGGGAACAAAGAGCGCACAGCTCTTGATCTGCTTGCGTATCGACTGATCCCATGCATCGCCGCCCCGTAGCTCGCTCTGGTCGAACCAGACTTCTATGCCCGCAGCTCTGAGCGCATCGCAGATGCGCCTCGCCGCCTCGGCATCCTGCGAAGCGTAGCTGAGGAATACGGCTCCTACCGGCGCGCTCGCCTGGGTTGGCGACTCTTCCCCCATCGCGCCCTCTTGCTCTCGTCGGTGTCCTCGAGAGAATGCCCTGAGGAGCCGGTTTCAGGCAACGTAGCGAGATGCCTGCGAGGCTGGTGTTCCTGAGCGACGCCTCGGAGGACGCCGCAGCCGCTGAGCGCATCGCCGAGGGTCCGTGGCCTTTTGGGACTATTCCACAGCAAGGAAGAACGCGGGCATCGAAAGGGGTTTCAGCAACGAGAATTGCAGGTTTGCGCTCGTTGCCCTGCCGCCGAACCTCCCGGGGCGATGCACACCCGAGCCGGGTTGGAGCCCTGCGCGACTCGCCGCCGAGAAGACGCCGGCAGAGGTGCTGGGCTGAGCAAGCCGGAGCCTTGCGCCCGCAACGGTCTGCGACAGACTCGAGGCGTCTGCCAGCCGAGGATACGAGCTCGCCCCCATCGAAGAGGAGCGCGCGCCGCTGGGGCCGCTCATCACCGTCAGCAGAACGTCCGTACTCTGATAGGTGAGCGCAAAATGCTCGCCGCTGTTGATGGCAAGTCCATTGACGGTGGCGAAGTGGCCGGTCTCTGAGCCGTAATTGAGAATCTTGAAAGTCGAGCCGAGTTTCGGGACAAAGCCGTTAATCAGCTTGATGTTCAAAGTGCCGCCCAGGCTTGCAGTGGTGGGGTTCAACTGGTCGTACCCCGATCCCGCGGTCGCCCCGCCAATCGAAACGTCGAGACTTCCGCCTGAGTTCTGCTTGTAGGCGCCGGAGTCGGTGAGGATCCCCGTTGCGGTCGCTGAATCACCCGGGGTGATCACTGCGCTCGATTGCAGCGCCCCCTTGATGAGGCCTTTGCCGAACACGCTCCCTCCGGACAAGGTTACCGAGCCGGAGGTCGAGAGGGTTCCGTCGTCGGTCAGTTTGCCGGCGGTCTGAGTGAAATTGCCCGGCCCCGCGAG
>Ga0306920_100000181_pt1 | contig 74510 bp, 55 predicted proteins | sample flu12Cox44000170_FD_204666 | JGI IMG/M metagenome (GOLD analysis project Ga0306920, IMG submission 204666) | Lab enrichment of tropical soil microbial communities from Luquillo Experimental Forest, Puerto Rico - flux4day.12C.oxic.44.000.170 (v2)... | ecosystem: Environmental > Terrestrial >...
TTGACAGAGCCGACCCTGTTAGAGATGTCCGGTAAGGCGATTTACCGGGAACCACACGGCGTAACTGAATTTTTACATCGAAAATATCTGTCAGCGCCCCGTGATAGGGCCCAACAGAACGGCCTGGGCCGTACCCCCGAAAGATTTGCAGCTGACAGGTTCACGTTTCTGCAAGATCCTCCAACGGACGCCCCTCGATTTATTCTTTTAGCGATCCCCCAAGCTCGCCTCATCAACCACAATCGTCTTTAACCTTGGACGTGGGAGACGCTAGGTGACTGTGCTAGCATCACGACTGATGGATATGCAGCAAAGCAAACTGCGGTCGACGACGTCCATATTTCTGTCGGCATGGCTTGGCTTCCTTGCCTGCCTTATGGGCTGCGCTCATACGGCATTCGCGTCGACGCCAACCTCGAAATGTCTCGTCGGTCAAGCTACAGACGTCCCGAGTGACGCACCCAATTCGTGCTGCGAACACCACAAGCGCCCCGGCGTCCCTGACAAGAGCGGCTCACAACCGCTGTCCTGTTGTCCTCTGCACACCACTTTGCACAAACAATCTAGGGCGTCTGGTGCTGTCGTCCAGCCGCCTGTATTACTCGCGCATATTGCGCTCCCTTCCGTCCCCCTTTCGACGACTCTCTTTGAAGACCTACGGCACCATCTTGGCTCTGCCAGGGACCTTCTCCTACAGAGCCGAGTTCTCCGCATTTAGTCGACGACTTGAACTCGCGCCGCGACTTATTGCGGACAAATCAGTCCGCCCGAATCAAACCCTAACCATCTGAAAAAGGAGAACGAACATGAAGAAGCTGAAGGCGTTCGTGTTGTTGGCAGTCGTTGCGCTCGGCATAACAGCAATTTCGACGGGAGCCAAGCAGCTTGGCTGCTGCCCTGACGCGGATTGCTGTGCAGACTGCTCAGGCTGCTGACCGAGCAGCCTAAAGAGCCGGGGCGCGATACCACCGTCGCGCCTCCGGTTCACCCCCGGAGTTGCCACTGAAGAACTGGAATCGGAGCTGTGTAGTATAAGCCGACGAATGTTAGATCGATCCCAATGTGATGGCAAATTGGGTTTTCAGCGAGATTTCCTACCAGAATGAGTTTTTTCATTCTGTCACTCGGGTGGCGGGGCCAGTTGCTATTCTGTTCGACGTTCCGAGGTACCCGGAGGCGATGGATGGCCGATGAATTCTCGCTAGTTCTGGACTCGCAATGTGCCTTGGGCGAATCACCCGTATGGTGGGCGGAGGCGGGCGTGCTGGTATTTATTGATATTACGGGCCGCCGTTTACATCGCTTCGATCCACAATCCGGGCACCACGAGGTTGACGCCGTTGCGGAGGACATCGGGTGCGTCGCGCCGGCGCGGGGTGGCGGGTATGTGGCCGGAATGCGCTCTGGAGTCTGGCTGCTGGATGCGAGCGGCAAGCAGCTGCGCAAGCTGGCCGACAATGCCGAGAATTCCACCACGCATCGTTTCAACGACGGTCGGGTCGACCCACGCGGCCGCTATTTGTCCGGCACGCTGGATGAGCCGAAGGCCGGTGGTACGGCGGGGCTCTATCGCTACGACCGGCGCGGACTCGCGCGGTTAGACTCGGGCTTCATGACTTCGAACGGGCTGGCGTTCTCGCCGGATGGCTGCACGCTGTACTTTTCGGATACACCTCGCTTCGTCATCTATCGCTACGACTATGATCTCGCGACCGGCGCGGCGTCGAATCGCAGAGAATTCGTTCGCATCGAACCTACGGCTACGGATCGAGGTCGCCCGGACGGCGCCGCCGTGGACGTGGAGGGGTGCTACTGGTCATCGCAATACGAGGGCTCTCGCGTGCACAGGTACGACCCTGATGGACGGCTGATAGCGCAATATCATCTTCCGGCTCGCAATCCGACGATGCCCGCTTTCGGTGGTCCTGACAGGAAGACGCTCTTCGTTACGACCGCGCGCGACAAGAACGGCGGGCCCGGAGGCGGCCTCTATGCGCTTCCCGTGGGTGTCGCTGGTGTGCCCGGCACGCTATTCAATCCCGCGGTCTAACGTGACCGATGCGAGAGTCGGCGGGTGGCAAGGCGAATTCATCCTGAAATGCTTCAGCATTCCGGGGTGTTTTGCGGCGTCGGTGTCGCGGGTGCGACCAAGATGAGTGCTTCGAGGCCTTCTGGCCGTTGCGCTGCGAAAAACTGAGCCACCTTTCCACCCATGGAATGCCCAACCAAGACATAGCGAGGCAGCTGGAGTGAGTCGCCTTACCGGATAAGTTCATTTCTTCAGGTTCGACGCGGATTGGATCTGAACTTGTCTTCGTCTGTGTAGAGGTCGAACACCGCCTGAACCCGTGCATGACCCAGTATGCCTTGCACCCCCCTTAGGGTTTCTACTTTGTCTTGTTCACCAGCCAATTCGACAAGCTATGTCGAAGGTTGCCCTTCCACGTAGCGCTCACGTGTTCCAGTCGCGCTTGCTCAAGTTTGCTGCAGTTGATTCACAACGGTCTGGCGCGAACGCAGGCTCTGCCGACCGGGAGGCGCTTGATAGATGACAAAGCCGGCTGGCGGCACGGTCATGTGAACCGCGAGAACATCACCACGACTTTCAACCACCAACTCGGAAGACGGAGGCGTCGCGGCATGAGGAGCATGCCAAAAGATTAATTTCAATCTGTCGCCTTCACTGCGGAACCTCGAAGCGACGGTTGAATAGGCAGTCAAAGAACGGTCTCGGCCTGTGCTAAATGCGATCAGCAGCTCTTGATCAATAAAGATTCGCGACCAGGAGATGATCGAAACCATTTTGTCCGCCAAAATATGTGGAAATCCAAAACTGATTCCGTCCCCTGAAATTTCGTGCAACATCTGTCGTCCGCGGCGCAGAGGCAACAGGTCTTGTCGCAGCTTGGCCAGTTGGGACAGGGCCCCATAAAGAGGTGCTCCTTCGTCGAAGAAATGACGTCCGCTTGTACATTTTCCGCCAAAGTTTCCTCCGAACATGCTTTCTCGGAGGACGATGTCAAAGCCACTTGGACGACCTCCGCTGTCAAACTCCTGCTCAGTCGCGTAATAAATGCAAGGAATGCCCATGGTAGTCAATTGGGTGGCGATCACATTAAAAACTAGATCGTGATTTTGCTGGTCCCCACAAAAGCGCATCTTGCTTCCACCCTTCCGTATCTGGTCATGGTCATCCACTAGCGTCACGACATTGTTGCGGTACCAGCGGTGTTGTGTCGTATCTTCGAGAACCCAATTCTGGAACACTGAGAAATAGTCCGCCGGATTTCCCTGGCCGCACACCATCTGTTCGAGTTTCCCCGGAACATCCTCAATGCCCAGTGCGGCGTCCAGGCCAGTTTGGTGGACTACCTCCCATGCTTGTTCTCTGCCACCACCGACTTCCCCCAACAAGAAGAATCGCTCTTTCCCAATGCTCTCAGCGAACTCGCGGATGGTGTCGCAGAAGGTACGCAAGGCTTGAATGCCCATGTGTTTGGCGGCGTCAATTCGAAATCCGTCGACGTCGGCATACGCTATCCAGAAGCAATACGTGAGCACTAGGCAGGCAAGCGCGGACGAAACTTGACGAGACTGCCCCTCCTGTTCAGCCCAAAGATGGAGAGTCTTAAGACCGAACATGTCGCCCTCTAGATATTCTGGGCTGTAGTCCCAGTTGGTGATGTGTCCATTGCGCCGGAATGAGCCGATATTTTGGAACTCACGAGGCCAAACACTACCATCAGGCCAGGATGCCTCAAATTCAACCGCGCCAATGATTGGCTGACCGCGGCGATCGTTGAACCCCCTGACGGCGTAGGATTTCCCATCCCAGCGCGGATCGTAGTAGGTCCGACCGGTATTGGAATCGTGAACTACATAACGATCGGGCTCGTAGGTGAACACATTTCCAGTGTGGTGGGCGACGATATCGACAATCACGTAGATCCCATGTTCGTGAGCGCTTTGAACAAAATCGCGGAAATCCTTTCGCGTTCCAAAGTGCGGGTCGACATCAAGAAAGTTCTGGATGCCGTATCCATGGTAGCTGGGTTCAAACGCAACTTGGCGAAAAATCGGGCTAACCCATAGCGCACTAACGCCCAAACGCTTGAGATAACCCAGCTTGCTCTCCAAGCCCTTGATTGTCCCTCCCTCCCACGTGCCTCCAGCTTGCAGCCACTCATCGTAATGAATTCGATTCGGGTCTTCTTCTGTGTAGAGGGGTGTTGTCCCCGACAAAACAGGGTGGCCGTTATTGTCCCGGTATCCGCCTTGTTCATTCCCATCCGAGAACCGATCCACGAGGAGAAAGTAGAAGATCTGGTCCTCCCATGCGGCGGGTGACGGGGTAAACTTCCGCGCAGTCAAGGCCGCAAAGTCGATGTCCAATAGGCTCTTCTCGATCTGCTCGTTCATCCAGCCCTCATGGAGATCACTTCAATGCGTCGTTCACGATGCGCTGAGCCTCTTCGATGAGTAGTTGTAAATGGGATTCGTCCTTGAAACTCTCAGCATATATTTTGTAAATGTGCTCGGTGCCTGATGGTCTAGCTGCGAACCATCCGGTCTTCGCGACGACCTTCAAACCTCCAATCGGAGCTCCATTGCCTGGTGCCCGGGTGAGCTTCGCAAGGATCGGTTCACCTGCAAGGCTCGATTCTTTGACCGACTCGGCTGATAGCTTCTCGAGTTTAGCTTTCTGCTCGGGTGTCGCTGGGGCGTCGATGCGCGAGTAATACGGGAGCCCGAATTCAGACACCAATTCGCGGAAATGTTCACCAGGATCCTTGCCGGTGCGGGCAAGAATCTCCGCAGATAGTAGGTCCATGATTGGACCGTCTTTGTCCGTGGTCCACACAGTACCGTCCATTCGCAGGAAGCTGGCTCCGGCGCTCTCCTCGCCTCCAAAACAGCAAGTGCCATCGAACAGCCCAGACGCAAACCATTTGAAGCCAACCGGCACCTCGGAGAGCCGACGTTCGAGCTTTTTAACCACGCAATCGATCATGTTGCTACTCACCAGCGTCTTCCCGACTATTGCAGCGCGAGACCAGCGGTCCCGGTGAGCAAGCAGGTACTGAATAGCAACAGCCAGGAAATGATTCGGATTCATCAATCCAGCCGACGGAGTGACAATCCCGTGCCGGTCCGAGTCCGGGTCATTCCCAAAGGCGATCTGAAACTGGTTCTTGAGTCCGACTAAACGCGCCATCGCATAGGGGCTCGAGCAGTCCATGCGGATCTTGCCGTCGTGGTCGACGGTCATGAAAGAAAACGTAGGGTCTATCTTCGGATTTACGATCTCAATGTTTAGTCCATAGGTCGCGTTGATTGGCTCCCAGTAAGGTCGAGCCGCTCCGCCTAAGGGATCTACTCCGAGTTTCAGACCGGCCGCGCGAATGGCCGCGATATCAATGACATTTCGCAGGTCGTTGACATAGGGCATCATGAAGTCTTCCTCGTGGGTGGTCGGGGCCTTAAGGGCTGCGGAGTACAGAACTCGCTTCACGCCAGAGTTGTTTGCACGCAGGTACTCGTTGGCGCGGTCTTCGACCCAGCTGGTGGCATCAGTATCCGCTGGGCCGCCATTGGTCGGGTTGTACTTGAAGCCGCCATCTTCAGGTGGGTTATGGGACGGCGTAATAACAATTCCGTCAGCTAGATGGTCTTTGCGGGCCCGGTTGTAGACCAGAATGGCTCGTGAGATGACCGGCGTTGGCGTGACTCCATCGCTCTCTTGAATGATGGTCGTGACGCTGTTGCCGGCCAAGACTTCAAGCGCGGTTCGCTGGGCTGGCCCCGAGAGTGCATGGGTGTCTTTCCCTATGTAGAGCGGCCCGTCGGTGCCCTCCTTGCACCGGTAGTCGCAGATGGCTTGCGTGATCGCCAAGATGTGGGCTTCTGTAAACGACCGGTGAAACGGAGAGCCCCGGTGTCCATTGGTTCCGAAGATGACCATTTGGGCGGGATTCCCAAGGTCGAGCCCATTCTCGTAATACAATTTCTCCAACTGGGCAAGGTCGACGAGCAACCCCTTCGAGGCCGGTTTGCCGGCTAAAGGAGAGATTCCTGTCGCAGCCACAGGTTTTGAACTCATCTTTTCGTACCTCCGAAGTTCTATATCGCGACAATTATGGGAAGGATTTATGCTTCGAAACTTCTAAAAACCGCCAATCATTCCGCTATTGTGACTCGATTACTTCCCGAGCAAGCACCGTGGGAAGTCAAACGGTGCACCGAGTCCGTTATGAAATGGTCGTCGACGCACTTAATCTAAATTGCTAGACAAAGTCACTTGCTCCGCGATACCGATGCTACTTTCTTCACCTGCTGGATCGATTTTGTATTCCAGATCTTTTCGGAATACTCGCGGATAGAGCGGTCCGAAGAGAACTTGCCCATTCGGGCCACATTCAGAATCGACATGCGCGTCCATTGCTCCTTATTACGATAGGCCGCGTCAACCTTTTGCTGGCATTCCAGAAATGCCTGAAAGTCCGCCAGCACGAGATATGTATCCTGATGAAGAAGAGAATCGACAAGCGGGCGAAACAGCTCCACGATGCCAGATGAAAAGGCTCCTGATGCGATCTGGTCAATGCTCTCCTTCAGGACAGGATTCATTTCGTAATAATGGCGCGGATTATAACCGCCGGCCCTCAATTGAATTACCTGTTCGACTGTCAACCCAAATAAGAAGAAGTTTTCCGCACCCACCTGCTCGCGAATCTCGACATTGGCCCCGTCTAGCGTCCCGATCGTGAGCGCGCCGTTCATGGCAAACTTCATGTTTCCGGTGCCAGACGCTTCCTTGCCTGCAGTCGAAATCTGCTCTGACAGATCCGCCGCCGGATAGATTATTTGTCCATTGGTTACATTGAAGTCGGATAGGAAAACAATCTTAAGGCGTTCCTGGACCGCCGGATCACGGTTTATGACATCTGCGGCAGAGTTGATTAGCTTAATGATCAATTTAGCTATGAAGTAACCTGGGGCGGCCTTGCCCCCAAAAATTAGGGTTCGAGGAACCAGATCAATTCCAGGATCCTTTCGGATCTGATTGTACAAGCTGATGGCGTAAAGGATGTTCAACAGTTGCCGTTTGTACTCGTGGATACGTTTCACCTGAACATCGAAGAGGGTTTCAGGGTTGATGATCATCCCCGTGCTTTTTTGAATCCACGCCGCCAGTTTCTGCTTCCTCTTCTGCTTCACGTTGCGCCACTCACTGCGGAAAGACGCATCGTCAGCAAAGCGCTCGAGCTTCCGCAGTTCGTCCTCCTTCGTGATCCAGCCTCCCCCAATCTTGCTGGTAATGAGTTGACTAAGCTCGGGATTTGACAGGGCTAGCCATCGCCGCTGCGTCACGCCGTTCGTAACATTCAGGAACTTCTCCGGCCAAAGCTCGTAGAAATCATGGAGAATCGTTTTCTTGATCAGCTCGGAATGCAATTCTGCGACCCCATTCACAGCGTGAGTGCCGACGGTTGCCAAATATGCCATTCGGACATGCTTCTCATCGTGCTCATCAATGAGCGACATACGGGTAACCCTGTCGTTGTCACCGGGGTATCGGGAGCGCACTCCATCGAGGAAGCGTCGGTTAATTTCATAGATGATTTCCAGGTGTCGGGGCAGAATACTGGCGAACAACGGAAGCGGCCACTTTTCCAGCGCCTCGGGCAGCAGGGTGTGGTTCGTGTAGCCCAACGTCCTTTTCGCGATGTCCCAGGCTTGGTCCCAATCCATGCGATGTTCGTCAACGAAGAGGCGCATAATTTCGGCCACAGCGATCGAGGGATGCGTATCATTAAGCTGTACAGCGAAGTTCTCATGAAATGAGTCGAGACTTTTTCCACGCTGGAGTTGGATGCGGACCATGTCCTGTAGCGAGCAGGAGGTGAAGAAGTATTGTTGCGAAAGGCGAAGCCGCTTTCCAGATTCGGGCTCGTCGTTTGGGTAGAGCACTTTGCTGATGGTTTCAGAAGAAACCTTCTCCTCGACCGCTTTGTAATAATCACCGACATTAAATGCTTGTAAGTCGAAGTCGTTGACCGCTTCCGATGCCCAAAGCCGCAGGAAGTTCACCATTCCGCCAAATCCACTGAGGAGAATGTCATGCGCCACACCCTTCACGACCGTAGCGGGTATCCAGCGAACGCGAGGGGTCCCTGTATCATCGTGATACCAAGCTGTTTGGCCGCCTAGACCGACCTTGTAAGACGTTTCCGGCCGACAAATTTCCCATGGATTCCCTTTGCTCAACCATTTGTCGGTTTTTTCCACTTGCCAGCCGTCTCGTATTTCCTGGTCAAAAAGCCCAAATTCGTAACGGATCCCGTAGCCAATTGCGGGAATGCATAGCGTCGCGAGCGAATCCATGTAACATGCTGCCAGCCTGCCCAAGCCGCCATTGCCAAGGCCGGGTTCGGGCTCCTGCTGCGCTAGGGCTTCCAAATCAAGCCCAAGTTCTGTGAGGGCACTCCTCACAGCTTCTCGAATTTCGAGATTGAGAAGATTGTTTCCGAGTTGCGGGCCGATCAGAAACTCAGCCGATAAATAGCTGACAATTTTGCGGTCTTCTTTCCGCAACATAGAAAGAGCCTTGATCCAGTCAGCCATCATCCGGTCGCGAACGGTATACGCCAATGCCAGGTACCAGTCATTCGGTGTCGCGAGCGCTGGTATTCGGCCTTGAATGAAATAGAGATTGTCGAGGATTGCCTGCTTTAGGTCTGCTGCTGTGTTTCCGGTTCGAGCTTCATCGAGATTGGATGTCATAATGAACTCCAAGTCTGAGGAAGCCACCGAAGCGAGAGCGAGTCTCTGCTAGCGGCAACTTCTCTTCTACCTAGATTAGAAAAAACTTGTAAAGCACAATTTCATCCGGAATCTACGCTATCAGAACGATATTTCTCTACAGCATCTCGGCAAAAGGATACGGAATTCGTAAGCATCTACGTTTGCTGCCAAGACTCGCTCGTATGATCGTAGCCAGCAAATGCGGCTGGCCAGAACCCGGTTTCACCGCGTAAGGACCGACGTTACTCGTTTCAACGCAACGCAGTCTTTCCAACGGCCGCCGGGATCTCTCATCGGTTATCGGACATAAGGTCCTTCTAGTGGTTTCAGAAAAGTCCGGTGTGCTGGCCGGTCAAGCTCCGGAGGGCTTCACCGTGCCTAGCCAAATAGACTATTGGAAGATCGTTCTTCATAAAACTTAGCTGCCTAAATTGATCTACTGAAGTCGTTCACAAAAATTTCGAAACACCGACGAAAAATCAGGGCGAGAAAATCAGCTCCTTTAGGGAAGGCTGCTCCGAAATGCAACGGACAGTATCGCGAGCAATTAAGAGCTCTTCGTCAGTCGGGATTACGAACGCGTTCAGCCTTGATTCATTGCTGCTAATCCGTCTTTCTGAACTGACCATCTGCTTGTTCTTGTCATCGTCCAACCTCAGACCCGCCCATTCGAGGCCCCCGCAAATACGCGCTCGGATTTCAGGAGAGTTCTCGCCGATCCCGCCTGTGAATACAATCGCATCCGCGCCGCCCATGCAGGCGAGAAATGCTCCAATGTACTTTCTCGCCCGATAACAAAAAACATCTATTGCAAGGAGCGCCCGGCGGTCATCGTTAGCTTCTACTTCTTGCAGCAACACACGCATGTCGTTTGTCAATCCCGAGATACCCAATAGCCCGGATTGTGTGTTGAGTAGAACCTCCACTTCGTGTGCGGACAGGCCCTCTTTGGTGGCGATGAGGTTGACGATCGCGGGATCCACATCCCCTGATCGAGTTCCCATGACCAGGCCTTCGAGAGGCGTTATGCCCATCGAGGTGTCTACCGAGCGACCGTTGCGAATTGCAGCAGCCGAGCAGCCACTCCCAAGGTGAAGTGTTATGAGATGGGTTTGATCTTTGCTCAAACCCAGCATATTCATATATCGCTCTGCCACATAGCGGTGCGAAGTGCCGTGAAATCCATAACGACGAATGTGGTGACGTCTGTACAAGTGATAGGGCACCGCGTAGAGGTATGCGTGCTCGGGGATTGAATGATGGAAAGAAGTGTCAAACACCGCAACTTGAGGAAGTTTTGGGCCAAATACCTGTCTGGCTGCCAAGATCCCTTTGATGTTGTTGGGGTTGTGGAGGGGGGCCAAATCGATACATTCCTCAATTCCTTTTAACACCTCGTCATCGATTAAGGCGGATTCGCCAAACAATTCACCGCCGTGAACCACGCGATGTCCAACCGCCTGGACATCGGCAACGGCTCGGATTTCGGTTATCCCTGATGCTTCTGAGGCTATCCACCGGAGTAGGTATTCCAATGCCGCTGAAATGTCGGGAATTGACGCCGTCCACTTCTGTCCTTGGCCCCCGCGCGTCTGGACCGTGATGATCGCTTCTCCCCCGATGGATTCGATCTGTCCGCGGCAAAAGCGTTCATTCTGCTCAATTTGACCGGGATTAATGGCAATCAGCTGAAACTTTAGAGTTGAGCTTCCCGAATTCAGGACAAGAACATTCATAAACAGTACGCAAGTCAGCAGCGCACCCGCTGCGCTCTTCGCCTCGTATCTCCGTACACAAGTTCTGAGCGATCTATGAGATCTGGGGAGCTAGTGCGGCCACTTCCAGGCCGCGACGTCTGGCTTATCTGTGCCGTGCTCGTAAGCGTAGTTCCGGCACGAAATCTGCGTATTAAGCAATTTCTCCATGGCGTGCGCTCCAATTCGCTGAAGTCTTGGAACACGCTTAATCACGTCCATCGCCAGACTGAAGCGGTCAATCTCGTTCTCGATCGCCAACTCCAAGGGCGTATTGATATTGCCTTGTTCTTTATAACCACGGACGTGCATGTTGTTGTGATTCGTTCGACGGTAAGCAAGGCGATGGATCAGCCACGGATATCCATGAAAGTTAAAGATGATTGGTTTGTCGACGGTGAAGAGCGAATCGAAATCTTGATCCGACAAGCCGTGAGGATGTTCCGTGCTCGGCTGCAACTTGAAAAGATCAATTACATTGATGTAACGGATCTTGAGATCAGGGAATTCTTCTCGCAGCAACGCAATGGCCGCCAATGTTTCCTGCGTTGGTATATCACCAGCAGAAGCCATCACCACATCTGGTTCGCTGCCCTGATCGTTACATGCCTTACCCCAAGTGCCAATCCCCTTGGTGCAGTGTGTGATTGCCGCATCCATGTCCAAGTATTGCAGATGCATCTGTTTGTCGCAGACGATTACGTTGACGTAGTTTTCGCTCCTCAGGCAATGGTTTGCCACTGACAAGAGTGAGTTGACATCCGGTGGGAGATATATTCGCGTAACTGCAGCACTCTTGTTGACGACAACGTCCAGGAAGCCTGGATCTTGGTGGGTGAAACCATTGTGGTCCTGCCGCCAAACTGTGGAAGTAACTAGGATATTCAGTGACGCGACCTTTTCGCGCCACGAGAGGCGATTGCATATAGACAGCCATTTGGCGTGTTGGTTAAACATCGAGTCAATTACATGGATGAAGGATTCGTAGGAGGAAATGAATCCATGCCGACCCGTCAACAGGTAACCTTCGAGCATGCCTTCTACAGTGTGTTCGCTGAGCATTTCGATGACCCGGCCGTCCGGAGCCAGTTCTCCACCGTCTGAGTCTTCCGGAAAGTAATCAGCAATCCATAACTTCTTGCTGACTGCATAGATGTCATTCAGTTTGTTTGATGTGTTCTCGTCGGGACCAAACACTCGAAAGTTCTCCATATTCAATTTCATTACATCTCGGAGGAACGCACCCAGGGGGCGTGTGTTCTCTGCTTCAATAGTTCCAGGTTTTTCGACCCTTAAAGCATATTGCTGGAAGTCGGGAAGGCGTAGAGCCTTCTTGAGCCGTCCTCCATTGGCGTGAGGGTTTCCGCCCATGCGTCGTGCACCAGTCGGAGCAAGATCTTTCAGTTCCGGGATCAATTTCCCATTTTGATCGAAGAGCTCTTCTGGCTTGTATGAACGCATCCAGCTCTCCAGCTCGCGGAGCCGTTCGGGACTTTTTTTGACATCGGCCATCGGAACCTGATGCGCCCTCCAGAAGCCTTCCAACCTGTGACCGTCGATTTCTTTCGGGGCCGTCCACCCCTTGGGAGTACGCAAAACGATCATGGGCCAGCGAATACGCTCAGCAATCCGTTTCTTGCGCGCTTCCTGCTGATGTTTCCTGATTTCTGAAACACACTTCTCCATCGTTGCTGCCATCGCTTGGTGCATGCTCTCGGCATCAGAACCTTCGACAAAGCAGGGCGACCAACCGCAGCCTCGGAAGAAACTTTCCAGCTCCTCGTGGCTAATACGGGCAAGCAACGTGGGGTTATTTATTTTGTAGCCATTCAGATGCAGGACCGGCAGTACCGCGCCGTCGCGGATCGGATTAAGAAATTTATTGATGTGCCAGGAAGTTGCCAAAGGTCCGGTTTCGGCTTCCCCGTCCCCAACGACGGCCGCAACGATCAGTTCTGGATTATCAAAGGCAGCCCCGCACGCATGCGAGAGCACATACCCCAGCTCACCTCCTTCGTGGATCGAACCGGGTGTCTCCGGAGTGCAATGGCTTCCGACTCCTCCTGGAAAGGAGAATTGCTTAAAAAACTCACGCAAGCCTTCCTTATCCTCGCTCTTATCTGTATAGATTTCTGAATAGGCCCCTTCCAAATACACCGGAGCGAGAACACCGGGGGCGCCGTGTCCCGGGCCTGCCAGGAAGATCATGTCTAAGTCGTACTTTTTGATAAGGCGGTTCAGATGAATGTAGGTAAACGCCAAACCGGGACTCGCCCCCCAGTGTCCCAGAAGTCGGTTCTTGATGTGCTCTACCTTCAGCGGCTCTTTCAGGAGGGGGTTGTCCTGCAGGTAGATCATGCCTAGCATCAAGTAGTTGCAAGCGCGCCAATAGGCGTGTGTTTTCCGCAAATCTTCGGCGCTAAGAGGGGTTCCCGAAACTGTGGATCTTGCTGTCCCGTAGGCAGTAGTAGACTTCGCTTTTTCGGTCGCAGTCACTGGTGTCATGGCAATACTCCTTAAACCCCCGATCACGCTCAGCAGAACCTTGGGCCCGACCATGAGGCGTGTCACCTGTAAAAAATGACAGAGATCCAAGCGACGAGGGACACATACCCGCCAAAAACGTCGAGGGATCAGAGAGGGAAATAAAGTCGGGGGCGAAGAAGACGATCCCGCTCAAGTCCTGCAACGAAAGTCCAGGCTCTGGTCCAGGCGCGAATCTGCGACGCTCTTAGTGCTTTTTTACTTCGAGGCAGCCTTCGTCTTCGAGCCGTGGTGCTCGACGTGCAATTTTGCTGCTTCAGAAGCATGGTGAGTGGCGTGATGAAGATGCCCCTGTGCGGTGTGCGCATGGTGCGCCGCTGTTTCCCAATTACCTGTCTCGTGGTGCTTGGCCGCTTCCCGATGGTGCCGCGCCGCGTGTTCGTGGTGCTCGGCAGCCTTACCGTGATGCTCTGCAGCTTCTTTGGACATTGGAGGTTTCCTCTGTTTTGAATTCTTCGAGCCTTAGCTAGAAGGGACGCCCCTAGCCATGCTGTTGCGCTGTAGCATAGAACCGCGCGGCGCGGCGTCAATGAAATTACGTTGAAAATTTGGTTACAAGCCAGGGCACCGGTGAGTCTTAGACTTTTGCGCTTGGAGCATCCGCCGCGTCTGATCTTCTTGTCAGATATACTTTGGGCACCACACGTAGCCCACGCCCACAATGAGGGCAAGTAAAGATGTGCTCCCGCAACTTAATCATCGCCGTTTAATTGCCTTCCACTCCAACTTCAGCGAATCGACCTCGTGCCGTTTCTTGTGGTCGATGCGAATTGCGCGTTCGAATTTTGGGTGTTTCTACATGTCCGATTATCCCGTTGATCAGGCATGTTGACATTCCACGGAATATTGCCGCACAGTCAGAATCGGCGCTTGGCTTAGAGGGATAACAGTCTGAGGTGACCAAGAATGAGTAATTACACACAGCAACTTCAAAGAATGAAGAAGGATCCCGGTTTCGTTGCGGCGCTGGATCAAAGCGGCGGCAGCACGCCCAAGGCTCTCAGTTCGTACGGAATCAAGGAAAATGGGTGGTCCAATGATCTCGAAATGTTTGCGCTTGTGCATCAAATGCGAACGCGTATCATTACCAGCCCCAGCTTTACCAGCGGTCGCATTCTTGCCGCCATCCTATTCGAGCAAACTATGGAGAGTGCCGTCGAAGGGCAGCCTAGCGCGGACTATTTGTGGAATGTGAAACGGGTTGTGCCTTTTCTAAAAGTGGACCAGGGCCTTGCAGCAGAGAAGGACGGCGCTCAGTTGATGAAGCCGATGCCCAATCTTTCTGCGCTGCTCGCCAAGGCCAAAGCGAAGAACATATTCGGAACCAAAATGCGCTCGTTTATCAAACAGGCCAACGCAGCGAGCATCAAGGAAATTGTCAACCAGCAGTTCGAAACGGCTCGGCAGATCATTATCGCGGGTCTTGTGCCTATCATCGAGCCGGAAGTCGATATTCACTGCCCGGAAAAAGCCAAGGCTGAAGCGTTGCTTAAAGTGGCCCTCCTCGAGAAGCTTAATGAATTGCCCGCGGGTCAGCTGGTCATGCTCAAGCTCACGCTACCGGAACAAGACGACTTGTACGCTGAGTGCATCAGTCATTCCCACGTCGTGAGGGTGCTTGCGCTATCGGGAGGCTATTCGCGGGAAGAAGGCAACAATCGCCTGCGTAGGAACCACGGCATCGTGGCGAGCTTTTCGCGGGCGCTCGTAGAGGGGCTGTTGGCCCAGCAATCCGATGCCGAGTACAACGCCCTGCTGGATGAATCCATCCAGAGCATCTTTGAGGCGTCCACTGTCAAAACAGGCGATCAACGGAGTATCGGAGCGCAATCGGATAGCAAACCGCGCATCGCGCGAACGGTCTGAGAGCTGTAACGAGGAACTTGGGATATGGACAAATTACTTGTGTTAAGGCGATGTTACACCAACGAGAGGCGTTCGACAAAAGTGCCCCAAACGTTGAAATAGGTTGTTGCCTTTATCCATCCGGCGCTGATATAAGCACGCCGAGTGGGCTGCGCGAACCGCAGGTCGGGCGGCGAAAACGAAGCCGGAGGCTAACCGTGACCGAACTGTTGCCGGGAGATCAAAAATCGCTGTTGGTGATTCGGACTCCACTGTCGGAGGCCGGTTTCATTTCCATTTATTTTTCGAGCCAAGATGGAAGGCCGATGAGTTTATCCGAGTGGTCGCACCTTAAGCAGGTCATCGAATTAATAAGCAAAATGTGCGTCAAACAGGAAGAGAAGATTCGCGCAGCTGCTGCGTGATACTAGCACCGGGGTAGCGAGCATTATCGCATCCCAGTGCCATAAGTTTCAGGAACGCCGCTGCGAAGCTGCGCGCGTTCGCCTCTTCTTAGGGCTTCCCTCAAATTCCTCACGTCCGTGGGCGCATAGATGGCCTCGCCGTGACATCAATAACACCGCAGAGGCGTGGACAAGATGTCGAATTCGTCCTCTTCTTCTATTTTGTGTTTTTGTGCCCTGTGATCTGCGGCTGGGGTTAACGGCGTCGGCTGGTGGCAGTGAATGCATATAACACCGCGATAGGATTTCGCTTCGGCAATCATTTCAAACCTCGTGTGGGGATTGGCTGAGGGAATACGCCTGCAATGTTACGCTTGTGTGAAAAAGGTGTCGACAGAGTCTCCACGGCTGCGTTTGTGCCCTCAACCCCTTCTTAACAATCCTGTGATAGTGTGACCGAGCCCGCGCGAACGGCGACCTACCAACTTTGATAGGGGCAATGACAACATGGCTACCCAGCTCGCAACTCCCTCTGCGGTCGACCAGCTTTGGGATCGCTGGCCTTATCTCTCGCACGCTGAGCGCCTGAAACAATTTCGTGAAATGCATACCGGCGAGAAGGCCGATTTCTTCCTCGCCCTGAGTCCCCATGACCAGGCCTTTATCTTGTTTGGCCTGCCCGAGGAACAGCGTCACGTTTGGTTGCGTATACTTCCACCCGACGATGCTGCCGATTTGATCCAGGAAGCTGGGCCGAAATGGCGCGACAAGCTGCTAGCTTTCCTTGACGAGCCCACGCGCAAGGAAGTGCTTGCCCTGTTAGCGTACAAGGAAGACGAAGCCGGCGGCCTGATGAACCCGCGCTTCGCGCGCTTGCGCCCCGACATTACAGTCGATATCGGGATTTCCTATCTGCGCAAAGAGGCACCCAGCGTGGTGACGATGTACTACAGCTACGTTCTCGACCAGGATCAGCACCTCCTGGGCATAGTCTCATTGCGGCAGCTCTTCACCGCCGACCCCGGCAAGCTGGTGCAGGAAATCATGACTACGAAGGAACTGGTGTTCGTTACGCCCCAGACCGACCAGGAGAAAGTCGCCCGGGTCGTGCGCGACAACCGTCTGCTAGCTGTTCCCGTGCTCGATGCCGAGCGCCGCATGGTGGGCATCGTCACCGTTGACGATATCGTAGACGTGGTCGAGGAACAGGCGAGCCGTGACATCCAGAACATCGGCGGCATGGAGGCCCTCGATACGCCCTACATGCACACGTCGATAATCGAAATGGTCAAAAAGCGCGCCGGATGGCTGGCGATCCTTTTTGTCGGCGAGATGTTCACCGCAACTGCGATGGGTTTCTTCGAGGAAGAGATCGCCAGGGCTGTTGTGCTGGCGTTGTTTCTTCCGCTCATTATCAGCAGCGGAGGCAACTCGGGCTCCCAGGCAACGTCGCTTATCATTCAGGCTATGGCTTTGGGTGACATCAAACTGCGCGACTGGTTTCGTGTCATTCGCCGCGAGCTCATCTCGGGCATAGCCTTAGGTGTGATTCTCGGTGCCATCGGAACGATGCGCATTTTCATCTGGCAAAGGGCGTTCGGGACCTACGGAGCGCACACTCCGCTCCTTGCCCTAACCATCTTCCTCGCGCTGATTGGTGTGGTCACGTTCGGGACGCTCGCTGGTTCGATGCTTCCGTTCATCCTACGGCGGCTGGGGCTGAATCCTGCAAGCGCCTCAGCTCCATTCGTCGCCACCCTCGTCGACGTCACAGGACTCATCATTTATTTCACGGTCGCGAACTTCATCATGTTGCGCCACCTGTCATAGGAATTCGTCACCGCCTCTCGATTATTTTGAAGGAGTCCCCCGATGGCAGCTGCGCACGAGCTTTGCAGATCAGGTCCTGAAATGTGCTCTGACCAGACATGTAGCGGCGCATCGATTGAACGTGTCCGCTAACGTGACTTATCGGGGAGTCGACCCATTTCCGTGACGAGCGATCACTTGTTACGTAATCGTTATGTCGAATTGAGGCCGGTTTGCGAGATCTCTGCTGTGGGAAGTTTGATCACTGCCCCCTTGTCGCGTCCGGACGAAGGTACTTCACGAGCAAAACTTCGTTGCCCTTCTCATTGTAAACAACCTCATCTACGAGCTTTTTCACAATCATGATCCCGAATCCGCCCGGCCGAAGGCCCTGTTCTTCGCGTATCCTGACGTGGCGAGCTAGATCACTGGCCGGGTTGTTTATGGCCGCGTGGCGAACCTCTTCGAGCGAGAAGCCCTCACCCGGATCCTTAACACGGCATACCACAGCCCCTTGCTCTCGTACGAAGGAGATTTCGACGTGTTGGCTTGGGTCGAATTTACAACCATGCTCCATAGCGTTCAGAAGCATTTCCTTGAATGCGAAACTCACGCCTTCCCGATCCTCTTCCGAAAGCTCGGGTAATCTGGCTCCTCGAAGGAATTGCACCAGGCGATTCGCAGTATCAAAATCGCAGCTGGCCGTCAGACTGATCCCCTTGGGCGTCGCTGAAAGGACCTCAATTCCATCATCCCAGTACGGCGACGCCATAGCCGCGCGTACCATTTCGACCAGTGCGGAGTGCTGGAAGGGACCGGAGAAATAACTGAAAGCGCCTTCACGCATGGCCGCAACTACATCGCCCGGTGTCCATTCATCGGTGAGGATAATCAAGCGCACATGAGGTCGAGCGCTCCTCATTTTATGGAGAAGCTCTATGTCTTCAGGGCCGCGAGTCTTAGCTCCCGTGATAATCAAGTCGAATGAACTGGCAGCGGCCATGCCGAGAACTGCTTGATTGTCGGGGACATGATGAACCTTCCAGTTTTCAGCCCTCAAAACATCGTCAAGCAAGTCGTTGATCTCAGGGCTCGAATCGACTACCAGCGCGGTTCTCTGAAAAGTCGGGGAGGATGTGGGTGCTGCGGCACCGGAGCTCATCAGATGTGGTCCGCCTTGTGCCGTGTGCGCGTGGTGCGCCGCTGTTTCCCAATTACCCTGACTCGTGCTGCTTTGGCCGCGTTCCGATGGTGCCGGCGCCGCGTGTTCGTGGTGCCCGGCAGCCTTACCGTGATGCTCTGCAGCTTCTTTGGACATTGGAGGTCCTCCTCGTTTGATCGAGGGGCATCCGTTAGAGGATTTCGCAGAGCCGTGAACCAGCGGCTGCAAACCTTTCGGGGAGGGACGCCCCTGGCCATGCTGTTGGGTGGCATGATAGAGCGACGTCGGCGTTTTCGATGTGAAAAATTCGTTACAAGGGCGTGGATTTACTGCGGCAGCTTCAGCAAATCGTTATCCGAAGGCGCTTCCTAGTAGAGGAGGTCGCTACAAAACCCTTCTTCAACCAGCTATACTTCGCGCCTGATGTCGACAATCGGAGACAAGTACCTTCTAGGAGCCGGGCGAAGTGATCACGATCGGTTGCGGGTCATCAGTGCAATTCACGATGGTCGGACCCGCGAATTGCTACGGAGGGCCGGATTCGCTTCCGGGCATCGCTTTGTGGAGTTTGGCTGTGGGCTGGGCTATGTCACTCGATGGGCCGCAAGCGAAGGGGCGGATGCCACCGGTATCGACCTGAACGAAGATAACTTGGCAGTAGCTACGGAATTGGCTCGCGAAGCTGGATTGAAGACCGCGCAGTTTCGATCCGCGAATATCTACGAACCCGGGCTAGAGCCAGAAAGTGTAGATGTGTCTTACTCGCGGTGGCTGATGGTCCATCTGAACAGGCCGGTAGATGCAATGCGGGCCATCAATGCGGCTTTGAAGCCTGGCGGAGTGATGGTGTGTGAAGAGGCAGATGTAAGCGCCGTGTACACTGAACCGGCCTCGGCCGCTTACAGAGAGCTGCGGGACATTTGCATGGAGGGCGCCCGCCAGCGGGGGGTGGATTATTCGGGCGGACGCCGCGTCCATTTGTGGGCAAAGGAAGCCGGTTTTGAGATCGTCCATGTAGACGCCTATCATCCACACTACGTTACCGGCGAACACAAGGGATTCTGGAACTGGACTTTGCGCGCCGTCGCACTTGGGCTAGTAAGAGAGGGAACCTTGACAGCGGCGCGGTTGGAAGAGTTGGTTTCGGGAATGAACGAAGCCGACGCTTCACCCGACACGCTTGTTGCACATTCCCGGATGCACCAGCTGATCGCAAAAAAGTGTGGCGTGTAGACCGGGACTTGAGGTCTTCTTCTTCTGCCTCTTGTGGCGCTATTTTTTGTGGCTTGGCTACCCGCGTTTCTTAGGCCGAGAGTGCACTAGGAAATGTCTTCTAATTCAAATGTTGCAGTCTTACCAGGGCGTTTGGTCCAACTCCACGATGGAACAAGGCGACGATCCATAGGAACGTGTTAGGCGTATTGATAAGGAGGAACTACTAAAATGCTATCTACTAGTGAAGTGCTGGATCGTCACCTTAAATCGGTTGCCGAGCACGATGTCGACAGAATCTTGTCCGATTACTCATCGGATGCCGTCCTGTTTGCGCCCAGCGGCGCCCGAAAGGGTCCAGACGCAATCAGATCGCTTTTTGAAGCGATCATTCCCGAGTTTGCGAAGCCGGGCCTTTCATTCACGATGCAGCTGCGCTGCATTGAGGGGGACTACGCCTACATTGTTTGGACCGCAGAAACAGCAGATAATTGGTACGAATTCGCTTCCGACACCTTTGTCGTGAGGAACGGAAAAATAGTAGCCCAATCCTTCGCCGCCAAGATCAAACCGAAGCACTGAATGGCCTGTGCTTTAGAAGCCTCCGAATTGAACTTGTCCGGTAAGGCGGACCTATACATTCAAACTTATCGGGCGTTAGAAGCCGTTTCCTTGCCGCTGTGCGGATGACTACTGCAATTTCGCGTATTCCCCTTTGGCTTGCTTGAGGATGGGAACGTCGGGGTCGGCGTCTTTCCACAGAGCGAGGAAGTCCTTGTACGCGGTGAGCGCTCTTACCCGGGCAGCGTCGGCATCGGCGCCCTGCGAGGTATGCTTTGGCGGTAGAGGTTTGGGGCCTTTTCATATAGTCCCTGCTCGGCGAGAGTATTGCCTAAGCTGTTGTATGTGCCACTTCTCTTGGGAAAATTGTCGATTAGTTGCTGGAGCGCCTGGGCCGCTTTGTCCAGCTCTCCGGTCGCATTCAGATAGTAATTGGCAGTGATGGCGAGTTTTTCTCGTTCACTGGCGTGCTCACGCAATTCGAAGGCTTTCGTGAAGTACGCGCTGGCCCGCCCGACTTCGCCCAGATTGTGGTAGTCGTCTCCCACCGCGTTATAGCCCATGGCAAAGTTGGGATCGAGCTCGATGGCGCGTTGGTCATAGGGGAGGGCCGCGGCAACCCCTTTCTCGTTCACGGCCTTGGCTGAGAGGCTGTACTGTTTCAAAGCTTCGAGGGATGACGTGGTGGCCTGTTCGAGCGGAACGTCGAATTTTTGCACCGAGGCGAGCGATTCGCCGAGCGACCCGCGCAGCTTGGTGGTGGCCGTGCCTAGGGCGTCGAGGACTTTCCCTTTCCCCCCAGCGGTCACCTGCTCCTGAGCCAAGGCATCGCCAGTCACGCAATTCACGACCCTGAGAGTCAGCACATACTGGTTGCCGAGCGCGCTGATGGAACCGGCGATGTAAGCCTTGCTCGCCGAGCGCTGGCAGAGCTCGCGAGCGACTTCCGGCGTCAGCGAAGTGTTCGCCGGGCGGGCCATCATTTGCAAGGTTGCCGCAACTTTGTTGTCCGGCAGCACATTCAAGAATGGTGACTGATTCAACGCCACGCTGAGCGCGGTCTTCAGTGTGTCATCGAAAACCGCGTCCCCTGTGCTGTTGGCAAAATCGGCGAGGACGATGGTGTCCTTGTCGGTGAGGGGCTTGCTCCCGTGCGAGCGCCAGTAAAGCCCGGCACCGACTAGAGCAACGACGACCACAGCCGCGACGGCAACGAAAATCTTGGGGAATTTCTTGGCAGCAGCCACCGGTGCGGGGGTGACGGCCGCAGCGGATACACTCGACGAGGATGAAGGGACTACCGCGGTAGCTGCAGAGGTCGGAGCGACACCGGGCAGAGAACCGGAAACGGCTGCGGCCGGCGGCCAAGCGGGCTGCGCAGCGGATTGAAAGCCGCTCGGGTGGGCGACAGCGTCGAAATCGGAACTGGCTCGGGGCACCCGGCCTGAGTCCGTGTCGCGTTTCAGGCGGCGAAGTTCGACGCGCATGTCGGCCGCATGCTGGTAGCGCAGATTGCGATCTTTTTCGAGAGCGCGGTTGATGATGCGTTCCAAATCGAGAGGCAGATCGGGATTTAGACGGACCGGCGCAAGCGGATCTTTGTTGAGAATGGCATTGAAGATGGCCGCGGAACTATCGCCGCGAAAGGGAAGAACGCCGGTCGCCATCTCGTAAAGCACGACACCAAAGGAGAAGATGTCGGTGCGCGCGTCCAGATCCTTGGCCAAGGCTTGCTCGGGCGACATGTAGGCCACCGTGCCGACAGCGCTGCCGGGGCTGGTGAGGTACTCATCGCTGACTGCGCGAGTGGCTTCGGCGGCCAGCGTCGCGTGCGCGCCCACCGCTTCGCGCTGCGGCATCACTTTGGCCAAGCCGAAATCCAGAACTTTGGCGTGGTCGCCGCGGGTGACGAAGATGTTGGCTGGTTTTATGTCGCGGTGCACGATCCCTTGCAGGTGCGCTGCTTCCAGCGCGTCGGCCACCTGGATAGCAATCTCCAGCAACTGCTCCAATTCCATCGCACGGCCGGTGATGGTGTGCTTGAGCGTGACGCCGCTCAAATACTCCATGGCGATGAAGGCGTGGCCATCTTGTTCGCCGATGTCGTGGATCGTGCAGATATTCGGATGGTTTAATGCCGAAGCTGCCTTGGCCTCACGCCGGAATCGTTCCAGCGCCTGCGGGTCGCGGGCGAACTCTTCGGGCAGGAACTTGAGGGCGACAAAGCGGTCGAGGCGTGTGTCTTGGGCCTTATACACCACACCCATGCCACCGCCCCCGAGTTTTTCAATGATGCGGTAGTGGGAGATTGTGCGGCCGGTTAGGGGCTGGGCGTCCGCCATATGTCAGAATTTTGAATAGTAACCGAAGCGAGTCAACAAGGCAAACCTAGCGATCGAAGCTGGGATGTCAACAACTCTAAGACGCCTGAATATTAAATTTGTCCCGTAAGGCGACTTACCGGGAGTTGAACCCTGTGGTGGGCTAGAATGCATTAGCTTGTGAGCAATACGGTCAACAGTTCGGTGAGCGATAACGCAGGCAAACCGAATTGGAAGTTCTGGGTGATACATGGGACTGCAACAATTAGGTGATCGGCTGGTTCGGTTTGTGGGAGGTAAAACCGGTATGTGGCGCGTTCTGGCCATTCGTCTGGTGCAAGGAGACGGTTTGCCTCAAGCCGAAAGGGTTGCCGTATGTCGAGGAGACGAACCCTCGACGCTCGAACCCCAATGGACATTATCAGGCGTCATCAGCAATATCCGATATGTTGAACGGCCGGAACAACGGGAACTTACATTAAAACAGGCCCCACTAGACCGATCAGAGGCAACCCTGGCGGCCCTCATTCCCATTCGGAAAACAGCGGCTTGGTGGAATTTGACCCAAGAGGAACGTCGAAATATTTTTGAGGGAAAATCCCATCATATCGCCGAGGGAGTAAGGTATTTACCATCAGTCGCACGGCAGCTTTATCATAGCCGTGATATTGGCGAACCCTTCGACTTTCTGACGTGGTTTGAATACGCTCCCGAACACTCCGAGGCGTTTGAAGAGCTGGTTCGAACGCTTCGAAGGACAGAGGAATGGCGGTACGTCGATCGGGAAATTGACATCCGTCTGGTACGCGAGCGTGAAAGCTAGGGCTTCAGACCGGATAAAGTAGAAAAAGCTGAATTGAACTTGCCCGGTAAGGCGACCAATCGGGAGGTAGCACTGTTTCCCTTGCCCTGTATGGATAACTATTGCACTTTCGCGTATTCCACTCCGGCTTGCTTCAAGATAGGAACATCCGGGTCGGCACCTTTCCAGAGTGTAAGGAAATCCTGATGCGACACATTCCCTGATTTTGTGGGAATAACTTGCGGTTTGCTCCAGTTATACAGGGTGAAAGGAGCAACCAATGAAAAAGCTTATGTCATGGCTAATCACTCCCCCGGTGGAGGGCCCAAAATCCATACTGCTGTTGAGATTGATGGCAGGAGGTGTGTTCTTCTGGGAAGGGCTACTGAAGTTTGCGTATGTGAACCAAGGAGTTGGCCGTTTCACGAAACTGGGGATGCCGTTTCCCTACTTCACGGCAACATTCATCGCATGTCTTGAAATCGTCGGCGGTCTGTTGTTGCTTTCTGGACTAATGACGAGAGTCATCGCCATCCCATTTGTCGGCGAGATGATTGTCGCGATTCTTTCGACAAAGATTTCCCTGTACCTGGGAACGTCGCCATTGCCTCTGCCGCCAGCACCACCCAAGATGGGTCTCTGGGCCGTGTTGCACGAAATCCGCTCCGAGTATGCACAGGTCATGACGGTTATTTTTCTCCTGATAAATGGGCCGGGAAAATGGTCGTTGGATGCGCTGCTACTGGGTAAATGGAGGAAAGGCGGCGTTTCGGAATCTCTCCCATCGGGCCGGTCCCTGAATTTGTCGCCCGCCGCTCAGACGCAAAGTTGATGCGAGGGGCGTTCGTTGGAGGATTTGCAGACCGTGAACCCGCGGCCGCAAATCTTTCTGGGATACGCCCCTAGCCATGCTGCTGTTGCATCGCATGATAGAGCGTCGTCGCGCGTTTTCGATGTGAAAATTTCGTTACAAGGGTGTGGATTTGCTGCCGCAGCTTCTTTGGTTTGCGAGCTTGATCATCTCTCGCGTTCAGCACCGCGTTCGCTGTTGAGTTTCCATGCGTGCTGTGCGAATCAACTCAGCGATCTGTGCTGGCGACTTTCCCATGCTTGATAGTTGTTTACGAACGGACGCTTCATCCATAACGGCGCTGGTTGTTAGGGATTTTCGGTACGACGAAGGTATTGAATCAAGCCACGTAATGAAGAATCGCTCAGGCGGCCCTATCAACTTGATGACTGCGCACATGTCGTGTGGCATGGCATCTCCACTCTAGCGTATTCGCCCTCATCAATGTGCTCGAAAACGAATTTCCCCTGCTGGTCTTTTCGTTTGTCGAATCAAGGTACCCGCCGCGTTCGCAAGTTTGAGGTTCGCTCCGGCGACCGGCGCCAACTGCGGATCGAGAAATCCGCCGCGAGATTCGCCATGATTCCGGGCTCACTGATGCGTTCAAACAGGCGGGAAGAATGAAAATAAGCACACACACACTGTCGACCGCAAGCAGAGCCTGAGCATCTTGCCGATCATATGCTGTGTGTGCCGGAAGTGAAACAGAGAACCAGCTTAGCAACGCCCCATCAATTCTATCTTGCAAACCCTGTCGATCCTGTGACTTCCCACTTTATCCCCAAATGACAAATATTTGACTCGCTATGCATTGGCCCAAAGCCCCGCCGAGAACGACCATAGATCGTGGAGGGTGCACAATGGTCTCGTGGAACGGTGGTGTTCTCGAAACGGACGCAAGAGCGAGTTCCAACGATCAAGGTGGCAAACTGGCTCGAGTTCGGTTGGCAGGAGAGATATTTAATGGTCGCTATCGCCCTGGCCAATCGCTGAAGCTCTCCGAAATCGCAGCGCAATATCACCTCGACGAAAACTCGGTGTTGAAAACTTTTGCTGAATTCCAAACACTTGGCGTGGTTACTCTCTCGGGAAAGTCCTCGGCAATCGTTCAATCCCTGAACCCGAAAGAGATGACAGAAGCTTATGAGATACGGGCTGCATTGGAGGAGATTGCTGGACGTACCGCGGCTCCGGTGCTGAAAGGCAACACGGCTGCTTTACAACACGAACTCAATGCCATGCGCCTGGCATTTCGCAATCGTGATCTGGATTCGTTTGGGGAGCATGACGCAACATTTCACCGAACCATCATGCAAGCTTCTCGGAATCAAGTCCTGCTGCGTGTGTGGGACAGCTTGGCGGTAGACTTGCGAATCCGAGGAGCCCTCGGAAAGGTCTCAAAGGATCTCCCCGAAATAGTCGAATCGCATCAACCGATTGTTGATGCTCTGGACAGAGGGCGAGGAAAGGAAGCCGGGTTCCTGTTGCGCACTCACGTGGAGACGCTCCTAGAATTTCTCAAAAGGTCCGAATCAGACTCTGGATCTCATAGGGCACTTCGCAGGGACTTGGAGGGGGCGAGGGATATTCAAAAAGCGTTTTTTCCGCCACGGAGCCTATCGATACCGTGCATATCCTGTGAGACATTCTATCAGCCGGCTTACGGCATCGGCGGTGATTACTACGACATTTTGTCCCTGTCGGGCGGGCGATGGGGCATAGCTATCGGGGATGTGTCCGGGAAAGGAATCGGAGCGGCCCTTCTCATGGCCTGCCTTCAGGCATCGCTCAGGGCACAAGCTCTTCATCCACACTTAGATATTTCTGCGCTGATGGGCGACGTCAATCGCCTGGTTTACGATTCTTCTCCGGATGGTTTTTTCGCTTCACTTTTCTACGCAGAATACCAACCGGCCACACGAATTCTGAAGTACGTAAACGCCGGCCATGATTCCCCGGTTGTCCTCCGTCGACGAGGTGAATCGTGCGAACTTTACCAACTGAGATCCGAAGGAGTTCCCGTCGGGATTTCAGCAACCTCTGAGTTTCCGTGCACGGCGTTTCAGCTCGAGATGGGTGATGCTCTTGTCGCTTACACCGACGGAATCACAGAGGTTGAGAACAATGACGGCGAAGCTTGGGGAAGGCTAAGGCTTGAAGATCTGTTGCGCTCGTGCAGTGTTGCGACATCTGAGCAGATCATCGAATCCATTCTGGACGAAGTGTCAGCGTTCGCGAATGGCCAGCGACAACGGGACGACGCGACGCTCGTAGTGATGAAAGTACAGGAGGGCTGCGATGCTTGACATCATCGCTTTGAATTTTCTGATCGAATCCCAGCCGGCACGTAACCGCCTTTGTTTCAGTTATTCACGCCTTCACCTCCCTTTTACCTACAAATGAGCTACCTTCCATTGATCGTTTCTGCGAACAGGAGCAATGTGCACGGACCCTTGCGACCAAGGGGAAATAGGACAAAGGAAAGGAAGGGGAAAGAAAATGGTGAGCACGGCTATGCCTTTAACATCCAGCACTAGACCCGAAGAAAATTTGCAGGTTGTCGCGTCCTCCGGAGCCAGGGAGGGGCAACGTATTCTGGGACTCAAGGGCGCGTTGACTATTCACACGATATTCGGCTTCCAGGACGCAGTGAATGCGGAAAACGCCTTGGAGTTGATTCTCGATATGAGCGGCGTGCCGTTCGTTGATTCTGCTGGCCTCGGCACGCTGATGGCCACGTATCTGAGAGCGCAGAAAACGATGTGTAAACTCGTTCTTGCGGGAGTGAACGATCAAGTGAAGGCTTTGGCCGAGATGACCCAAGTGAGCCAGTTCTTTCCAATCTATCCGACCGTCAAGGATGCACAGACCGCTCTTTCCCAACAATCACTTTGGCGCGTTGAATTTTGACGAATCGCCAGCGGGCTGCCGCCTACTGCCACGGTTGATAACGAAGGCCGGAAGATTCTTTGTCGTGGCTGTCAGCGGGAAACCTACGTATTGGAAGGGCGAACCGCTTGTAGCGATTGCCTTAAGGTCGAGAGTGGCGCTAAGTCTCCCGGAATCGATCTGCGTTGACTTTCTATTACTCGACGTCGGGGCGGCAAACTCAAGTAATCCAGCCCGATGATCAAGATGCTTAGGATTTTCATGCGAGGGACCTCGCGTGAAGCATTCACGAAGCGTTGCCGGATTATAGAGGCCATCCTCTTAGCAACACTTAAGCGCTTTATCAATCGCCTAGTGGTGTGCGGTTTTTAGATGTATTTTTTGGTGCATCAGAGCGAAAATGTAGACAACAGAAGCAGCGCAAGAAGCGTAACTGTTTGAAATCAGATTCGAAGTGCGCAAAGGCAGACGATCATGGATATGTTAGAAGAGTTGCTGCGTTTTGCAGAAGGTGATGTGAATCGGTGGGAGGACGCTGCTAACGATTGCGAGGAAATCGCCCGTCCTCTTTCTAAGACCTACCAAGCACAGTGTCATCTATTAGCTTGCGCTTATAGGGAGCGTGCGCAAGCGCATCGAGATATCGTTGCGAGTATTCGTCAACGAGCAAGCGGCACAAGCGCACACACACCCGCTTGACCGTGACTATCGATTTTGGTGAGTTCATACGGCACTTTATGACACGGATAAGCAGAGGAAAAAGAGAAATTCGGCCCGACTGGCTTTTGCCCTGACTAACCAAAGCATACCTAGCGCCGCCGTCGAAACGAATCAAGGCTCCAGGAGTACTCGTCACACGTTGCTAGCAGAAAGGCTCCAGCGGAGGCGGAAAAAACGGAAAGACTCAAAGGCACTTCAAGACCAAGCGCGAGGGTCATAACAAGCGCGAACAAGAGCAGGAGTAAGCCGCTTAAGAAGGCGACGACCCGGGTGAATGCCCCAAGAATGAGGGCAACGCCCAAGAGAATCTCAGCACAAGTGGAAGCCCAAGCCAGTACTGGAATTGTTGCGGATGGCATGAACCAATTCAGTTTGGCAGTGTAGGCGATAAAATGCGAAGTCTCCCCAGGCTACGTGGGACTGTCCGAAGGCTCCCCAAAAACCGAATCGGTCTCCTACTGCAGAAAGAAAAGAGATTCCAAGAGCAAGCCGCAAAAACACAGAACTAATGTCTGCCAATCGCTTAGCGGTGCATTCCGCGGGAGACGTCGTCATGGTCACTCGGTTTTCTCCAATCGGAGTTAGGAAATAACGTCCTCTGCTACCCCGATTGAAACACCTTGTCTGAGACTGATGTTGATAAATCCTCGTATCACCATTCACCAGTAATCCCATTGGAGGGCTAACTCCCGACAAGTCGCCTTACCGGACAACTTGACGCCTCTTAATCCGGTGGGCTTAACGGCCCGTGGGGGGCAAGTCCCTCCCCAGGCACCACCAACCTATTGAAGCCGCAGCAGTTCGCAAAATCGGTGCGACCGGCTGCTGCCCGCCTAATTGTGCGTTCAAGTTGTTGGCGCAAGAGATCCCGAGGGTCCAAAACAAAACCGGTTAGAGGCTAGCACTCATCAATCTGATTGACGTGAAGCGGTTCTCTAGCGTGGCATTCAGAGCTTCCGTGACGACGGAGCATATCAACCCGTGGCCGTTGAATCATCCACCGCACCGCGATATTGTAAAGACCTTCCGGGGATTCCTCGCCCGGCCATTGTGCGTTCATCAATAGCTCCAACGAGGGACATCGCGTGTTGCTTGTCTTCGTCCACGAAGACCTCGAATTAGGCCAAAAGGCGTTGCACAGGAATTAGGGGAGGGTTTTGTGGGAACCTCGCTGGCGGCAGAACCGCTGCTCTCCTTAGCAGTCGCCGTTACCTCACAGCAGCGCGTCGAGTCTGTCTTGCAAAGTATTGTTCAAGGGTTGGCATCACAGCCGGGGGTGGCGTTGGCTCGGATTTGGCTGCTGCCCTCTGCTGACCTCCCCAGCTTTTGTCACGTTGTGTCGGATCCCTCAGATTGCCTTTGCCTGGTCGCAAGCGCCGGAACTCCCATCAATTCGCTTGAGGAAGATTGGTGTTTCCTGCAGGGGCACTTTGCTCGAGTACCCTTCAACGTGGGGAAAGTTGGTCAAATCGCAGCAAGCCGGCAACCGATTCTCGTCGAAGACGTCGCCCTTCAAAACGATTGGATTGTGCGACCAGAATGGGCGAAACGTGAGGAGATTCGCAGTTTTGCAGGTCATCCCCTCATCTTTCGAGGCAAACTGCTGGGGGTTATTGCTGTCTTCAGTCGCCACCATCTCGGTCAACGAGAGTTCACTTGGTTGGGCTTATTTGCCAATCAGGCAGCGCTCGCTATCGCCAACGCCTGTGCAGAAGAGGCTTTGCGGTCGAGCGAGCGTGACCTGGCCGCCATCGTCAATACGATCCCCACTGCGGCATGGACTACGCGTCCGGACGGTTACTGCGATTTCCTCAATCGTGTGTGGCTCGATTACGCAGGCGTGACCGAGGAAGAAGCGCAGGGCTGGGGGTGGGCGGAATCAATTCATCCCGATGACCGTAAGAAGCTTGTCGAAGAGTGGCAATCGTGTCTGGCTTCCGGGACCCCAGTCGATACGGAGGCCCGCATTCGTCGTTTCGACAGTTCCTACCGCTGGTTCCTGATTCGCGGCAATCCGCTGAAGGATGAAGGGGGCAACATCCTGAAATGGTACGGAACCTGTGTAGACATCGAGGATCGCAAGCGGGGAGAAGAGGCGCTGCGTACACGAGAACTGTCCTGGCGGCAGATCGTCGACAACATTCCCGGGCTCGTGGCTACGACGGGGGCAATGGGCGAAGTGGAGTTTCTAAACCGTCAGACCTTGGAGTATTTCGGTAAGACAGCTGAGGAGTTGAAGGACTGGGCGCTGATGGGTGCGGTTCATCCAGATGACCTTCCTCATGTAATCGACGCACGCAAGAAGTCGATCGAAACGGGACAGATTTACGATGTTGAGCACCGTTGCCGACGTGCTGATGGTGTTTACCGATGGTTTCAGGTTCGCGGCCTCCCGGTGCGCGATTCGGACAGTAAGATAACCGCCTGGTACCTCCTTCTTTCAGATATCGACGATCGCAAAAAGGCGGAACAAGCTCTGCAGTCGAGCGAGCGTAATTTAAAGCTGATGATCAACGCCATCCCAACCTACATTCAGGTGTTGAACACCGATGGAACCGTCCAATACGTGAATCAAGCGGTGTTGGATTACAACGATATCACTCTTGAAGATGTGCAAAGAGCGGACTATCGCGCTCGTTTTTTTCATCCCGATGACGTGCAAAGGCTCCGTGAGCAGCGTCGCGAGGCGCTCCAACGCCCCGTACCCTTCGAAAATGAGCAACGTGTGCTGGACAAGGACGGTAAATATCGCTGGTTCCTAATTCGCTACAAGCCTCTGCTGGATGACAAGGGAAGAATTGATCGCTGGTATGTGGCGGCCACCGAGATTGATGATCGCAAGAGGGCCGAACAAGCCCTGGAGTCGAGCGAACGAAATCTGAGCCTAATGATCAACGTCATCCCGACCTTCATCGGCGTTTTACGCACCGATGGGCACGTCATCTATGTGAATCAAACGGGGTTGGATTACACCGGTCTCACCGTGGAAGAGGTCCAGAAAGGAGACTTTCGCTCTCGTATTCACCACCCAGAGGATGTGGAAAGGCTGCGTGAGGAGCGGCGTGAGGCACTCGCACGCGCCGTACCGTTCGAAAATGAACAGCGTATGCTAGGCAAGGACGGCAAATATCGCTGGTTCCTGTTCCGATACAATCCTCTGCTCGATGAACAGGGAAGAATCGATCGATGGTATGTGGCAGCGTTCGACATCGAGGACCGCAAACGGGCGGCGGTGCAGGTCGAGCAAGCCTACCTTCGTCTCGCGGAAGCGCAGCGGTTAAGCAAAACGGGCAGCTTCATCACGGATGTGCTGGCGGACGAGCACAACTGGTCGGAGGAAGCCTTTCGCATCTTCGAGTTCGATCCTGCGACTAAGGTCACCGTACAGAGGGTTCGGGACACGGTCCACCCCGAAGACCTGTCGACGTTCGACGCCGTGCTCGCGCGCGGCATGACGGGCACGGATGTCGACTTTGTATTCCGGATTGTGACCTCTCGAGGAGTAGTGAAGCACTTGCGAGGAATAGCCCGTGTCATGGCGCAAAGTGCGGGTCACACCTTGTTCATCGGCGCTTTTCAGGACGTGACGGAAAACAAGCTCGCAGAGGAGGAGTTGAACAGAGCCCGCTCCGAGCTTGCCCATATAACGCGAGTGACGACCCTGAACGCGCTGACTGCCTCGATCGCCCATGAGATCAATCAGCCGCTGTCGGGCATCGTTAGCAATGCCAGCGCTAGCCTCCGTTTTCTGGCAGGAGATGCACCCGATCTGGAGGAAGTTCGGGAGGCGGTCCGCGACATCGTTCGCGATGGCAAGCGAGCCGGCGAAATAATCACCCGTATTCGAGCGCTCACAAAAAGAACTGCGGCACCTCGAGAAAAGCTGGACATTAATGAAACAATCCGGGAGATTCTTGTCCTAATCAGCGACGAAGCGAAGAGAAACACCGTAATCTTACGAACGAAATTTGCCGATGCCCTTCCACCAATTGCGGGGGACCGAGTTCAGTTGCAACAGGTCGTGCTGAACCTCGTTATGAATGGCATCGAAGCAATGAGCAGTATCAATGAGCGCCCGCGAGAGCTAGTCATCTCTACCCAAAATACTGATGCCGACTACGTGCAGACAACGGTTGAAGATTCGGGCACAGGGATCGCGGCCGAAGCAGTAGACAAGATCTTTAACTCGTTCTACACCACGAAGACCGGCGGTATGGGCATGGGACTTTCCATTAGCCGGTCCATCCTTCAGTCCCATGGGGGCCGGCTCTGGGCGGCGAGCAAGAACACGCCAGGCACAATATTCCATTTTACTGTCCCTAAGTACCATGAAGAGGATGCACATGCGCGAGCTGCGGGAAACTGAGCCCATTGTCGCGATTGTGGATGATGATCCGTCTGTTCGGCGGGGGCTGCAGCGGCTCATCCGGTCGGCGGGTTGGAAGACAGAGACCTTTGCGTCCGCCCAGGAATTTCTGGCTAGACCACGGGCCGCGTTCCCGAGTTGTCTCGTGTTGGACCTTCAACTACCAGGACTGAGTGGGCTCGACCTGCAGAAACGGATGACTGAGGTCGATCTGGGGGTCCCGATTGTTTTCCTCACAGGACATGGCGATATTCCCGCCACTGTGCAGGCCATGAAAGCAGGTGCAGTTGAGTTCTTGACCAAACCGGTCGATGAACAAGAACTCTTACACGCAATTCAAGAAGCGGTAGAACGTGATCGGCGTGCCCGACTGCAGCGCGCTGAGACGAATGAGCTGCGGGAGCGGTACAAATCGCTCACGGCGCGCGAGCAGGAAGTCATGCAGCGGGTAATCTCGGGAATGCTGAACAAGCAAATAGCGGCCGGACTTAACATTACTGAGGACACTGTTAAGTTTCATCGCGGACACATCATGCGAAAAATGCGCGCCGATTCTTTGGCCGATCTGGTGAGGATGGCAGGGGACCTGGGCATCCGCTGGGAAAAAAGTTCTGCCCAACCGCAGAATCAATAAACGTTCGGCTTGTAAGAAGCCTTCGGAGAGCAGTTCCCACTCCTTTAGATCCACCACTAAGGTGTAGTTGTTTTCTCTCCCCCAGCTGCTATCTAAGAGGGAGAGGGTTAATGACACCCATTGTCACCGTAGTCGACGATGATATCTCGGTTCGCAAATCGCTGGACAGGCTGATTAGGTCGGCCGGCATGCAGGTGCGTGTGTTCGCCACAGCCGAAGATTTCTTGAACTCGCCCCAACCTCGCAAGGCAGACTGCCTGATATTGGACGTACAGCTGCCTGGTATGAGTGGTATTGAACTCCTACATCATTTGAGCCTCCACAATCATAACGTTCCAGTTATCTTCATTACGGCACATAAGTCGGACGAGCATGCCATGTCAGAAGCTGTATCGGATTGGACAGTCGCTTATTTAATTAAGCCCTTCAGCGGAGATGAATTGCTTGATGCCGTGAACGCGGCTTTGAACTGGAAACCAAGCAACTAGGGAAACAATTTTCCCGAGGAGGTCGCATGAGTGGCACAGGAACTCAAGTATACGTGGTGGATGACGATATCTCCGTGCGTGAAGGAGTGGCACGTCTGATTCGCTCGGCTGGATTCACTGCGAAGACGTTTGTATCGGGGGAGGAATTTCTTGCAGCCGCGCAATCCAAAATACCAGCCTGTTTGATATTGGATGTGAACCTCCCCGGACTAAACGGACTCGACCTACAACAAGAACTTTCCAAGTCGAATGTAGAGATTCCCATCATATTTATCACCGGCCATGGCGACATCCCCATGACGGTTCGCGCTGTCAAAGCAGGCGCAGTGAATTTCTTGACGAAGCCTTTCGATGATCAAGATTTATTGAAAGCCGTCCGGCAGTGTATGCAGTTCCATTCAGATGAATTTGGCTCGGAATTCAAGTTCGAAGACATCGTCGGAAACAGTTCAGGTATCAAAAAAGTTTTTGAACAGGTATCGGTCGTTGCCCCGACGGATTCCACCGTATTGCTCCACGGCGAGACCGGAACAGGTAAGGAATTGATTGCACGCGCAATTCATAATCGCAGCGTCAGACGAAATCGCGGGTTTGTGCCGATGAACTGTGCTGCTATCCCCTCGGGGTTGCTTGAAACCGAATTATTTGGCCACGAGCGCGGCGCGTTCACTGGCGCCATCACGCAGAGGATGGGCCGTCTCGAGCTCTCTGACCTGGGTTCACTATTTCTGGATGAAATCGGCGATATACCGCTCGAACTCCAGCCAAAACTTCTGCGAGTGCTGCAGGAACGAGAATTCGAACGCCTCGGCAGCACGAGAACCAAGAAAGTGGACGTGCGGGTCATCGCTGCGACACACCGTGATTTGGAGCAGATGATTCTGGACAACCACTTTCGCAGCGACCTCTACTATCGACTAAATGTTTTTCCGATCCGTGTTCCAGCCTTGCGTGAACGCCGGGAAGATATTCCACTGTTGGTGCAACATTTTGTGCAACAAGCCACGCGTCGAATACGCAAGATAATTGATACGATCCCCTCGGAAACAATGGAGGCTCTGATGCGGTACGAGTGGCCTGGAAACATCCGGGAACTGGAAAATGTTATCGAGCGGGCGGTGATTTTATCCTCCGATCCTGTACTGCGAGTCTCGCCCCAAGACTTGAGAACACGCGTAACGACCGGCCAAAATGCAGATCACGAGCAGACGATGGAAGAGGTTCAGCGTAATCACATTCTGAATACGCTGAAAGAGACGCGAGGGACTCTTGCTGGGCCAAACGGTGCTGCGGCGCGCTTGGGGTTGAACCGTTCAACTCTTTACTTTCGAATGAAAAAGCTCGGTATCATCCGAAGTGTCCATGCAAGCTTCGAACAATAGAAGAGGGCGGCCCGCAAGGCTCTCACTTTGTCTCTCCCCGATGCTCGTGTCGGATTCCACAGTTTGAGTCGTGTTTCGTTACAAATTCCCTGAAAGTCCAGCAAGTACATCGCTAAATCTGTCCGCGGGCCGTTGCCTGTCAACGTGTGAACACGCGGACTAGCACCTGTCAACTCGTTAACACGAGCGCTCACCCTCTTCGCAAAGCGAGCTGCTCGGCACCGTCCTCGGGACTGCAGATAGATGACTTATCAAGCACGATTCGGCCAGCGGTTCGGCGACTCGATTGCACTCCGTGAGAACGTGCGATTTACGAAGGATTCAGACCGGCGGCTGCTTGTGGAGATTTATGGTTCTTGCTGACCAACCTACGGCGAGCAAAGAATGGATTGACGAGATCGGGGGCATCCTCGAGACGCTCAATCAGGGCGTGCTCATCAACGACGACTGCAACAAAATTGTGTTCGCCAACCAAATTCTTCTGCGCATGCTGAATCGGCCCCCACATGAAGTGCTTGGTGGAATGGTGACCGATCTATACTCGCCCGAGGATGCCGAGACGCTTAAAGAAAAGATTGATCAGCGGCGCATGGATGGCCAGGCCCAATTCGAATTTTATGTGCCGCAGGCGGGCGGCGGACGAATGCCTGTGCTGGTTAATTCTCGCCAGATCGAAGATTTTGATGGCGACCTGTACGCAGTCATCACCGCGACGGACATTTCCGAGCAAAAGCGCTCGGAAAATGTTTTGCGCGAAGCTAACCTGCTGCTTGAAAGGCGCCAGCGCGAAATCGAAGAAGACCTCCAGCTCGCCGCCAAAGTCCAGCAGAGCCTCGCACCAAAAAGCATCTACTGGGGTAAAGCCGGTGTTGAGACGTACTATCAGCCCGCACGAACCATCGGGGGCGATTTTGGGCTGGTTATGCCCGCTGCCGACGCTCTGCACATCCTGGTCGGCGACGTTTCCGGCCATGGAATTGGGTCGGCCTTGGTCGCAAATCGCATCTATACGGAGACGATGGCGCAAATCCGCTGCGGCGTCGATCTTCCAGACCTACTCCGTCACCTGAATCGTTTCGTGATGCAGAGCCTGGACAGCGACTCTTTCTTTCTCACCGTCGGCGCCGCCCGACTCGACCGGGATGCGCGGATGCTTGAACTAGCGAGCGCCGGCCATCCGCCCGCGATGGTTATTCATCCGGGAGGGAAGCCGCAACTAGTGGAGTCCCGCAGCGCAGTGCTGGGCTTGCTGCCGGATGCCGTCGACGTGGAAGCGTCCACGAAAATACAACTTGAGCCAGGCGACCGGGTCGTAATCTATTCGGACGGTTTTACGGAATGCTTCAATCCTCACCGTGACATGCTGGGTGTTGAAGGACTGAGCGAGATTGTGCGGGAGACGTCGAAACTGTCTCTCGCGGAAATGCGCGATGAAATCGTGGACGGCGTCGCCGTCTGGAGGAACGGTCCCGCGGACGACGATATGTCGCTCGTGCTTGTTGAAGCGCAGTAGGGCTACCTGACGCTTTTTGAAATTCTCCGCCACCGTTAGAGCCTAAACAAATTCCGTGAACGCCACGCTTCGCACAATGAAAGGCCCACCTGCTGAATGGTCGTCATTTTGCTGAAGGTGCGGGTCGATTGTTGAAGATGAACGCTGTGTTTTCAACGCTCTGCGAATGGCGCGCTGCCTGCATACACAGATAAGCGACAGCGAGAAGCTGATCGTAAAATAAGGAGGAATCGTGAACCGGCTACTTAGCAGAATTCTTGACGCCCATGGTGGCATGGATCGTTGGCGCGACTATGAAAAGCTCGAGGCGACCATCGTCGCCGGAGGCGGCTTCTTTCCCCTGAAAGGAATGATTCCGGACAGAACGCCGCGCCGTCTGACGGCATGGCTGCATCAGGAATGCTCGTCCGTTCTGCCGTTTGGAGCTCCAGATCAACGAGCGATGTCCACTTCGGAGCGCATCGCCATCGAGAAGCTGGATGGCACAGTGGTGGCCGAACGACAGGCGCCCAAGGACTCATTCGCCGGTCATCAGATGAATACGCTTTGGGATGCTCTTCATCTCGCGCATTTCAATGGCGAAGCGCTCTGGACTTACTTTACGACGCCCTTCCTTCTGGCGATGGATGGCGTATATGTCGAGGAAGTCGAACCGTGGCGTGAGGGTGCCGAAACGTGGTACGTACTGCGGGCACAATTTCCTGGCTCCATAGAGACGCGCAGCCTCCTTCAGGACTTCTTCTTCGATTCCGATTTGAAGCTCCGTCGTCACGACTATAGCCTGAATATTGCGGGTGGCTTTCCAGCTGCCCAACTCACATCGGACTATGTCGTCGCGGATGGAATTCATCTTCCGTCCAAGCGCCGCGCATACACGCGCGGGCCTGACCGCAAGCCGATTACGGAAATGCTTATGGTTTCCATTGATATCAGTGACGTTCAGTTCAAGCGTGTACAGGTGCCATCGACGGAGGAGACCATCGCTTTGTCCACCCGCTGATCAGAACCGTGCTGTGGCTGCTCTGGATGACCTGTTCAGGAAAACCCAGCCTGAGGCCAAAGCTTTAAGGGAGGCGCTATGAGCGCAATGTATAAAGCAATCCAAGTAACGAAACCGGGAGAATTCGCCACCGTAATGAAACCGCTGGTCGACCCCGGCCCCGGTCAAGTGCGTATTCGCGTCGAGGCGTCTGGTGTCTGCCACTCGGATGCCGGCACGGTGGAAGGCTCGTTCCCGATCAACTGGCCGCGCGTCCCTGGGCACGAAGTGGTCGGACGGATCGATGCCCTTGGCTCTGGCGTCCAGGGCTGGGCGATTGATCAGCGCGTCGGTGTCGGCTTCCTCGGAGGCTCTTGCGGTTACTGCGAATTCTGTCGAAATGGCGATCTCGTGAACTGTCGTAACCAGGAATTCACGGGCATTCACTCAGATGGCGGATATGCCGAGGTGATGATCGCGAAGGCCACCGGGCTTGTGCATATCCCTGACGATCTGTCGTCGGCAGATGCTGCGCCCCTGCTTTGCGCGGGACTCACGACGTTCAACGCCCTGAGAAACGCGCCAGCGAAGGCGGGTGACCTTGTCGCTGTGCTCGGTATCGGCGGCCTGGGACATCTGGGCGTGCAATACGCGAGGCATATGGGGTTCGAGGTTGCGGCGATTGCCCGCGGTACGGAATCGGCGGAGTTGGCGAAGAAGCTCGGCGCTCACCACTACATCGACAGTGCTGCTAGCGATCCCGGTGCAGCTCTCCAGGCGCTGGGCGGCGCAAAGGTGATTCTGATCACCGCTTCAGGCGGCAACACAGTGGCCGCGACTTTCAAGGGCCTGCGTCCCGGCGGTGTTTCCATCAATGTCGGCGTCGGCCCCGAGCCGATCGAGATCAAGAGCCCGGACCTCATTTTCGGAGAGCGCAAGCTAGCAGGCTCGCTGACGGGAAACCCGGCGACCGGTGATGCAACGCTTCGTTTCAGTGCGCTGAGCGGCGTGTCGGCGATGATCGAAACCGTCCCACTCGAAGAGGCACCGGCTGCGTACGCGAAGATGATGGCTGGGAAAGCACGCTTTCGGATGGTGTTGGTTGCAAAAAACGGCAGTACCGATCTTGGACAGCCAAAGTGAAGAATTGTGTTTGCAGAGAGGGTTGGTCGCGAAAGTAGTGAAATTTTGGAAATAACCGAAATGAGGAAGAACAAAAGGAGACCAAGATGTCGTCGAAACCCAAGGTAGTCGAATCACAAGCAGCACCCGCTCAAACCACGAGCGAAGAAACCCGTGGCGAGGATTTGTTCAACAAACAGAAGGCTTACTTCGCCTCTGATGCGACAAAGACCTACGAGTGGAGAATTGACCAGCTCAATCGCCTCACGCGGATGCTCAAAGAAAACTTTGAGCGTTTTGCGGATGCGTCACGCAAGGACTTCAAAACAGCCAGCCAGGAGAATGTCTTCGAGGTGTCTGCAACCATTGCCACGACCGAATCCACCAAGTCTCAACTCAAAGAATGGATCAAACCGGTCGAAGCGCCTCTTCCAAAGTTCCTCACTGCGTCCGGGCACAAAGGAATGGTGTACCGGGAGCCCTACGGCGTCACGCTGATCATCTGTCCTTTCAATGGACCCCTTATCCTATCTCTGCGCCCCGCCGTCGCTGCTCTTTCGGCCGGCAATCCGTGCATCTTGAAGCTCTCCGAAGCGCTCCTTGCGACGGACGAATTACTCCTTGAATTAATCCCGAAGTACTTCGAGCCGGAGTCCTTCAGTGCCGTCGTTGGTGGAAGAGAAGTAGTTACGAAGCTTCTGACCTTACCTTTTGATTTCATATTCCTCACCGGAAGCGTGGGCGTAGGCAAAGTGGTGATGCGAGCCGCAGCCGAAAATATCACTCCTGTGCTGCTTGAATTGGGTGGACAGAACCCGGCCATTGTGGACGAGACAGCAAACATTCCGGATGCCGCCAAGAAAATTGTTTGGGGCGCAATGGCATGGGGTGGTCAGTGGTGCACTTCACCGGGCTACGCTGTCGTTCATGAGTCTGTCGCGGAAAAGTTCGTCGCCGAATGCAAGAAAGCCGTCGTCGAACTTTACGGCGCAGATCCCAAGAATAATCCCGACTACTCTCGCATCATCAGTGCGTCGGCGGTCAAGCGGTTGGCGTCGCTGATCGATCCCCAAAAGGTTGTTTACGGCGGTAAGTCCGACCCTGCGGCTCGTTACCTAGACCCGACCATCCTGTACCCTATTTCGTGGTCCGACAAAATCATGGAAGATGAAATCTTTGGGCCGCTTTTGCCAATCCTCACCTACTCTGATCTCGAAAAGCTACTCGCGAAGATCAAGTCGCTCCCCAAACCACTTGGCGGCTATGTCTTCAGCCGAAATCAGCAGATGATCGATCGGGTGTTGGGATCCCTTTCCTTCGGCGGCGGCGCCGTGAACCAGACCAATGTCTTTCTGTACATTGAGTCCATGCCTTACGGAGGAGTGGGAACCGCGGGACTAGGGAACTACTACGGGAAGTACGGCTACGATTCCCTCACGCACGCCAAGTCGGTCTTGATATCTCCGCCCGACGTTGCTATCGATCACTTGTTCCCGCCTTATACCAAGGAAAAGGTCCAAGCGATGGATCAATGGTTCGACTACTAGATTGAGGAACGTACGCCGAGAGATTCGAGTGGAGTTTTATCGCTGAAATCTTGCACCCCTCGGCGTTCAGTGATCCAACGAGTGTCGAAGAGGAATACCAGTTAGAAAGCACGCAAACGAATTGACGGCGCTTGGGTCTTCGAGACTGAGCCGAAATTGTCCAGAGTTATTCTAAGAAAGGATCTTGTATGAGCACGGAACTAGCTATACGCATTTCTCGCCGCAACTTTCTTGCATCCGCTAGCGCGGCCACTACGATAGCTTGGCTGGCTCCCAGCAAGCTCTTCGCTCAAGAAGACGGATTGGTACAAACAGCACGAAGGACAGCCGCGACCGATAAAATCACGATCCAGAAGCTCCGCGGCAACGTAAGCGTTCTGTTGGGGGTCGGTGGGAACATCGCAGTTCTTCCCGGTCGAGACGGTAAGGTGCTGATCGATGCCGGCTTTGCCGGTGCTCGCCCACAAATTACTGGCGCTTTGGCCGGGATTAGTTCCGAGCCCGTTAGGCACCTCATCAACACGCATTGGCACTTTGACCACACCGACGGCAACGAATGGCTGCACTCTGTTGGCGCGGCTATTCTCGCTCACACGAATACGCGCAAACACCTGTCCACCACCACGAGAGTAGAGGGCTGGAAATTCACGTTCGAGCCCGCGCCAGCCGGAGCAATTCCTGCAGAAGTCTTTGATGATGAGCGGACTTTGAAGCTCAATGGGACGACAATTGCCCTCAAGCACTACGCTCCCGCCCACACCGACAGCGACATCTCGGTTCACTTTACAGACCGCGACATTCTCCACGTCGCCGATACGTTCTGGAACGGCTACTATCCGTTCATCGATTACTCAACTGGCGGCAGCATCGATGGCATGATCCGCGCTACCGAAGCGAACCTGTCAAAGGTGGGCGACACAACGATTGTCATTCCAGGCCACGGTGAGGTTGCCAACAAATCCCAACTCTCCTTCTATCGCGACCTGTTGGTCGGCACTCGCGAGAAAGTGGCAGCTCTCAAAAAACAAGGCAAATCGCTCGACGAAATTGTCGCCGCAAAACTTACTGCTGCCACGGACGCAAAGTGGGGCAACGGGTTCAGGAGTCCTAAAGATTTTATCGGAGATGTTTTTCAGGGCGTATGAGGTATTGCGCTCGTCAATTCCATTTCACTAAGGAAACTCACATGAACGTTCAAGAAAAAGTGCCTCTAAACGTACTTAGCCATCGCGGAAACCCATTTCTTGATAGCGATCGGGTTCTTCCTGTAAGTTGGTTGAAATCTTGTGTGTATCGAATCGTAACGGTGTCCCACCGTATAAAGAAACCAAAGGTCAAAACCGCGTTGGCCGTTCAGGCTCCTGACGGTATGCCCATAACCGCCACTGTGTCTGATTGCCGCAGTCCTGATAGTCACTTTGGTCCTACTTGTCCTGTAATCCTGTTAACCAGACGTCAGCCCTGCGAGCTACCTGATTCATTGACTTGGATTGCGCGGCGAACTTAATATCGGCAGCGATTCGAGCAACTGTCGATAAATCGCTTTATAGATAGATGCCTATGACCTAGGAGAAACCGTGCTCGAAGTCAAATGCATCCTTTGTCCTGTTGATTTCTCCGAATTCTCGGTGAGGGCGTATCGTCACGCGGTATCGCTGGCTGATCACTATCGGGCAAAGTTAGTCGCGCAATATATTGTAGAGATATGGCGACACCCTTCCGCCGGCTTCGCCGCCTCTGCTTCACTGTATGACGAGTATTGCCAGGTACTCCGCGGGAACGGGAAGGAGCAGCTGCAGGAATTCGTGAAGAACCACACGCACAACGAGATTCAACCGGAGCTCGTTGTCGACGAAGGAATAGCCCCGGACTCGATTCTGTCGTTTGCACAAGAACAGAAATCGGATTTGATTGTGATGGGAACGCACGGCTTGCGAGGGTTTGATCGCATGATGCTGGGGTCCGTGACCGATCGGGTGATGCGCAAAGCTGTCTGCCCCGTGATGGCGGTACGTGAGCCACCTCATGACTTGGTGGATGCGAGTCAAGAGCGGCGCTATGCCCACCGCTTAGACCGAATCCTAGCTTGCACTGATTTCTCGGAAGATTCAGAACGGGCTTTGAATTACGGGATCTCTGCGGCGGCGGAGTACGACGCCGAGTTCACTCTGCTTCACGTATTGGAAGAGGTCCCAGGTTCGGCGAAGGCGCACCAAGCAATAGCTGAAGTGACAGAGCGACTCGATAAGTTAATTCCACTGGAAAGACGCAAGACCCTTAAGACTAAGACCGCGGTGCGGATAGGGAAGCCATACCAGCAAATCATTCAATTCGCTCAGGAAGCGCAAACTGACCTGCTGACTATGGGAGTGCGCGGTCGTGGTACCTTGGATATTGCAGTCTTTGGGTCGACAACTTATCGGGTAATGCAGTTGGGACCGTGCCCCGTTCTTACCGCTCACGTCTGAATCGGAGGAGGCGCCGGTTGCTCGGAAGGGCGAGCTGTTTTACTGACTGGGCTTCTAGTCCACCGACGCTCGCATGTTGCTGTCCAGGGATAGGTATCTGTGTCGAACTCTAATCTGCCAACCCAAGCACACGGCTAACTTTCCACGCCCCATCTGCCTGACGTGTGAACACGGCGACGATCCTTGAGTGAGTCAAGACTTTGTGCGCCCTCCCTAACCGTCGTTAGTGTTCTACTCACTTCGCTGAACAGAAGTGCCCACTTGTGGGGTGGCAATCTTCTACTTGCCTCGTAAGGTGACTTGCGAGGAGTTGTCCTGTTTTCGCTGTTTGCTGTTCAGCAACGATTCCATAAAGTCCCAAAGAATAAGCTCCAATAACAATTTAAGATTGCGCGGGTAAAGAAGGTCCGAAGGCTGCCGGGGTGATGTTATTGTGGCTGCATTCAAATATTTCCTCAGTGCGAAGCTTCGTCTGCTGGTTAAGTTTTTTGCGCCTGATCGAAGGGTTCAAACGGTTAACAAGGGCACGAACGCGGGAGGCGTATGTGAATTTGCCGACACGATTTGTAGCCGAGGATACCAATAACAATTCTCCGGTGTTTCTACTTTTTGTGGAAGGCGAGCCGAAGGACCTTCGAATTCAGCGGACAACTGCTTTATTGAGTTGGAGGCAGCGCGTTAGGCAGGTCAGCTGCTTGATTGCGATGATCTTGATTGCAGGCCTGACCGCCACCGGACAACAGACTGAAAACTCGCCACAAGTCACAGGTAACCAGCCGATTGACCAGCTACAGCAGCAGCTACAGCAACTTAAGAAACAGTACGAGGAAACCACTCACGATTTGGAGCAACGGATCGCCACCTTGGAGCAGCAGATCGAAAAAGAGAAAGAAATCAACAAAACAGCCAGGCAGGGAACGATCTCGGCGGCAGAGTTAGCCGCCGAGCAGGCAGCTCAGACTGTAGTACTCGGTCAATCCAATCAGGTCGGAGCGACGTTTCAAGGACAGCTTCCTTCGGAACCGACCTACGACTTCCTAAGAGAGGCAGATGTCAAGATTGCTCGGCTCCAGGAGCAGGTCAGCTCTTTTGAATTCCACGGGTACTTTCGGTCCGGTTACGGCCTGAACAGTGTGGGCGGAGAGCAGGTCGCATTCCAAGCGCCGGGTGCTGACGCGAAATACCGCCTGGGGAATGAGGCGGAAACATACGCGGAACTCATTTTTGTAAACAATTGGATCAATCCGCAGCATGATTCAAGTAAAGCATGGATGAAGACAGAGTTCCTGGTCGAGGCCAACACGACGAACTCTGCCGACTACGCCAATTTCCCGAACGGGATTGGCAATGATCAGTTTCGCCTTCGCGAAGCCTTCGTCGAAGCTGGCAACGTGTTCGAGAGCCAGCCTAATGCAAAGTTCTGGGCCGGAGAAAGATACTACCGCCGTCAGCACATTGACATTAACGACTTCTATCCCCTGGACATGAGTGGCTACGGCGGGGGAGTCGAGGATCTCGATATCCGGGTCGGAAAGCTGGCGGTCGCATTCCTATCCGGGGCACGGCCGGACATCGTCACCCAAAATGGCAACCTCGCGAAAAGCAACCTCGACGTCCGCATCTACGAGCTGAAAAGTCCTGCCGGCCTCTGGGCAGGGTGGTTCGACTTTGCCAGCTCAAAAGGCGGCACAACGATCGCAGGTACAGCCTTCCCAGATGGGACGGCAATTCCCACGACACATGGATACGCATTTGGACTTCGTCATCAGCGCTTGGAGTGGCACGGAGGCTATCACGCCTTTTCCGTCCAGTATGGAACGGGGCCGGCCAGCGACTTCAGTACATCGATCGATGATCCAACGACATTCCTTCGCAGCTCGGCTAGGCTTCTAGTCACTGAGCATCTGCTTTTTCAGCCGAACGACCGGTTCGCGATCATGCCCATTTTTGTGTACCAGCGATATAAAGATGGCATTCCGCAACATGACTGGAATCAGTGGGTATCATTTGGCGCTCGACCAGAAATCTTTTTCACTAAGTACGTCTCTTTGGCGTTTGAAGCGGGATTCGACCACACTCAAGGGTTTGTTCCTACGCGTAACGGCTACACGTATTTAGACGGATGGCTGCGCAAATTCACCGTTGCGCCGCAAATTGGTGCTGGCAGAAAGTTCTTTAGCCGGCCGGTGCTCCGCGCTTTCCTGACTTATGGAAATTGGTCCGATGCATTCCGGGGTTATGTGGGTGGAGTGCCCTATCTCAATAGGACGGATGGTCTCACCTACGGTGTACAGGCCGAAACCTGGTGGTAACTGGTCTACGGGCACGACGCGACGACGAGACCGAGGGGCACCAGTTGTAACTCAAGCTGCGGCACGGATGCCCTTTGGGAATATCGAGGAGAGACATGGCAAATCAAGATGCAGCGGCCAACACGAGTGCTCCCCAGAATCACCAGGCGGTCTCAGTGATTCCGAATTACTCACGCCCTCTGGCAGTCGTCACAACGCTGTTTTTCATGTGGGGGTTCCTGACCTGTTTGAATGACATCCTCGTTCCCCACCTGAGGTCGATCTTTGACTTAAGCTACGCTCAGGTCATGCTGATCCAGTTTGCGTTTTTTTCGGCCTACTTCTTGTTCTCCGTCCCATGGTCAAAGATCGTGAATACGATTGGCTATCAAAGGACCATGGTTGTCGGGTTGTCAACAATGGCCGTTGGAGCGATCCTGTTCGTCCCTGCTGCATCGGTTGTGTCTTATCCGCTCTTCTTGTCCGCGCTCCTGATTCTCGCCGCAGGGATTACCGGCCTTCAGGTGGCGGCGAACCCTTACGTGACCCTGTTAGGCGAACCTAAAACCGCATCAAGCCGCTTGGACCTAACGCAGGCGTTCAACTCGCTTGGAACTACGATCGCCCCGAAGATCGGTGGGCTGCTTATCCTGAGCGCTGCACCGCTTGCCATGGAGCAGTTAGGGCAGCTCGCACCACAGGCTCTCCATGCGTACCGCGTCCAGCAAGCGGCCTCGGTCAAGATGCCGTACACCGTGATCAGCGTCGCACTGGTCCTGTTGGCGGTCCTGATCGGCACGTTCAAACTGCCAAGCATTGAGACTGCGTCTCCGCACCTAAGAGAAAAGGCAAACGATTCCGTCTGGAAACACCGTAATCTCATACTCGGCGCGATCGGAATTTTCGCGTATGTCGGTGCAGAAGTTTCCATCGGGAGTTTTCTTGTTAACTATTTCGGCTTGCCGGAGATTGCGGGACTGTCCGCGAAGACCGCGGCGGGCTTTGTTTCATTCTACTGGGGAGGCGCGATGGTCGGGCGCTTCCTCGGTGCTCCCATTTTGCGGCGGGTCAAAGCCGGCTCTCTGCTCAGTCTCTGCGCGATCGCTGCTGCGATTTTGGTCATCATCTCCATGTCAACGAGCGGACATGTGGCGATGTGGAGCATTCTCGCCGTTGGGCTATTCAACTCGATCATGTTCCCTACCATTTTTAGCTTGGGACTGGCAGAACTAGGCCCACTGACGGGAAATGGATCCGGCATCTTGAATATGGCCATCGTAGGCGGCGCGATTCTGCCCGTCATACAGGGTGCAATTGCTGACGCGATTGGAGTTCACCATGCCTTCTTTATTCCAGTGATCTGCTACCTGTACATCCTGTTCTATGGGCTAAGCGGATGGAAACCAAACAGCGAGCGGTACACAAGAATCTAGAAAACCAGACGAGAGACTATCTCGCTTCCAGATATTTCTCAGAAACAGACATCCCGAAGTACATATTCCCCATCACTACTTCGGTGCCTTTGAGCTCAAGCTCTCGGGCGACATCCTTATTTTCTGTAAACAAGAGCTCGGACTGGCACGCCAGCGTCTAACAGGTCTCCAACAATCTTCTGACCTAATCCGCCAACCCTTCCGCCGACTGCTGTCACTAGGATCGGTTTCATTTTCACTTCCCTTCTTCGTTTCGAATTCGTCGTTGGCATTCTTTACTTGATTCGTGAAGCAAATGGAGACAGTCTAATGGCTGACCTTCGACCACGGCGACCGAGGCTTCGGCTAGACCCGGATTCTTATCGCAAACTCCGCGCCGAAGTATTGCAGCGCGATGGCTGGCGATGCCAGACCTGTGGCCGCCACATTCGCTGGCGGAGCCGGTTGGGTGACGACACAGACGAAAATCTAATCACGCTCTGCGCCGATTGCCACAGTGACATCCATCGCAGCTGCGCGTTGAACGATGGATCCGGAACAGCGTACTCATAATCCGGTGCCAACAACCCCTCGCAGAAAATGTGGAGAGGCAGATCATCCGCCACGATATGTATCTAGCGGGGCCAATTTGGCAGCCACGGCACGACCCGATCAAGGTTGTGCTGAATGTCTTTCTCAGAAAAATGCAGCGGCTCACAGGAATCAGACGGCGTCAACGTGATGCGAATGCATTTAAAGGCGGGCTGATTGCTCTTGGCAGCTACGCTGCGGACAGACACTAGCACATTGGTCTCCGGATAGTACGCTGCAGCGCTGCGCCTAGCAATCGCATAAGGCACGATCGCAAAACGGGGAGCGATGCGTACTTCCCCGTCGAAGTGACTGTAAATATCCACGATCTGCCCGGCGCGCAGATTCATCGCCTTTATATCGAGCGGGTTCAGAAAGATCACGCGGCGGCCTTGAAAAACACCGCGATAGCGGTCGTCTAATCCATAGATCGTCGAGTTGAACTGGTCGTGGCTGCGTATTGTTGTTAAGAGAAATTCGTCCGGCTTCAGATCATGCTTCGGAATCGGGCAGACCGTCAGTTTTGCCTTACCCGAACTAGTCTTGAAGATGCGGTGCCTCGCCGCATTCGGCAGATAGAAGAACCCCTCCTTGGCAAGCCGCTCGTTGAAATTTTCGAATCCCGGAATTACACGCGAAATCGAATCTCGAATCAGGTTGTAGTCGGCGGCAAATCCCAGCCAGTTCGTCTTTGTTCGCGACCCCAGCGTCACGTGCGCCAGGTTGCAAAGGATGGCCACATCGCTCATCAGATCAGTGGAAGCAGGTTGAAAGAATCCTCGCGATGGATTGATAATCCCCATCGAATCTTCCGCCGTCACGAACTGGCCGCCCGTCCCCTGGATATCCTCTTCCGTCCGTCCCAGACAAGGCAGGATCAACGCCCGCTCGCCAGTGATCAGGTGAGACCGGTTCAGCTTCGTCGACACATGCACTGTTAGTTTGCACTTCTGCATCGCATGCGCGGTATACACCGTGTCCGGCGTGTTCGAGAGGAAATTGCCGCTGATCGCAAAAAATACCTTGATCTTCCCTTGGAACATCGCATGCAGAGTCTCAACGGTGTCATATCCCCACTTCTCAGGAGGATCAAAATTGAACTCCTTCGACAGCGCGTCAAGAAACCCCTTCGGCGGCCGCTCCCAGATCCCCATTGTGCGGTCACCCTGCACATTCGAATGCCCACGTACACACACTGTCCCTGCGCCCTGACGACCGACATTGCCACCCACAAGCAGCAGGTTCACGATCATCGACACGTTATCCACTCCGTTGCGTTGCTGCGTGACGCCCAGACACCATGCGCATATCGTCTTCTTTGAATTGGCATACATCTCGGCGGCCGCGTTCAGCTCGGCTCGCGACAGCCCGCCCTCCTCGATGATCTCGCCCCAACTCGCCGCTTCCACATCTGACCGTAAAGCTTCAAAACCCTCCGCGTAGGTTTGAATGAACTCATGGTCGATCCCTGACGTTCGCCCTGACTGCTCCCGTTCAAAAAGTTCCTTGAGGATGCCCTTGATCGCCGCAACATCTCCATTGACACGCACCGGAAGATAGAGGTCCGCAAGCGCCTGCCCGTGGCCCAGCAACGCAAACGGCAGTTCCAGCGGGTGCGGATAATCCTGCGGATTCGGATTCGTTACATGCATCAGGCTCACTTCGGGCAAAGGATTGACTGCGATAATCTTCGCTCCCTGGTCCTTCGCCTTTTGCAGGGATGTCAGCATCCGTGGATGGTTCGTGCCCGGATTATTTCCAAAGATAAAGATCAGCTCCGAACTCTCTATGTCCTCCAGGGTCGCCGCGCCTTTGCCTACGCCGAGGGTCTCTACCATTGCCACCCCTGACGACTCATGACACATGTTCGAGCAATCCGGAAGGTTGTTCGTCCCGAGCTGGCGCGCAAAAAGCTGCAGAAGAAACGCTGGCTCATTCGTTGTCTTGCCCGAGGTATAAAAGCTTGCCTGGTCCGGAGAATCGAGACTATTCAGCTCCTCCGCGATCATCGAAAAGGCGTCTGCCCACGAAATCGGCTCATAGTGGGTCGCGTTGGCTCGCCGCACCATCGGAGTCGTAAGACGGCCCTGCTGATTCAGCCAGTAATCCGACTTAGCCGCCAGCTCCTCAAGCGAATACCGCGCGAAGAACTCCGGCGTAACCCTCTTCCTGGTCGACTCATCCGATACTGCTTTCGCGCCATTCTCGCAGAACTCGAAGGTCTTCCGGTTTTTGTCGGGGCTTGGCCAGGCACAGCTCTGGCAATCGAATCCGGTAACGTGGTTAATCTTCAAGAAGGCCTCGGGGGCCCGCATCACCCCCATATCGCCAATCCCATAGAGCATCGTGTTCCAGATCGCCGGAATTCCCGCCGCTTCTTCCGAGGCCGATCCCACTCTCACCTCGCCGAGCGCTTTGGGATTCTGAGCCAGCAGGGAGATCGTGGCGTTCGGATCGAGCTTCTGTTCCGCGCCATTCTTGCTCACTGCCATCTCAAGCAGGTCTTCCTTCACACGGTAGTGCCCGTCTCTGCACTGATCATCTCCCTGGATCACGGCGGTGCGGTCGAATATCGCCATGGCATTCGCTCCTTTCTGTCGACCATCAGATTCGAATCGTAGGTTCGATTTTGAAGCTCTTTCTCTCGGAATGAGGCAGACTCTAAACTTACTTAGCCATCGCGGAAACCCATTTTTCGATAGCGATCGGGTCTCTTCCTGTCAGTTGTTTGAAATCTTGTGTATATCGATCGTAACGGTTCTGCTTGTGAAGCGCGGCCATTGTCGCAACGTGTTCGCGTGCGTGCGGGGAGAAACCCTCGGGCGCAAACTTCTTCCACCATTCCTCGAACGGAATATCGACATAGCTAACCTTTATGCCAAATCCCCGAGAATATTCTTCGGCGATCTGCTCCATAGTCTGAGACTGAGGCCCGGTGAGCTGATAGACCTGTCCGATGTGAGGTGCCGGATTGAGAAGAATTTTACTGACCGCAAGAGCCACGTCGCTTGCAGCAATCGGTGAGCTCCGGGCGTTACCCAATGGCGCTCTAATTTCGCCGTCGTTTTTCATGGGTTTAGCTAAGAAGTAAAACGCCTCCATGAAAATCGTGGGTCGCACATGCACGACAGGAAGCCCCGACCAATTTAAGACCTGCTCCGAAAGCCAGTGGAGCTTTTGTTGCGGACTTGGAGTCGTCTCCGTTATGGACATTTGGGAGACCGTCATTTGCGACATATTCACAAGCGCTTGCAGCCCGTGGTGCTTGGCAACTGCCGCGACATTAACAGTTGCCTCTAGATATTTCTCAGAAACAGACATCCCGAAGTACATCCGCTCACACCCATCGATGGCGCGGTGAACGTCGTGAAGGTCAGTCAGATTTCCCATCACTACTTCGGTGCCTTTGCGCTCAAGCTCTCGGGCAACATCCTTATTTCTGTAAACAAGAGCTCGGACTGGCGCGCCAGCGTTTAACAGGTCTCCTACAATCTTCTGACCTAATCCGCCAACACTTCCTCCGACTCCTGTCACTAGGATCGGTTTCATTTTCCCTTCCCTTCTTCGTTTCGAATTCGTCGTTGGCATTCTTTACTTCTGCCACCGGGCCCGTCATGCAGGTCGCATGATTGATTCTTGGCTCACCAGAGGCTACTCAATTTGCTTTCGGTGAAGCTCATCGCCGGAAATTTGTCACCGAACATTGGACGCTTGCTCTTTGATTCGGCCTCGGTCGCCGCCCCCTCTGTTACGTCCCAGTGCTCCTGGAATGTCCCGTCTTTGATTCTCATAATGTCCACAACAACGATGGCCGCGCCGTCGGGAAGCGAATATCGGCTGTGCACCATCACATAGTCGCCTTCCGCCATTATGATCCCGTGATCCCACTTCGTGCCGGCTGGAAACCCTTTGACGTCTCGCCTAGGGTCATTGACGTTCGTACCTCATCGTCCAAACACCGCGATCGCCTCGATGAGATGCATTTTCTTTCCACGGAGACCCACAGATGTGCAGGTGCGCGTACGGCGTCCCGGCGAACATCACCATCATTCCGGCGTCGCGCATGACTGTGGAAAGAGCAGCGGATTTGGCATCGAAGGGCCAAAGCTGAACACCGCAACGCAGAGAAGCTTCACCAGACCATACCCATCGGATCGAGAGCCATGTCCGGCCGTCTCAGAATATTCTGATCGCCTGGGATACACACCCACTCGCTCGTACCGGGACGAAGCACTGTCAGGTTCCCCTGATGATCTATTTCCGCGACGGTCGCCTCAGCCGTCACGGACGAGGGGCCTAAAAAGGCTTGGAATCACAAACTGCACAGATTCAAAGTTTCGTAATTCTCGGCCCTGTTGTACGCCGGCCAACATCTGAAGGCGAATTGTTTCTCATCATCACGAGCAGGGGTTCCAGCTGGACGATATTGGCGGTCACAGAAGAACTCTGACTTGTTAAAACTGACTCTAATTTGTCGTTTCCTATCATAACGCAAACTGTACTCTGGTCCGAGGTTCGACGCAGCAACAGCAGTACCCCGGCAACCTTAAGTTGCGAAAGCTGCACACCGTTTTCATGGCTGTATCGCTAACAACGTTGGTGAACGGAGGAGGCCGCACCGGACGGCGAAGGCACTTCTCATCACAGACAATTGCGTACGCGGCGTCGCAGGGCGCGCCTTTGGCTTCGATCCTGGTTCCGCTCTCCGGAGTCCTCGCGTTGGCCGTTGGACTCAGCGTCTTGTTGGGATATCAAACCAAAGTCGGGCGTGGCTCATCGCGCCCCTTCTCGTTCGTTGATGCTACATAAGTTCTTCCCGATTAACCCCTTTACCGCCCATGATGAATTGTGTAGCCTTACGAGGGCTGAGCCGATGTTATCCCCTCCCTTCCGTGCAAGCCTTTTCAGCACTCCGAGCCGGGCGACAATCTTGTTCTTTCTACTGACGGTGTCTAACCGCGCTTTCGCCCAGCGCGCCCCGGCTTCGCCCGATCACCCATGGTATGCACCCGACGAACAAAAAATCGAAGAGAACGCGAAGCGCATCCCCAACACCGGATTTGCGATCGATCCGAGCAAGGCGTATACCTTACCGGAACTCATTGATCTCGCTGAATCGCACAACCCCGAAACGCGCTTCGCCTGGGAGCGCGCGAGGGCTCGAGCCGCCGACTTGGGTATCGCACAGAGCGAGTTATATCCAGCTCTAACCGCCGCGATACTCTCCGAGACGCAGCGAGCCCAAATTCTTTTCGGGCCCATTTTCGTCCGGCAGACCGTCCAAACCTTTGAGGTAAACCTCGCGCTCAACTACACCGTCTTCGATTTCGGGGCTCGAGCCGGGCGAATCGATGCCGCGAAAGCACAAGTCCTCGCGGCGAACTTCGCCTTCAACGACATTCATCGAATTGTCATTTTCGAAGTGCAGCGGGCTTACTACAATTTGTTAAATGCAATTGGCCAAGAGGATGCCGCGCGAGCCAGCCTCGCGAACGCGAAAGCCGTCCAACAAGCTTCAGAAGATCGATTGGCGCATGGCCTCGCGACATTGCCCGACGTACTGATCGCCCGAAGCGCCACCGCTCAGGCCGATTATAATTTGCAAGCGGTCCTGGGACAGGAAGAGATTGCACGAGGAGATTTGGCTACCGCTTTAGGAACCTCAGCGAATTCTGCCATCAACGTGCAGCCGCTCGACCAGCTAACCATTCCGGATTCGATTGACGAAAGCGTCGATCAAGCAATCGATCGGGCTGTTGCACAGCGGCCCGATCTTATGCAACAAGTTGCGCAAATAAGAACCGCAAATGCGAACATCAAATTGGCGCGCGCTGCTTACTACCCCGCCTTGACTCTCAACGTTGGCCCCCAAGCGCAATCTCTCTATGGACTTCAGCAGCAGGATCCCTGGGCGCACACGGCGGGATTGAATGGTGCGGCAAGTCTTAATTTGCGATGGACTGTGTTTGACGGCGGCGCTCGAAAGAACCGCGTCGCACAAGCGCAAGCAGATGTTCGCGCAGCGGAAGCGCAAGTGAACTCTTCGCGAGATCAAATCACAAATCAGGTATGGGCTGCGTACTCGGATTTGAACACGGCATTTCGGCAGCGCGAATCGGCGATTGCTCTCTTAAGGGCTGCGACGCAATCCTACGAAGCTGCTCTTGAATCATACAATTACGGACTGCGAAATCTCCTGGACGTTACGTCGGCCCAGCAGACTCTGGCGCAGGCGCGGTCCACCGGTGTGTTGGCACGCACGCAGATACTTGCTTCGCTGGCTGATTTGGCTTTCCGAATCGGGGATTCGGTTCAACCAGGTAGGACAAAACCCTGAATCGCGAGGAAAGAAACGCGAAACCGTGAAGCGTGCATCTCTCCTCATAGTAATGTTGTCCCTCGTTGGCTGCACGCGTGCGCCTTCGATAGATATTCTCGGGTCGTTTTTTCCCGCCTGGCTTCTCTGTTTCACGATTGCGGTGGTCGTCACGGTTTTCGTCAGCTTGTTGCTCTCGCGATTTCGGCTCAGCGTTGCGTATCCCGTTCTGTTTTATCCCAGCCTAGCCGCATTTTTAACTTTTGCGCTGTGGCTCATCTTTTTTCTTTAGCAGGAGGCTCGGACGATGGATACCAACAGCAATGCGAGTCCGGGAAAGCAGCTTAGCCGCTGGTTGAGCATCGCCATTGTGATCGCTGCGATCGCCCTTGGCCTCACCGTCTTGTATCGCTACAGCCATTATCCGCGGACTGATGATGCCGAAGTATTCGCAAATTTCATCGGAATCGCGCCACAGGTCGAGGGGCCCATCATCCGCCTGAATGTTCGCGACAACGATTTCGTAAAGAAAGGGGATCTGCTGTTCGAGATCGACGAGCGCCCATATCGGTATGCCCTTGAAAGGGCGATCTCTGATCAAGCCACTCTGGAAGGGCAGGTCTCTGACGAACAACGGAGAATCAACGCACTGGTGAGCGCCGTAGATGTCTCTCAGGCAAATATCCATAGCGCTCAAGCCGATGTAACGAATGCCGAGCAAGGCGTCAAGCGAGCCCGAGCGGAGTGGCTCTATGCCGACGATAATTTACATCGCCTGGAGCCCTTGCTGGCGAAGCAGTTCGTCACCGAGGACCAAGTGGACAAAGCCCGGTCGCTGGATGAGATGGACGCGCAAGCCCTCCGCCAGGCGGAGTCGACACTCCTGCTTACACAGTCAAGATTAAAATCGTCTCTCGCTCAACACGAGCAGGCGCAGCATGCCGTCACTACACTGGAACCGCTGATCAACCAGCGAGGCGCAAAGAAGTCGGCCGTGGACAACGCTCGCTACAATTTCAGTAATTGCCGGATTTATGCGCCGTTTGACGCTCGCGTAACCAATCTCACGATTTCAGAAGGGGCCTACGCGCATGTGGGCGAACGAATTTTTACGCTCATCGACGCGCGCATTTGGTGGGCAATCGGTAATTTCCGGGAAGGCGAGCTCCAGCACATCAAACCCGGAATGCGCGCTGACGTTTACGTCTTGTCGCGCCCGAGCGTGCGCTTTGCCGGCGTGGTAGATAGCCTCGGCTTCGGCGTAACGCCCGACCCCGATTTGATTGGAACCTTGCAACCCGGTCTGCCGGACGTACAACGAACCCTCAACTGGGTGCACCTCGCCTCCCGGTACCCAGTTCGAGTCCGCGTTGAGAATCCCCCCGAGGATCTGTTCCGAATTGGTGAGTCAGCCGTGATCACGATTCGTGGAAATTAACCATGGCCACCGCTGCGCAAAGCATCTCTAAGCCAGTTCCTCTATCCGTCCGGTTTGGACGATTTCTCAAGGAAGAACTCGCGCCCTATCCTGGCAGAATTGGTCTGGTCGGGCGAATGGTTCTTGCGACCACAATCGTTATGATTGTCTCCATGACTTTTCAACTTTCCTACGCCTTTCAAGGTGCGATTGTCGGGCTATTCATGTCGCGTGAAAGCGCACGAGCTACTGCGCAGTCGGCATATTCATGGCTGCTTCTCACAGGAATATCGGTTGTCTATGTAATCGTTTCAGCCCGGTTCGTCATCAACTTCCCAATGATTCATTTGCTTTGGGTCTTTGCTTCGTTCTTCCTGGCGTTCTATTTGATCAGCGGCCTGAAAAGCTATGTTACAGCTGTCGTATTTGCAGTCATTATCTCGGTCGGGGTACCTCTATGGGACCGCTACGTGCCCGCGGAAAGGAATGTGGAAGACACGCTCCGGCTTGTATTGAGCGTAATACTGGGAACCGCCGTAACTCTGGCGGTAGAGCTTGCATTTGTACACAGAAAGCCCGGAGACCAGATTGTTGAACCGATCGTGGAACGACTGGGGACTGTCGCGAAATTTCTTGAGTGCGTAGCAGAACGCTGCCCCATGGATGAGAAGGCAGCGGGCAATCTTGCCCGCCTGGGCATGGTGGGTACATCCAGATTGCGACGCATTTTGGCGCGGTCGAACTACTCGCATCACTTCGTCGAGCAAATGGGCGCTGTTGCTGCGCTCACGGCGAGAATTGTCGACATGGCTTCCAATTGGACCCCTCCCAACTTTACTCTTTCCGACGACGACAAAAAGCGATTGCGACGATTGACTGAGAACCTTGCCACCATTTGCGCCGATTTGCGGGCTAGAAGGACCCCACACCTGAGCCAACCTATGCCGGCAGGCAGCAGATTGAGTGCGGTGCCTATCCTGCCCGAGTTAGAGAGGACCGTCTCGTTGATGCCGGAAGCCTTCGTTGGAACTCGTCCCATTGACGCGTACGCGCCACCGAGCCCGGGCGGGGACCCGCCGCAAAGCATTTTCGCCTGGGACATGCGGTCCAACGACGAGCACATAAAATTTGCATTGAAAGGCTGCTTGACTGCCAGTCTGTGCTACGTCATTTATAACGTCGTCGATTGGCACGGCATCAGCACGTCTGTTACAACGTGCTTTCTGACAGCGCTTTCGACAATCGGCGCGTCGCGACAAAAGCAGATTTTGCGCTTCGCAGGTGCAATACTTGGCGGTTTCGTATTCGGGATGGGCGCGCAAATCTTCATACTTCCTTATGTCAATACGATCGGCGGTTTCACGCTCCTTTTCATCTTCGTTACGGCTGTGTCCTCCTGGGTACTGACTTCCAGCCCGCGATTGTCGTACTTTGGGGTGCAAATGGCCCTTGCTTACTACTTCATCCACTTGCAGGAATTCGCGTTCCAGACTTCGCTGGCGATCGCGAGGGACCGCGTCGTCGGCGTTCTGTTCGGTCTGATTATGATGTGGTTGGTTTTCGATCAGCTTTGGGCCGCACCCGCATGGGTGGCGATGAAGAACACCTTCACAGCCAATCTGCGTTTGCTAGCCCGGCTGTCCAGAGAACCGGTTGCAACGGACATGAGAAGTTCAACCAACACATTTTTTTCCATCCGGGAGATGTTTCGTCAGGACGTGGATAGCGTGCGTTCGTTGGCGGATGGCGTTCTATTGGAGTTCGGCGCGATGCGGGAGCGAGGGCTCGCCTGGCGCCGGGAGATCCTCGACTGGATGCCGCAATTCCGCGCCTTGTTCCTGACGGAAGTTTCCTTGTGGAAGTTCCGAGCCAAATCTCCCGGCTATGAGTTGCCCGAGCCGGTCCGCCTAGCGCAGCGGGCGTTTGACGATCAGACAGCAAATATGCTTGATGGCATAGCCGACAGGATCGAGGGCGTAACGCCAGAGCACGAGGCGAATCTGGAAAGGGCATCCGAACACCTGAATCAAGCGATTCAGACCTTCCGGTCAGAACACCCGCAAGAAGCGCTCTCACCTCAGGTCCAAACATATTTCGCCCTTATCAACAGAGCTGAAGATCTGGCAACTTCCGTGACTGGCGCATTTTCAGGAAGCAGTGCGTGATTCGCGAATGTTCTAGCGATTGTTATTTCGTTCATTCGATTCCTTCTTCTCCTTTACTGCATTGCTCGATCCAGAAGCTTCGACCGTGCTCGCGCCTGTAGTGGCCTTACTCTTAAATTGCGCGACGCCCGTTTTCGACAGGACATCGCGGAACAACATCGGTTACGTATAAACTCCAACGTACCTGTGTTTGGGTGGGGCTTCGCAAACAAGAATCCTTCTCGCTCCTTGATAACTCCAACGTGGGGTCTTCCATTTTTACCGGCACCCTGACGGGTCAGCACACGGGCCGCACTGTATCTTCGCGTACTCTCAGCTTGGGGCGAACGCGGCATTAAGAAACTTCAGTGCGGGGAATAAGTTAGAATGGAGCCGAGTTCGCCTACCTGCCGATGACCACTACTTCGGATTCTGCTGTGACAACGAGCAAGTCACTTTGGAGCTTGAGCGGGCTGAAGGTTCGGCAGCTGGCACGGAATGCGTTTGCCGGGCTTAGAAAGAATGATGCGATCGGGCGAGCGTCGCAACTGGCATTTGATTTTCTATTCGCGCTTTTTCCTCTGATCCTGCTGATAGTGACGATGTTCGGGATATTTACTTCGCGGAGCGCGGATCTGCGGAACGATTTTCTCTCTTATTTTTCGAACTTTCTTCCCCCTGGAGCATTCGAGGTGCTGCGAACGACCACAGATGAGCTTGCTACGAGTGCGAGCGGAGGCGAATTTACGTTTGGAGTTGCGGCGGTGATTTGGTTCGCGTCGGGCGGAATTGCGTCCATGATCATGGCGTTGAACCTGGCGTATCAAATGGAAGAAACGAGGTCGTGGTTCAAGATTCGCTCGACTGCGATTGTCCTGACGATAGTGATGTGCGCGCTGCTGGTGATGGCGTTGCTGCTGGTGTTGGCGAGCGGCGACGTATTCGACTCGATTGGGGAGCGGCTGCGGCTGGGGCCGGTGGTTGTGGAGGTGGGGAAGATTCTTCAGTGGCCGACAGCCATTGTGTTTGTGATGCTTTCGTTTTCGCTGATTTACTACGCGGGACCTACGTTGGTGGGGCGAAGGTGGCACTGGGTCACTCCGGGGTCGGCATTTGGGACGGGGCTGTGGCTTCTTGCGTCGCTGGGCTTTCGGACTTACCTCAATTACTACAACACGTACAGCACGATATATGGTTCGCTGGGTGCGGTGATGATTTTATTGGCGTGGCTATACGTCTCCGGGTTGTCGTTCCTGATTGGCGGGGAGATCAACGCGGAGCTCGAGCGGGCTTGTATCAATTGCCGCGAGCCTGAGAAACTGAGCGCGCCGGACACAGGGTGATAGCTTTAACACCCAACCCTCGCAGACAGAATCACAGGGTAGTCGAAAATTCAAAACATTGGACTACTTAGCATCACGCTCGCCCAACTCATCCTAGAGCGAATTTTCGTCGTTATCTCATGAAAGCCAAGAAGCCGCGGCTGAGATCCTTCGCTCAAGACGACAAATTTCCGGCGAAAGTCTAGTCGGTCAGGGCTGGATTTGAACCAAGCCTTCGGCAGGCTTTGTTTGTGCGACGGAACGCCAGCGCGAAGGATCAATCGCGCGGGCGCGGAGTTTGTTGACGAAGAGGCCGGTCGAAATCGAGCCGGAGATGAAGTGACCGACCTTGAGAGGCCCTATCACTTTTTCGCTTCTGATCCAGTGCAGCGCGGTGCTGATCGAGCAACCGCATTGGGAGCAATCCGGCGTGCCGCCAAACACGCATGGCTCGACGCGGCTTTTTAGGTCGGCGGAATAGTTGGCAGACATTTTGGCGAACAGACAATCGTCGGGATTCTTGGGAGGGTGCAACAGGGTTTCTGCCATGCCGCCCTTGAAGAGGAATTTCGGATATTTTTCGTAAAGGATAGGCAACTCACGCGCGAGAGTTTTGCGATCGGACGGAGTGAGAATCTCCGGCACCTCTTCGCCGAGCTGCGGCGTGTAGACGCTGACCCAGATGCGGTCGACTTCGGGGCGCGCGCTCCAGAAGGCGACGTATTCTTCGAGGTACCCGGAACGCCCGAGCATCGGGCGCGTGATCGTCCAGTGCACGTTGATTTCGCGGCCTTCGATGTTTTTTAAAATGCGCTCATAGGTGGCCGGCTGGCGGCGAATATCGTGATGCTCAGGTAGACCGTCAATCGAAACGGCGACGCGGACGCGGCGAAGGTTCATCCACTCGGCAGGAATGGGAATTACGGCGCTGGTGACGACCAGCGAAAAGATGTTCATGCTGCTAAGAATCGGGAGGATGCGGCTCAACTCCTTGTGACGAACGAGCGGCTCGCCGCCCACAAGCGAGACGTGCATCGGTTTGTGTTTGCATACGAGGTCAAGGATACCGTTGACAAGAGCATCGCCATGAAGATCACTGAGCTGGCGCAAAGTGGCTTGGCCGCCGAGGTGCGAGGGCCCATATGCGTAGCAGCCGGGGCAGCTAAGCGGACACTCCCGCGTGATTTCGATGGAGAGCATAGGCACTTTGCCGGTCAGGATATTGCCCCAGGCAGACAGAAGTTCGCGCGGAGTAACGCTAGGGTTGGGGCTGGCCGACGTGGGACCCGCAGCCATATCTACAGTATGACGCAATTCTGCAGAGAAAGATTCTCGCAGGAACACAAAATCGAGAGGCGGCATTACAGAGGCAGTTGGATTGACACGACTTACGACCAGGGAGCAGACAGGGAGCTCCCGCGGCGGCCAAGCAAAACAGCGCTTGACATTAAGGCCACCTGCTTAAAGCGGACCGAGACCGCCCTGGTCTTCAAAAGTTCCCTTCGGGTCATTAGTTTTTTGGCACCGCTCTGAGAGGCTTTCTTGACTGATGATCGCTGCCTGGCCGTTAGGGGCAAGAAGTAAACTCGATTCCCACTGACCATTTCCCAGCTTTTCTTTGGAGGGTCTATTTGTACCACCTGGAATTCTTGTTCCTCTCCAGTATATCTGTTGGCAAGTAAAATCTTCGTTGAATAGGTTGCGCCCTCCCAGCTTGTGCCAAAACTAAGGGGATCCTTTCTTGCTGGAAATAGGTAAAATCACACGTACCATGCATACCTCCACAGGGCGTGAATCTGATCCGCACGAGTCTGAGGAAGTTTCGGTTGTCGCAACATCCGTTACGAACCCGCCTTCCGAAGCGTCACCACCTCGACCATCACTGGCACTGGAGTCTCCCGAGCTATACATCAACCGAGAACTCAGCCTTTTGGAATTTCAGAAAAGGGTTTTGGAGCAGGCACAGGACCGTGAGAATCCTCTCCTGGAGAGAGTAAAGTTCCTTTCAATCGTCAGCTCCAACCTGGATGAGTTTTTCATGGTGCGTGTCGCAGGTCTGCAAAGGCAGGCGGCGAGTGGTGCTCAAGAGGCAAGCGTCGATGGCCTTCCTGCTGCGGTTCAACTGCAACTTATCCGAGAGGAAGTCCGCCAGCTTGTCAGCAAGGTACAGAATCTTTTGCGCGACGAACTCCTGCCCGCTCTTGAACACGAAGGAATCCGAATCTCAGACATTTCCGCTCTACCAGCAGAACAGCGGTCTTCGGTCGACTCCTATTTCCTTCAGGATGTATTCCCAGTGCTCACGCCATTGGCCTTCGATCCCAGCCGGCCATTCCCTCACATCTCGAGTGGCAGTCTGAATCTTGCCGTAGTCGTCGGAGACAATCAGGGCACGGAGAATTTCGCTCGAGTAAAAGTGCCGGACTCGCTACCCCGGTTGGTTCCGGTAATAACGAATGCTCGTCAAGCGAAGAGCTCCAAACCCGCAAAATCAGAAAACACGTTCGTTTGGTTGGAGCAGTTGATTGCAGCCAATCTTTCTTTACTGTTTCCGGGAATGGAAATCGTAGAAGCCTACGCGTTCCGGGTGACTCGCGATGCGGAAGTCGCCATTCAGGAACTGGAAAGCGATGACCTGCTGGAAACTGTCGAAGAGGCCATGAGACAGCGGCGGTTTTCGAACGTCGTTCGTCTTCAAGTGGACGCCAACGTATCCGAGAAAGTACTGGAGATCCTTGCCAGCAACCTGCCGATCGACAAACAGGATGTGTACCGCATCAAAGGCTCCATCGGGCTCGGACGGCTGATGGAACTGTATGCCATAGATCGCCCGGATTTGAAGGATAAGCCCTTCGCGCCAACAATACCCTCGAGCCTGGGAGCGGATGCGGACGAGAATGTGTTCTGCGTCATCCGCCGCGGTGATCTCTTGCTGCATCATCCGTATGAGTCTTTTCAACCGGTTGTCGAATTCCTGCAGGAGGCAGCGCGCGACCCAAATGTGTTGGCGATCAAGGTAACCTTGTATCGCGTTGGCCGAAACTCGCCGATTGTGGCTGCCCTCCTCGAGGCTATTGAGCAGGGAAAGCAGGTATCGGTCCTAGTCGAACTCAAGGCTCGGTTCGACGAAGAAAGCAATATCGAGTGGGCGCGAACCCTGGAAGATGCCGGCGTACACGTCGTGTACGGGTTGGTCGGAATGAAGGTGCATTCCAAGATTGCTTTAGTAGTCCGGCGTGAAGGCAAGGATATTCGCCGCTATGTGCACATGGGGACGGGCAACTACAATCCGATGACTGCCCGCATTTATACCGACTTCGGCTATTTGACGTGCAATGAAAAAATTGCGGATGATGCGACTCACTTTTTCAACGCTCTGACGGGATATTCGCGAAAAAACGAGCCACACGAGCTCCTTGTGGCTCCCGTCAATCTTAGGCAGAGGCTCGAAGAATTGATCCTTAGAGAAATCGCGCTTCAGGAGACGGGAGGGCACGGCCATCTGATTTTCAAAATGAATGCACTTGAGGACCCGCAGATGATCCGGTTGCTGTATCGGGCTTCGCAAGCGGGTGTGAAGGTTGAGCTGTTGGTGCGTGGACTCTGCTGCTTACGGCCTTTAGTAAGTGGATTCAGCGACACTATTCGTGTTACGAGCATCGTCGGACGGTTCTTAGAGCACAGCCGTGTCTACTACTTCCGCAATGGTGGAGCCGAGGAAATCTATCTCGGCAGCGCTGATCTTATGCGCCGGAACTTGAGTCATCGCGTCGAAATCCTCTTTCCGGTCGGTAATCCCGAGCTAGTTCGTCGCTTGAAGGATATTCTTGACATTCAGTTGGCCGACGAAAGGAAATCTCATCATTTGCAGAGTGACGGACATTACATCCGGAGCAGCAAGAGTGAACAACCTGATGCAATCGACAGCCAACTTCAGTTCCTCGCCCATGAACGTGGGCCTCTCAAGGTTGCTAAAGGCTTGGCGGTCCTATCCCGCAAGCGTCGCATTGCAGATCGGCGGGCTAACGCGCGAACAAAAACCTAATTATCTCAATCTTTTCAATCATCCGAATCTCGCAAATCCAGGTAACAATCCCCCGAATCATCCAACTCGCGTTGCATTTTCCTTTTGAATCTAGCACACGGGATCAAGTACCTACACCGCGCAGCTACTAAACGTGTGGCGGCCCCAGGTACGGGAACTAGTCTAACAGATCGCCGTGCGGTCCAACTTTATCTCCTGTCACCTTTCCGTTCGTGAGCATAGAGAGGAAAACGTCGACAACATCGTCGGTGAGCGCTTTTGTCGGATTCGATGCTCACCGGGTCGTGAGTGATATGGCGATTTATGGACAGTTACGAGCCCACTACAGTGTGCGCACGTTGACTTGCTCGCGGGCACGGCTTAAGCAAAATCTGCGGATTGCTTGCCCTTCTTCTCATCGGTAAACTTGCTCTTGCGCCTAGACCCATGAATGAACTCTATAAAGAGGCCGTTTCTCTTTCCATTTTTGAAAAGTGCGTCGCCGCCGTTTTCGGCATTCTGGTTATTCACCTCGCCTTCCGCGTCATCGAAGAGACACTTCCTCGCCGTTTCGGACGCGCCAACTCGCGTTACAAAGTCCGCAAATTCCTGATCTTTACGGGCTACACAACGATTCTGCTCTTTCTGGCGCTTCTGTTTGAGGATCATCTCGGCCGCTTGGGCTTCGCGATTGGTGTGATTGGCGCAGGCGTCGCCGTCGCTCTGCAGGACGTGCTTGCCAGCATCGCCGGCGCGTTCACCATTGGTTTTTCGCGCCTTTATATCGTCGGTGACAGAGTGCAAATCGGCGAGTCGAAGGGCGACGTAATCGATATCGGGCTTTTGCGCACCACCTTAATGGAGACAGGGAATTGGGTCAAAAAAGATCTCTATAACGGACGCGTCGTTCGTATCCCCAATAGCGCGGTGTTAAAAGGTCCGGTCTTCAACTATTCCCAGGGATTCCAATTCATCTGGGATGAAGTCAAAGTAGTGCTGACGAACCAGTCAGATTGTGAACTCGCCCGCGAGATATTCACACGGGTAGCCCGGGAAGCGGTGGGTAACTATCTCGTTGAGGCACAAGCTGCCTGGAAAGCTATGACGGACTATTACCAGACCGAAAATCCTTCGCTGGAGCCAACCGTTACTCTGGCCGTGAATGGCGGAACATTTGAATTCAGCGTCAGCTACGTCGTCGACTACTCCAAGCGCACCGCCATGCAAGACCAGCTCTACTCAAAGATCGTGGAGGAAGTTGCTAACAGCAACGGACGCATGCAATGGGCCATCACCTCAGCAGTTCAGACGTTGCCGCCGATCACACCCAAGCCGGCAACTTTCCCTTCCGGTCAGGGGTCGGCCAAACCCGCCACCTCCAATTAAAACAGTTGTCGCTTGTTCGGCAGCACGACGCTCAACTGAACATCAGTAGCGCGCTGCGATGCTAGGCGTTCTGAATTCACGCGAAATGCGAGTGTCATAGTTGCTGCCAGGTCCGTTCCAACTTTTCGACTGGCGGCCATTTCAGCCACACATGTAGCGAGCATTCTTCCTTCGTTAAGTTCGTCGAACGAAACGGGATGCTCAAAACCATGCTCAGCTCTCGCAGCCGCGATAATTTGCCCAATCCCGTTCAGAACGGTAACCAACCCTATGTGACGCAACACGCCGGCGATTGGAGACTTGTTCGACATGTTCGACTTCAAGCCGAAGCGCTAACCAAATAGACGGTACTTACAGAGATGACCCTGTCCGGCATCTGCTAGTCAGCCGCAGAAATGGATGAGGGCCTTAGCGTCTTCAAGAGTGCCGCGATAAAGAAATCCTAATAAGATAGACGCCTCGCCTACAGAGGAGGCAAGCCGTGAGTCCAACGCAAACGAGGGCCGCGCTGAGCGATTACTTGGCTGCGGAGCGAACGTTTCTCGCGTGGATTCGCACGGGCCTGGCGCTGATGGGGTTTGGTTTTGTGGTGGCGCGCTTCGGGATTTTCCTTCAGGAATTCCAATTTGCGGGAAATCAGCACGTATTGCCGACCGGGCTATCGCTTTGGTTCGGGACGGCACTAATCGTGGCGGGCATCGTGGTGAATCTAGGTTCGGCGTGGCGGCACGTGCGGCTCGTTCGTGAACTGGATCGAGGGGACACGACGTCGTCGCGCGCGCTGGCGCAAGCAGTTGCGACGGCTCTGTTCCTGGCGCTGGTCGGGATCGCGATGGCAATTTATCTGGTGACAGTGCGAGATTCGGCGGGCAGCAATTCGGGAAATTTTCATTCGACGAAGATGGAGGAGGAACTTATGGGAGCGGAAGGGAGTAAGGGAGTGGCGAACGGAGTCGTGAAGAAACCGAGCAATCATTCGGTGGATGAGACGGTCGCGAAGCTCAGGGGTATCTTGGAAGCGAAAGGCGTCATGCTTTTTGCGCTGGTGGACCACAGCGGAGAGGCGACGAAGGCGGGGCTGAAGATGCCTCCCACGAAATTATTGATTTTCGGCAACCCCAAAGGAGGCACGCCGCTGATGCTGGCGGCTCCGAGCGTAGCGATCGACTTGCCGCTGAAAATTCTGGTGGCCGAAGACGCGCAGGGCAAGGTCTGGCTTTCTTACAATAGCCCTGAATACTTGGAGGAACGCCACGGCCTGCCGCAGGACCTTTTGCAAAATATCTCCGTCGTAGAAGTCCTGGCGGCGAAGGCTGGCGAATAAGAACAGTCGATATCAGGCGTGGCTGTTGGAAGCTCCATTTGAGGCGAATAGGGCATTCGAAAGGATCCCAGGCCCTAACGCCCAACGCTTGCAGGATCGGAATGCCGATGCCATAATCACGCTGCCCTAACCCCGAGTAAAGGTCCCCGTCGCGTATGCCTGGTTTTGATTTCGTGGTGGCGCCATGAACGAAGTTCTTCAGATCGCTTACCTGGCTAGACATGGCGAAACAGCCTGGACGATCACCGGCCAACACACAGGCCGCACCGATTTACCCCTTACCGAGCAGGGGGAGGCCAATGCGCGGCGGATCGGGGAGCGCCTTAGCGGACTGACGTTCAGGAAGGTATTCACGAGTCCCTTGCAGCGTGCCGGAAGGACATGTGAGTTGGCTGGGTTTGGGTCAGTAGCTCAAATCGATGGCGATCTCGTCGAATGGGACTATGGTGAGTACGAAGGGCGCTTAACGATTGACATCTTGAAGGAACGCCCGGACTGGCAATTGTTCCGCGACGGCTGTCCTGGAGGGGAATCGCCACAGCAAGTTGCCACTCGGGCTGATCGGGTAGTCAGCCGCGTGCGCGCAATCGCAGGAGATGTTCTGCTTTTTTCCAGCGGTCATTTTCTCCGAATGGTGGCCACCCGATGGATCGGCATCGAGCCAATCAATGGTCAATCTCTCATGCTGAGCACGGCGAGTCTAAGCGCAGTGGGGTATGAAAACAGCATCTTGCGCCCGGCGATCCGGCTGTGGAATGACACCCATCATGTGCTCACATCGAGCGAGCAGAATGCCGCCCGATTTCACGCGAGAGCAACCAGTTAGCAAGCAACGAGGTGACGTGATCGTCTGGAGGAGCGCATATGCAACTTGGAATGATAGGACTGGGAAGAATGGGCGCCAACATGGTGCGACGGCTCATCAAGAAAGAACACGACTGCGTCGTGTTCGACAGGTCGACGCAAATCGTGAGCGAACTAGCAAAAGAGAATGCGGTCGGAGCAACTTCGCTCCAGGACTTTGCAAAAAAACTCAAAACACCGCGGGCAGTATGGCTGATGGTTCCTGCGGCGGTCGTCGATCAGACCATCGCTGACCTAATGCCCCACCTCGAGGCAGGCGACATCCTAATCGACGGCGGCAATTCCTACTATGTCGACGACATTCGCCGCGCGAAGGAACTCGCAGCGAAGCGCATCCACTATGTGGATGTAGGCACGAGCGGCGGTGTGTGGGGCCTCGAACGTGGTTACTGCATGATGGTCGGCGGAGAAAAGGATGTGGTCCAGCACCTCGATCCGATCTTTTCCGCACTCGCCCCCGGCCGGGGCGACATCCCGCGCACGCCGGGTCGCGAGAAGGTTGACGGCACCGCCGAGCAAGGGTACTTGCACTGCGGTCCAAACGGCGCTGGCCACTTTGTCAAGATGGTCCATAACGGAATCGAGTACGGAATCATGGCAGCCTACGCCGAAGGGCTGGCAGTGCTTCGTGGCGCCAACATCGGAAAGCAAGCAGGTCAGATCGACGCTGAGACTACTCCCTTGCGCGATCCTGAACACTACCAGTACGAGCTTGATCTGCGGAACATTGCGGAAGTGTGGCGGCGCGGCAGTGTGATCGCCTCCTGGCTGCTGGACCTTACGGCCACCGCCTTGCTCGAGGATCCGACGCTTTCGAAATTCGCCGGGCGGGTGTCGGACTCAGGCGAAGGGCGCTGGACTATCAAAGCAGCAGTCGATGAAGCGGTGCCCGCACCAGTGTTAACCGCATCTCTGTACGAGCGCTTCAGCTCACGCGGCGAAGCGGACTACGCGAACAAGCTCCTATCTGCCATGCGTTACGAGTTCGGCGGCCACTTGGAGAAAGCGGCTGGAAAATCAGGAGCTGCTTGAGAAGGCATATCATGACCAACTTTCACTCGGACGCGCTTGTTTTCTTTGGTGCTACAGGCGATCTTGCCTATAAAAAGATCTTCCCAGCCTTGCAGGCAATGGTGAAACGCGGACACTTAAATATACCGGTCGTCGGTGTAGCCAAAGCTGGATGGAATCTCGATCAACTTCGCGCGCGTGCAAAGGATAGCCTCGAGAAATACGGTGGGGTCGACGCCGCCGCGTTCGAAAAGCTCTGCACCTTGCTGCGTTATGTCGACGGCGACTACGAGAACCCGGCCACCTTCGAAGGCCTTCGCAAAGAGCTGAGGGACGCACGTTATCCCGCTCATTACCTGGCTATTCCACCTGTTCTGTTCGAAACCGTTGTAGAACAGTTAGCGAAATCGAATTGTGCCCGGGGTGCGCGAGTTATCGTTGAGAAGCCATTCGGGCACGAACTTGTCTCGGCGCAAGGTCTTAACAAAGTCTTGCTTGGCGTTTTCAACGAAGCGGACATCTTTCGCATCGACCACTATCTTGGCAAGCGCCCGGTGAACAATATGTTGGCGTTCCGTTTCGCGAATGCTTTTGTTGAAGCCTTTTGGAACCGCACCTACATCAAAAGTGTGCAAATCACCATGGCAGAGGACTTCGGCGTTCAAGGTCGAGGAGGCTTCTACGATCAGACAGGAACCATTCGCGATGTAGTCCAGAACCACCTCTTTCAAGTTCTTTCCAATTTGACGATGGAACCGCCAGCAAGATTGGACAGTGAGTCCGTGCGCGACGAGAAAGTAAAAGTGTTGAAAGCGATTTCACCCATCGAAGAGAAGAATCTCGTACGCGGCCAGTTCCTCGGCTATCGCGATGAACCTGGCGTTGCAAAGGATTCGAAGACGGAAACGTTTGCTGCGCTTAAACTAGAGATCAATTCCTGGCGCTGGAAAGGAGTTCCCTTCTACATCCGTGCCGGAAAGTACCTGCCGGTGACTTGCACGGAAATTGTAGGCAAGTTTCGCAAACCTCCTACATTGGTCCCCGAAAGTGCCTTGACGGAAAACCATTTGCGGCTCCGTATCAGTCCTGAGGTCACCATCGCGATGGGAATGATGGTGCTGGCCCCGGGCGAGGGCATGGCGAGCCAAACGGTCGAGATGGTAGCCAGCCGGTCTCCACGTGCTGCCGACATGGACGCGTACGAAAGAGTGTTGGGAGCAGCAATGGAAGGAGATGCGTCGCTGTTCGCGCGAGAGGACTACGTAGAGGAGGCCTGGCGCATCGTCGATCCCGTGCTCAAGACGGGAACGCCGATTTACCAGTATCAGCCGAATACCTGGGGACCTCGTGAGGTTGAACGAGTGACACCCATGGGAGGCTGGAGCAATCCAGCCAGCCATGAAGAATCGGTGGCCGCAAGCGGGGCGGCGGCATAAGAAACAGGCGACGTTGGCGCAATAGTGTCCGCCAACAAAGCTCCGGGAGTCCGCGCATGCCTGATCACCGACCACTTCTTTCTCCGGCGAGGGGTCGAGGACGAACACCTGAACATCATTTGCCTGGGTGGCCGACTTACGGGCCCGATGCTGGCTTGGGACCTTGCAGAGGCCTTCTTGTGTTCCAGTCTGGTCAGGTGGAGTGTCATCCGCGACGCTTGCGCAAAGTTGCGGCGCTGGAAACACGAAACACATTGAGCACGGGTCTGAGGAGAAGCCACCGAGATTTCGGCTTCATGCGGCAGCCGGGTGCCAACTTCCGAAGCAACGAAGTATGAACCCATGCCAAGGAGGCATTCATGAGTACCGCGCCAGCGATTGCTGGAAATTTGACCCCAGCACAACTCGATCAGCTATGCGTCAACACCATTCGGACGCTCTCAATGGATGCTGTGCAGCAGGCCAACTCGGGACATCCCGGCACGCCCATGGCCCTCGCACCGCTCGTTTATGCGATCTGGAACCGCGTTCTTCGTTTCGACCCGCAAAACCCGATCTGGCCCAACCGTGATCGTTTTGTACTGTCAAATGGTCACGCCTCCATGTTGCTGTGGTCCGTTCTCCATCTCACTGCAGTCCAGGCTGTGAATGCCAGCTATGAAACGCTGGGAGAGCCTTCTGTTTCGCTCGACGATATCCGTCGTTTTCGCCAGCTCGACAGCAAGGCTCCAGGCCACCCTGAGTACCATTGGGTTTCCGGTGTAGAAACCACAAGCGGTCCCCTCGGCCAGGGCGTGGCCACGAGCGTTGGCATGGCGATCGGCGAGAAGTGGCTCGCCCATCGCTACAATCGGCCCGACTTTGACATCTTCGACTACAACATCTACGCCGTGTGCGGCGACGGCTGCCTGATGGAAGGGGTTTCATCCGAAGCGGCATCGCTGGCCGGACACCTCGGCCTCGACAACCTCTGCTGGGTCTACGATAACAATCACATTACGATCGAAGGCAGCACGCGTCTCGCGTTTACTGAGGACGTGCAAACGCGATTTCTCGGGTACGGCTGGAACGTCTTGCGCGTCGGCGATGCGAATGACCTCGAACGCATCGAAAACGCCCTGGAAATTTTCCGCAAGACGAAGGGCCGCCCGACATTCATTGTGTTGGACAGCCACATCGGCTACGGCGCACCACACAAGCAGGACACAGCCGCCGCTCATGGGGAGCCACTAGGTGAAGAGGAGATCCGGCTAGCCAAACGCAGCTACGGGTGGCCGGAGGAGGCAAAGTTCTTCGTTCCTGAAGGAGTGTATGAGCACTTCGCGGCCGGCATAGGCAAGCGCGGCGCCAACGCAAGGAGCAAGTGGCTGCAGCTTTTCGATGCGTACCGAGCGAAGTACGGCGAACTCGCCACTGAGATCGACCTGCTGGAGCGGCGCGAGCTTCCGGCAGGGTGGGATCGTGCCCTCCCAGTATTTCCGGCCGACTCGAAAGGCCTTGCCGGCCGCGACGCCTCGGGCAAGGTCTTAAACGTACTGGCGCAGAACATACCGTGGCTCCTTGGCGGCTCCGCAGATCTAGGCCCATCGAATAAAACCACCCTCACCTTCCCTGGCGCAGGGGACTTTCAAGCGGACACTCCGGGAGGAAAAAACCTGCACTTCGGTATTCGCGAGCACGCGATGGCCGCCATCGTCAATGGCCTTTCTCTATCCAAGCTTCGGGCTTTTGGCGCGACATTCTTCATATTCAGCGATTACGCACGGCCTGCGATTCGGTTGGCGGCAGTGATGGAGCTGCCCTCTGTCTTCATTTTTACCCATGATGCAATGGGTGATGGCGAGGACGGTCCTACCCACCAGCCGGTGGAGCACCTTGCTTCCTTGCGCGCGATTCCGGGACTGATCACCTTGCGCCCCGGCGATGCCAATGAGGTAGTGGAGGCGTACCGCTATGTCCTGCAACAGCGCCATCAGCCTTCGGTGCTAGTGTTATCGCGACAACCCTTGCCCACTCTCGATCGCAGTAAGTATGCGCCTGCATCCGGTGTCGCTCAGGGAGCCTATGTGCTCGCAGATTGTCCCGGCGGGAACCCCGAAGTGATCATTATCGCCTCGGGCAGTGAGGTCAGCCTCGCCGTGCAAGCGCACGAGGACCTGCTTACAGAGGGCATTCGTTCACGCGTGGTATCCATGCCGTCATGGGACATTTTCGAGCACCAGCCGCAGGCTTACCGAGACAGCGTGCTGCCACCGAATATCACAGCACGGGTGGCCGTGGAGCAAGCCTCCACCTTCGGCTGGGAACGATATGTTGGCACCACGGGGCACGTTGTGGGCATGAAGACCTTCGGAGCTTCGGCGCCGCTCAAGGAACTACAGAGAAAGTTCGGCTTTGAACCTGACGACCTGGTTCGGGCTGCCAAACAGCAACTAGGGAGGAAGTGAGTTCAAGCACGTAGCCAACCCAAACTCCAATCGTCGAAGTCTTGAGGGCTGAAAGAAATGCACTGATTTGATTCCTCTTGAGTTCTTCCGGCTTGGGGTCTGAAAAACTACCCTAACCCGTATTGCTCTCGTCATTTCTCATCTTGCCGGCATTCCAGTGATGACGGCGTCACGACCGCTTCTCACCACTTGTTGTAATGAGCGATTCATCTTGCCGTCATACGCTAGTTCATACACTGTAATTCGATTGACCCATGAACATCCTTGTTGTCGAAGATGAAACCGAGCTGGCATCCGCCCTCGTTTGCGGATTGGAGGAAGAAGAGTATTGCGTCCAGCTTTGCGGAGAGGGAAAGGCCGCATTGCAGAGGTTCGAGGAAGCTTATTTCGATCTGATCCTGCTTGATGTGATGCTTCCCGATTTGAATGGCTTTGAGGTTGTCGAACAATTGCGTATGCGCAGTCGAGAAACGCTCGTCTTGATGCTGACCGCGCGCGATTCGCTTACTGATGTCGTTAGAGGGCTCGATTCGGGCGCGGACGATTATCTGACCAAGCCGTTTTCATTCCGAGAGTTACTTTCGCGTATTCGCGCGCTTGAGCGCCGTGCAGGCAGCAAACCGAGGAATGTAATCGAAGCCGGTGAGCTCCTGCTGGACGTGGCCGCACAGCGAGCATTTCGCGGCGGCCGACCTCTCAGTCTGTCCTTGACCGAATTTCGTTTACTTGAGGTGCTGGCTCGGAACAAGGGCCAAGTAATTCCTCGCCACGCAATTATTTCGGACGTATGGGGCAGCCGTCGCGACGTCGCAGAGAACACACTTGACGCGTACGTCCGGCTATTGCGAAAGAAGATTGAGAGTGATTCGCAAGCGAAACTCATTCAAACTCATCGCGGCATTGGATATTCCATGGGCTTGCCGGCCGTCCCATGACTTTAACGATTCGAATCAGGCTCACTGCTCTATATTTCGTTGTGCTTGCCGCCGCGTTCAGCAGTTTTGTTTGGATTAGCGATGTCGGCTTTCGCCGCAGTATTGAAGTCACGGTAAATGATTCGTCGAACGTGAATCTGCAGAGCCTTCAGCGCCTGTTGGAGGGTGGCACTCCAAACGATGATGCGAAGGTTCGCGAAGAACTGACGAAACTAGCAAGCTGGTGGCCCAATGGAGCTATTTTTGAAGTGGCTGATGCCAACCGGAATTGGATTTTCCGCTCGCCACAATTCCTTCAAGCTCAGGATCCGCTTCCCGTTGCCGGCCCATTACCTACCTTCCTCACAACAAATCTGAATTACGTTCAATACCGCATCGCCTCACAGAAGATCCCAGCTGCCGGACAAACGTACGAAATTCATGCAGCGGTACCTACCGAACCGTTCGATCGGGCCCTTGACCACTTTCGCGACATCGAAAAAGAAACCGTGCCTCTCTTGGTTCTATTGGCGTCATTGCTGGGTTATTGGCTCAGCGGCAGATCGCTTGCGCCGGTAACGCGAATCATCGATACGGCGGAACACATCGGCATAAATAGTCTTTCCCAACGCCTGGACGTGCCCAGGGCGCGCGATGAATTGCGCCGCTTGACGGAAGCACTTAACGCCATGCTTGGACGCATCGAAGCCTCTTTCAAGCGCATTACACAATTCACTGCGGATGCGTCGCACGATTTGCGTACGCCCCTCTCGGTGATCCGGACCGTCGCCGAGGTTGCTTTGCGCAAACCGCGGACGCCTGAGCAGTACGCTGACGCACTTTCGAAAATTCTCCGCACGTCCGAGGAAACCACCGGCCTGCTCGAAAATCTCTTGACCCTCGCTCGCGCCGACGCTGGCGCCCTGGGAATGGAACTCCATTGGATTGACCTTGAGGTCCACGTACGAAGAGCGCAAGAGCGCGCTATTTTACTCGCAGGCAACAAAACGCTCGACATAAACCTTCGAACGCCCGGCAGGCCCATTTGGGCCAGGGCGGACTCCATTGCCATTGATCGGCTGCTCCTGATTTTGCTCGATAACGCGATCAAGTACACGCCCGAGGGTGGTTTTTGCGAGATTGAATTGATCGATGGCTCGCAAGAAATTCAAATTCTCATTCGGGATTCAGGGATCGGTATTCCGCAACAGGAGTTGACCGCGATCTTCGAACGCGCCTACCGCACGGACCGTGCGCGATCACGCGAAACCGGTGGCGCAGGATTGGGCCTGGCAATCGCTCGATGGATTACCGAAATGCACGGGGGCACTATCATTGCGGAGAGCCAAGTCGGCGCCGGTTCTGTATTCCGCGTCACCTTACCTGCGCAGCAGGGCATCGAAATCCATTTGGCCAGTGCCCCTTCCGCTGCCGCGGCAATCTGAAAAAAATTCAGGCTCTATTCAAGTCCGCATCAAGTTTCGTTCACGCGCCGTTCGTATTTGCGGCGCCTAATCGCTAAACCAAGTAATGCTGGGGAGTGTCCTATGCGCCTTAATGTATTTTGCGGAAACACCAGAGTGGCACGATGTTTCCAAGCGCTTTATTTCCTGGTATTTATGGCAATAACGCTCTTTCCGGCGTCTTTGTGCGCCCAGACTGACCGCGCCACATTGGAAGGCACCGTCATAGATTCAAAAGGCGGCACAATAGCTGGGGCGAGGGTCCAAATCACAGAAGTTGAAACCGGAGTCGGACAGGAAAGGGTTACAAATGAGCATGGCTTTTACCACATCCCAGGAATCGCGCATGGCACATATGCGGTTCTCGTCTCCCGCGATGGATTTCAAACCAAGCTCATCAATGATGTTGAAGTTCAAGTAGGTGACACGCGCACGCTTGACGTGACCCTCGCCGTAGGAACGGTTACCGAGCGACTCGAAGTCAAAGCCGAATCGGAGCCTTATGAAAGGAGCGACGCTGCGAGCGCTATCGTCATCGGAACAGAACAGATTCACAACCTGCCAACCAACGGGCGCAACTGGTCGACGCTCACGATTCTCGCTCCATGGGCCCAGGACGACGGAGGAGGCGATCAGCGGACCATCCGATTTGCTGGGCGAGCCCGAGACGACAATAACTTTACCTTCGACGGCGTAGACGCAACTGGGATCCAGGAACAAGCGCAAAAATCAACGACGCGCCTCCAGATCTCGGAAGATGCGATTGCTGAATACCGAGTGGACTCGGCCCTCTACGATGCAGAACATGGTTCACAGGCTGGGGGCCAGGTAGACGTCGTTACGAGATCGGGAACCAATCAATTCCACGGCTCCATTTTTGGTTATATTCGCAATTCGGTCTTCGACGCCCGCGAGTTTATCGACCCGGTTCCGATTCCAGCTTTTCGCCTGGGCCACTTCGGAGGCACTTTTGGCGGTCCTATTAAGAAGGACAAAGCATTTTTCTTTTTGAGTTATGAGGGTTTAAGGCAGCTTCAAAACGTTACCACGAGCGCCGCCGTCCCCGACCCCGGGTTGCAGGCAGCCATCCTTACGAATTCCCCGGTGCTATGCCCGATTCTGCAGGCATGGCCCTGGAGACAATCCGCCGTTGCACAAAATCAAGCACTCGGCTGCACAGCCAAACATGTCTTTCCCGATTCAGCATTTAGCGTCGATCAAATGCCCTTCGATCCTGCAAATCCTGACACCACAGGAATCGATGCCTTTAACAGTGCGCCTACCACGGTTATCCATGAGGATAGCTGGCTGGCCCGTTTCGACTATACATTTTCGAAGAACACCACTTTCTATGCCAGAGCCCAGCGTGACATCGCTTCCACTACCTCTCCGCTTGGCAACGCTCTCGATCAGCAAGGCGTCTTCAACAATCCCGCAAACTACATTGCCGCAATCCAGCACACTTTCACTCCCACTCTGTTTAACACGTTCAAGTTCGGAATCAACCGCTCCCCATTTCACAATCCTCAGATTTGCAATTTTCCGCTCGCCGTAAACACCGACAACTTCGAAGCTCTCAACAACTGCAACACCGACAACGAGGTGGGGACGACGTTTTCCTATATTGACGATGTGGTGTGGACGCATGGGCGCCATACATTCAAGTTTGGAATCGATGTTCGACGTGTGCGACTGAATCAGGGGATCACTGCGGATGACACAATCACTTTCAAGAGCAACTCCGACGTAATCGACAATCACATCGACAGTCTTTTTTATCGGTCATCCTGGTCGCTTCATTATTTGCGCCATTTGTTCATTCTTCCTTATTTCCAGGACGAATGGAAACTAACCCCCAACCTCACACTGAACATGGGGCTGCGATGGGAATACTACGGCGTGCCTAATGAAGCGCATAATCGCACAACTGTTTTCGACCTGCAAAACTTCCAGGGTAGTTGCTTCGGAACC
>Ga0306920_100000182_pt1 | contig 74199 bp, 70 predicted proteins | sample flu12Cox44000170_FD_204666 | JGI IMG/M metagenome (GOLD analysis project Ga0306920, IMG submission 204666) | Lab enrichment of tropical soil microbial communities from Luquillo Experimental Forest, Puerto Rico - flux4day.12C.oxic.44.000.170 (v2)... | ecosystem: Environmental > Terrestrial >...
CCGCGGCGCGCCGCCTGTTCGAGACCATCGGCGTTTGGCAGACCATCGAGGCGCAGCCCATCCTCGATATGGTGGTGACCGACAGCCGTCTCGCCGACGTCGTGCGGCCGGTCTTTCTCAGCTTCGACGGCGATGTGGAGCCGGGCGAGCCGTTCGCCCATATGGTGGAGAATGGCCCGCTGCTCGCGGCGCTGGCGGCGAAGGCGAAGGACGAAGGTGTTGCGCTGCGGCCCGCGGCGGTCACTGATCTTAAGTTTGCGACCGACCGCGCCACCGATCGCGCTCATGTGCGTTTGTCCAATGGCGATATGCTCGCCGCGCGCCTTCTGGTCGCCGCCGACGGCGCGCATTCGGCGATCCGCGCGCGTGCGGGCATCGCCAGCCACGGCTGGAGCTACGGCCAGTCCGCGATCGTTACCACCGTCGCGCACGAGCGCGACCATCACGGGCGCGCGGAGGAGCATTTTCTTCCCGCCGGGCCGTTTGCGATCCTGCCGCTGACACGCGATGCCGCCGTGGGCCACCGTTCGTCGATCGTGTGGACCGAAGAGGCGCAAGAGGCGGCGCGCATCGTCGCGCTGCCCGACGCGGAATTTCATACCGAGCTCGAGCGGCGCTTCGGCCTCCATCTCGGCGAGATCGCGGCGGTCGGACCGCGCCGTGTCCATCCGCTTGGTCTTTCGGTGGCGCGCGCGTTCATCGCCGATCGCCTCGCGCTCGTCGGCGATGCCGCGCATGTCATCCATCCGGTCGCGGGGCAGGGGCTCAATATGGGGCTCAAGGACGTGGCCGCGCTCGCCGAAGTGATCGTCGATGCCGTCCGGCTCGGGCTCGATCCCGGCTCGCTCGCCGTGCTCGAGCGCTATCAGCGCTGGCGGCGGTTCGACACCATGGCCATGGGGATTGCGACCGACGGGCTTAACCGGCTGTTCTCCAACCAATCGGACGTGCTGCGCCTCGTGCGCGACGTCGGCCTCGGCCTCGTCGACCGCCTGCCCGCGCTGAAACATCTTTTCATCCGCGAGGCCGCTGGCCTCGTGGGCGAAGTGCCGAAGCTCCTGCGCGGCGAGGCGTTGTAGCACTGCGGGAGAACACTGCCGCCGGCGACTACACGAACGGGATCGCCAGCACGTGTTGCTTGAACGCGGGGCGCTGCTCGATGGCGGCGAACCAGCGCTCGAGGTGGTCGAGCGCCGGCCGCTCCGGCACCAAGCGGCGGAAGCGGTAGGCCATCAGCGCGACCGGGATGTCGCCCATGGACAGCGTGTCGCCGGCGACGAACGCGGTCTTGGCGAGGTGCGCGTCGAGAATCGTCATCGCCGCGATGCACTTGACCTTGCCGGCCTCGATCGCCGCGTGATCGCGTTTCTCCGGCGGCGTGCGGATGAGCCCCCAAAAGACTGGTGTGAGCGGCGGATGCGCGACCGTGAGCTGCCAGTCCATCCAGCTGCTGGCCCGCGCCCGCGCGTGCATATCTGCGGGCTCGAGCTTGCCGGCGCCGTATTTTGCCGCGAGATAGCGCACGATCGAGTTCGATTCCCACAGCAGGAAGCCGTCGTCCTCTTCGAGCGTCGGCACCAGGCCGTTGGGGTTCATGGCGAGATAGGCGGGCTCCTTGTTCTTGCCGAAGGCGCCGCCGACGTCGATGCGCTCGTGCGGCAGCTCGAGCTCGCCCACCGCCCACATCACCTTCTGCACGTTGACCGAGGTGTTTCGCCCCCAGATTTTGATCATGGCTCCTGCCTTTCGCTCGCTGGTGATGGCCGCTTTGTCGTCCCGGCCATTCATCGCTGCGCGCGGGCGGAAAACAAGTCGCGCGCCGGCAACACGTCGGAGTTGCAGAACTCATTGTAAATAACAATCCGGAAGCAATGAAACTGCGCCGGCGGACACGTTCCACACTCGAAGGTTGCGCGCGACCCCGCGTGCCATGACGCTCGCGGCGCGCAACAAAAAAGCCCGGGAGCGACATCTCGCCCGGGCTGCTTGGCGCAGCTTTGGTGAATACGCTTTTCTGGAAGATTCTCGTTACACGAGTCAAGTCAAAAATGTGCGACGCGACGGAATGATCCGGCTTGCGGTCGTCACTGCCCTCGAACGCACGTCAATCGAGTCGGCGCGCTTCTTCGGGCAACATGATCGGGATGCCAGCGCGGATGGGATAGGCGAGCTTGGCGGAGCGCGAGATCAGCTCCTGTTTCTCCGCGTCGTATTCGAGCGGGCCCTTGGTCAGCGGGCAGACCAGAATTTCCAGGAGCTTCGGATCGACGCTGCCGGCGGGGCGCTCGGGCGAGGTGGTCATGATGCACTCCAAACTGCAGGCGGCTTCCGGCGACGGCGGGCCCAGGCCGATCCGGGGTGAAAGCCGCGTCACCCGTGGACGACGCGTCGCGACCTTAGCACGGCGGCGCGCTCGCTACCGCCGGAAATTGGGACGGCGTACGGTCGCGGGGCCCGCGCCTTCGTCCTTGTGGCGAAAATTGATGCGGCCGCGGGTGAGATCGTAGGGCGAGACCTCCACCACCACGCGGTCGCCGACGCCGGTGCGGATGCGGAATTTGCGCATCTTGCCCGACATGTACGCGAGAATTACGTGTTCGTTGTCGAGGGTGACGCGGTAGTTGCCGTCGGGCAGCACCTCGGTCACCGTGCCGTTGAATTCGAGCAGCTCTTCTTTGGCCATTGTTTTCTTCTCCTCCGATGCGTGAATGTCCCGCGTCGCGCTCGGAGCTCGATCTTCGCTCGCGCGCAAGCAGCGGGGCGGCGTTGCGCTCGCTCGGGCGGGACATCCGGGCCTTTATTGCAGGGGCGTTTCGCCGCCCGATGTCTTCTTGGCAAGCTCGATCTCGGTGGCCGCGACCAGGATCTCGGCGCGGGTCTTGAGATCGGGCGCTTCCAAAAGCGCCTGCTTCTCGGCCGTTCCGTAGGGTGACATCATCGCGAGCGCGTTGACTAGTGCCTCGTTGGGCGCGTTTTCGATGCCCTCCCAGTCGGCCTTGAGGTTGTTGGCTTTGAGAAAATCCGACAGCGCCCGCAGCAGGCCCGCGCGGTCGACGTCATCCTCGCCCTTGCGCGGCGTGAAATCGTCGACGAAGGGCGCATAGCTCACGCGGCATTGTCGATAAAGCGTCGACACGGCGAGCTCCTCCTCGACGTGAAAGCGGGCGATGCCGGTGAGCTGGAGGAGGTAGCGGCCGTCGCCGGTCTCGGCGATTTGGGTGATGCGGCCGACGCAGCCGATCTTGTAGAGGGTGGGCTTGTTCTCGGGTCCGGGATGCGCGGGGTCGGGCTGGATCATGCCGATCAGGCGGTGCCCCGCGCGCAAGGCATCGTCGATCATCGCGACATAGCGCGGCTCGAAAATGTTGAGCGGCATTTGCCCGCGCGGGAGCAGCAGCGCGCCCGGCAATGGAAAGACCGGGATCACGGCGGCGAGGTCGCCGGGCTTCTGGTAGACCGCATTCATGGGCATCGTCGCCCTCCCACCGCGGCCATGCGACCGGACTTGGCTCGCCTCATCCTCGCCCTGAGACGCGCTCCTCGGCGTGCGGCCGGTCAAGCCTCACGTCAGGAGAACAAGATCGACGACAGCCGCTTGCGCCCGTTGACGGTGGCCTCGTCGGTGGGGCCCCAGGCCTCGAACAACTGAACCAACTGCTTGCGCGCGCCGTCGTCGTTCCATTTGCGATCGCGCTTGACGATCTCGAGCAGATTATCGACCGCCTCCTGGCGCCGCCCCTTGCCGTTCAGGCCGAGCGCGAGATCGAACCGCGCCTGATGGTCGAGCGGATTGGCGGCGACCTTCTGTTCGAGATCGGCGATGGGCCCGACCGATTTCGCCTGCTCGGCGACCTCGAGCGCCGCGCGGGCGGCGGCGACCGCGGGGTCGTTGTGCTTGGCTTCCGGCACCAGGGCGAGCGTCTGCTTGGCCTGCTCGGTGGCGCCGGTGCGCACGTAGCTGCGCGCGAGGCCGGCGAGCGCGGCGACGTTGCCGCTGTCCTGCGCCAGCACCTGCGCGTAGAGATCGGCCGCGCCCGCGGCATCGCCCTTGGCGAGCGCGTCATCGGCGCTCTTCAACAGATCCTTTTCCTCGCCGCCGATGCGATCCTTGGTGACGCGCTCAATGAACGCCGCCACCTGGCTCTCCGGCAGCGCGCCGAGGAAGCCGTCGACCGGCTGGCCGTTGACGAAGGCAAACACCGCCGGGATCGACTGGATGCCGAGCTGCCCCGGAATCGTGGGGTGCTTGTCGATGTCCATCTTGACGAGCTTCACCTTGCCCTTGGCGGCGCGGACGACCTTTTCCAATACCGGACCGAGTTGCTTGCACGGCCCGCACCATTCCGCCCAGAAATCCACCAGCACCGGCTGGCGCTTGGATTCCTCGATCACGTCCTTGACGAAGGTCTGGGTGGTCGTGTCCTTGACCACGCTGCTGGGCGCCGCCCCCTCACCGCTCTGCAACATCGTCATCTCGTCCGTCCTTCGTCCGTGCCATCCACGCCGGCCGGCTTCGGCCGTTCACTGGGACCGTATGGGCCATTCAATGGGGCCTTGCCGATCGCGGCTCAAGCGAGCCCCGCCGCGCCGAAAACCTGAATATGGCCAATTAAATGGTGTCAACGGGGGTGTTTGCAATCGATAAACTCAATCCGAAGGCGGCGTTTCCTGTTCCGCGAGCGCTGCGATCCGGGGCGGATGGCCGGTCGATTCGAGGAACCGCACGAGATCCGCGCGCGCGATCGAGGTGGTCATGGTGTTGACCAGCGGATGACAGTTGATCGTTTCATGGCGCATCAGCGCCGCATCAAGCACCACGCTCACGCGCCGCTCGGCATCGTTCATCGCCGCGAACGGCGTAACCGCGCCGGGCTCGATGCCGAGCGTCGCGCGCATGAGGTCGGCGGGGCCGAAGGAGAAGCGGCCGGAGGCCGCCAGGCGCCGGTGCAGCGATTTCAACTCGATCACCGCGTCCTCGAGCGCCGTGACCAGGAACAGCGCGCCCTTTTTATCCTTGAGGAACAGGTTCTTTGTATGGCCGCCAGGAATGGTTCCGCGCAATTGCTGCGATTGCTCGACGGTGAACAGCGCGGGATGCGTCACCGTCGCATGCGCGATGCCGAGCCGGTCGAGGAAGGCGAAGAGATCGGACGGAGTGGCGGGCATGGACTTGGCAGCTCACCCGCTCTTCGCCGGCCTGATGTCGAATCCCTGATTGATCGCGGCGAACATCTGATAAAAGCCCGACAGCACCACGATCTCGACCAATCCGCGCTTGCCCCATTGGGTGGCGGCCTGCACCTGCAGATCGTCGGGCACGATCTGCCACGCCATCGTCTTCGCCAGGATCGCGTGCACGAGCGCGTAGGGCTGCGGCAGCGCGGCGGTGCGAGAAGAGCCGATGCAATCGATCACGTCCGCCGGCAGGCCGGCGGCGCGCGCGTGCGCGATGTGATCGTGCCATTCGAAGTCGGCGCCGGTCGCGCGCGCGACGGTGAGCACGATGAATTGGTAGACCGTGCGCGGAAGCGCGCCCTCGAACTTGAGAAAGAAGCCGAGCTCCTCGATGCGGCGCGCGAGCTCGGGATGGTTGAGCAGCGCGAGATACGGGCCGCCGAAGCCTTCGCCGTGCGCCTTGCGCCGCGCCGCCATCTTTTCGTAGAGCGCGCGCGCGTCGGCCGGCAGCGTCGCGGGATTCAGATCGAGCTCGGTCATCGAGCAACTCCCTATTCGTGATAGGACCAGGCGCGTGCGCCGGCGCTGAAATCGTAGACCGGGGTCGGGCAATTCTTGTCGGCTTTGACGTCGATGAGCGCGGTGGTGCCAGCGGCCAGCGCCTTTTGAAACGTGCTTTCGAGCTCCGCGGGCTCGCGCACGGTGAAGCCTTGCGCCCCGAGCGCGCGCGCAAATCCCGCCCAATCGTGATCGGGAATGCTGGTGAGCTCCGCCGGCAGCGCGCCGTATTGGCGCGCGCGCAGCCAGACATTGCCGAGCGCGGAATTGTTGATGACCACGTAGACGATCGGCAGTCGGTAGCGCGCCGCGGTCTGCACCTCGATGCTGTGCATCTGCATGCAGCCGTCGCCGGTGATGACGGCGACGCGGCGACCCGGCCGCGCGCACTGCACGCCCACCGCCGCCGGTATCGCCCAGCCCATGGGTCCGAGATTGGTGGCGGAGATGTAGGTTCGCGGCGCGTAGGCGCTCCAGTAGTGCCCGGCGAAGGCGCGGTGCGCGCCGGAATCGACGAGGACGATGCCGTCGCGGGGAAACGCCTTGCGCAGCGCGGCGACCGCCGCGGCCGAATGGATGGGGGCGCTCGCTCGGCTCAAATTCTCGACGTCGTAAAGCCGCGGCTTCGCCTTGATGGCGGAAAGCCATTCGCGCCGGCGCGGCTCCGCGGCCGCGAGCGCGGGCGCGATGACGTCAGCGCGCGCATGCATAAGGTCGAGGAAGGCGTGAACGCTCCCCGGCACGACGTGGCCGAGGTCGCCGTTCGCGGTGAGCTCCTCCATGTCGGTGTTCACGTGGATCATGAACGCCTTCGAGCGTTCGCGCACGGTCCAATGCATCGTATCGCGCTCGTTGAAGCCCGAGCCGAGCACCAGGAGGCAGTCGAGCTCGCCGCCGAGGATGGCGGCGGTGGCGTGCCGGGTGCCGGCATAGCCGAAGACGCCGAGCGACAGCGCATGGTCCTCCGGGAACACGCCTTTGGCCCGCAGCGTGGTCGCGACCGGAATGGACCAGCGCTCGGCGATCTCTTTGAGCCGCGCCGCGGCCGCGTCGTGCTCGACGCCGGCGCCGGCAAGAATGGCGATCCGGCTCTTTGCTCCCGCTTTATCCGCAAGCAGCTGTAGCGCCGTTTCGGCGGCCTCCGTACTCAGCCGCCACGCGTGCGCGAAGAAGCCCGCGACCGCGACGTAGTCCGCCGCGCTTTCGCCGACCAGCGCGTCGTGGGTGAGCGAGAGGTGGACCGGCCCGCGCGGCTGCGCCCACATGGTGGTGAGCGCGTGGCGGAACCAGTGATTGAGGTTCTTCGCCGTCGCCACCGTCTTGGACAGGCGCGTGAGCGGGGCCATGACGGCGGTGTCGTCGAGCGTCGCCTGGCTCGCATCTTGAAACGTGCCGCGATCTTCCAAGTCGAGCGGCACCTCGCCAGTCATCACCAGCACCGGCGAGCCGTCGGTCTTGGCGGCGGCAACCGCGGTTGCCATGTTGCAGCAGCCGGGGCCGCCGATCCCGAGCGCCGCGCCGAAGCTGCCGCTGGCGCGGGCATAGCCGTCGGCCATGTAGACCGCGCCGCCCTCGTGCGCCGCGATCACCGGCTTAAGCTTTTTCTGCCGCGCCAGCGCTGGCAGGAACGGGTCGACCAAACCGCCGGGCACCATGAACAGGTGACCGAGGCCCTCCGCCGCGAGCGCCTCGAGGATGTAGTCGGTGCCGAGAATCGTGCGGGGCGTCGTGGGGGATGTCATTGGGGAGCTTTTCGGTCGTGATGGCGATGTCGGTCGGAGGATGGCCTACATTCGGTTTGATGTCGGCGAAGGTAGCGAGTGTCGCACCCGCGACACCTGATGCCGCGCGCTTCATGGACCGCGAGTTCGCTCGCGACAAGGGGCACGGCGCGCGCAGATGAAGCGGTGGGCGAGATGGTTGCAAAGGTTGCGCCCTTTTGGCATAGGTGCTCGATCGTCCGGGCGCCTAAGGGCGCGACCGGAAGTTGGACGCGGGTGTAGCTCAGGGGTAGAGCACGACCTTGCCAAGGTCGGGGTCGAGGGTTCGAATCCCTTCGCCCGCTCCAAAAATTCTCCCAATCCTGCCGTTCAATCTTTGGCCGTTCGACGCTGCGTTTCCCGCAGCGGATGATATACGCTCGGTTTCTCCGAACGCCGGCGCGAGACCGGTGGCCACGGAAGGGCGCAGTCCGGGGAGGGACCATGCGGCTTAAGTTCTGGCCCGTTACGCTCGTCGCTGCCGCCATTCTCGTTGCGGGATGGCGCACGGATGCGTGGGCGCAGAGCTATCCCGACCGGCCGGTGCGCATGCTCATCGCGTTTCCGGGCGGCGGCACCATCGACACGCTCGGGCGCATCCTCGCGCAGAAGCTCACGGAAGCGTGGGGGCAGAACGTCGTCATCGAGAACCGTCCGGGCGCCGGCGGAAATATCGGCGCCGCGGCCGCCGCGAAGTCCGCGCCCGACGGCTATACGCTCCATTTCGGCGCGCAATCGCTCGCCGTCAACGTGACGCTGCAGCCGAGCAAGGAGTTCGATCCGGTCAAGGATTTCGACCCCATCATGCTGGTCGCGACCGCGCAGGACGTGCTCGTCGTGCCGCCGAATTCGCCGTTTCACTCGGTCAAGGAGCTGATCGACTACGCCAAGGCGCATCCCGGGGAATTGAATTATGCCTCGCTCGGCACCGGCACCAGCGGGCATCTCGCCACCGTCATGTTCAGCGACCTGGCCGGCATCAAGCTCCAACACGTGCCCTATACCTCGGTGTCGCAGGCGGCGACCGACGTCATCTCCGGCCGCATCGCGGTCTTCCTGCCGACGCTCGGCGGCCATATCGGCAACGTGACCGCCGGCCGCATGCGCGCGCTCGCGGTGTCGGGGAGGACGCGCGCCGTGCAGCTTCCCGACGTCCCGACCTTCAACGAGCTCGGCGTGAAGTTCGTGGACGAAACAAGCTGGTACGCGCTGTTCGGGCCCAAGGGCACGCGCCAAGAGATCATCGCCAAGGTCAACGCCGACGTCGAGCGCATCCTGGCGATGCCCGACGTCAAGGAGAAGGGCGTCACGCTCGGCTATCGCTACGTCGGCGGCTCGCCGGAGAAGCTTGGCGCCTTTCTCAACAGCGAGATCGCCAAATGGGCCGAAGTCGCCAAAAGCGCCTCGCTGAAGTGAGAGCGCGCCTTCAACGCCTACCCAGACGTGTCACCCGCGGGCTTGACCCGCGGGTCCATCTTCCTTCGCAAGAAGGTTGTTGCGAAGAAGATGGATTGCAACGGAACTCGGCTTGCCGAGTTCCGCACTAATTAAGCACCGCAAGTCGAGTAAACCCGACTTGCGATGTCAAGCCCGGCAATGACGGACCCAAGATCAACGCAAGTGGAAATCCTCTAATACCCCACGGCGAGGGCGCCGCGGGTGCGGTTGTCGGCCGCGCCGAGGAGGCCTGCCGGCGTCACCAGAATCGAATTGGCCGAGGTGGGCGGCAATCCCTCCACCACGGTGTGTCCACGCGCCTTCAGCGCGCCGATGAGATCGGGCGAAAATCCGCGCTCGACCACGACCTCGTCGGGCCACCATTGGTGATGCGCGCGCGGTTCGGCGATCGCGTCTGCGATCGAGAGCTTACGGTCGACGACGTTGACGATCACCTGCAGCACCGTGGTGATGATGCGGCTGCCGCCGGGCGTGCCGGTGACGAGAAACGGCTTGCCGTCCTTGAGCACGATGGTCGGGGTCATTGACGAGAGCGGGCGCTTGCGCGGTCCCGGCGCGTTGGCGTCGCCGCCGATGAGCCCATAGGCATTGGGCGCGCCCGGCTTGGCGGCGAAGTCGTCGAGCTCGTTGTTGAGCAGGATACCGGTGCCCTCGGCGACGAGGCCGAGGCCGTAGCTGAGGTTGAGCGTGGTGGTGTTGGCGACCGCATTGCCGAAGCGATCGACCACCGAGAAATGCGTGGTGTTGTCGCCCTCGCGCGCCGGCGCAAAGATCGAACCGAGGCTCGCCGCCGCGCTAGCGCGGTCGGGGTCGATGCGTTCGCGCAGCGATTGGGCAAAGCGCTTCGACGTGAGGTAGGCAGGCGGCGTGACGCTCGCGGGATCGCCGAGAAATTTCGCGCGGTCGAAATAGGCGCGTTTCATCGCTTCGACCATGAGATGGACGCGCGTTGCCGCATCAACCTCGCCCAGGCGGTAGCCTTCCAGAATGTTCAGCATCTCGACCAAAGCGACGCCGCCGGACGAGGACGGCGGCATCGAGAGGATACGATAGCCGCGATAGCTGCCGACGGTGGGCGTGCGCTCGATCGGCCGGTAGCGCTCGAGATCGTCGCGCGTCATGATGCCGCCCGCCGCGCGGACGGCGGCGACGAGTTTCTCCGCGATGGCGCCGCGATAGAACGCGGTTGGACCCTCGCGGGCGATGGCGGTGAGCGTGTCGGCGAGGTCGCGCTGCAGCAAGGTCGCGCCAGGGGGAAGCGGACGGCCGTCGCCGGCGAAGAAGATCTTCGTCGTGGCGGGCCAGCGCGCCAGGCGCGATTGTGACCGCGGCAGCGAATCCGCGATGTCGTTCTCGATCGGAATGCCGTCGCGCGCAAGCGCGATCGCCGGCGCGATCAGTTGGGCGAGCGTGAATTTGCCCGAGCCGTATTTCGCGTGCGCGAGAGCGAGCCCCGCGACCGTGCCGGGAACGCCGATGGCGAGCGCGGAGTCCTGCGATTTGCGCGGATCGGCTTCGCCCCGCTCGTCGAGGAAGATCTCGCGCGTGGTCGCCGCCGGCGCGGTCTCGCGATAGTCGATCGCGGTGTCGGTCTTGCCGCCGGCGAGGTGGATCAGCATGTAGCCGCCGCCGCCAATATTGCCGGCGCGCGGATAGGTCACCGCCAGCGCGAAGCCGGTCGCGACCGCGGCGTCGACCGCGTTGCCGCCCTGCTCGAGGATGTCGACGCCGATGCGCGCGGCGCGCGCCTCCTGCGCGGCCACCATGCCGTGACGCGCCGCGACCGCCTCGATGCGCGCGCCGCTCGCGGGCGCGACATCGATGACCGCGGGCGCCTGCGCCGCGAGCGGTCCAAGGCAGATGAGGCATGCAACGAGCGCAAGCAGCGCGTTGCGGGCGAGGCGGATCATCGAACGTTCCAGCACGGGCATATCAGGATTGCACTTTCAAGAGTCACGCACGCGCCTCGCGGCGGATATTCGCCGCGTCATCGCTATAATGCCTCGCCGTCCCCGAGGCGAGGGCTTGCACGCAAGTGTGATGGTTTGAAGGTCCTGCGTTTGCATTGGCCTTCATTCGTCTTCAATGGGCTGTAGCGGGGAGCGGCGCGCTGCTATGAAGGGATATCGGAGGCCGATCATGAGCACCAGATCAAGCGTATGGCGGGCGGCTTGCATTTCCGTGTTGGTCGCAGGTCTCGGCCTGCTGCTCGCGGGCTGCGGCGTCAACAACATTCCGAGCTACGAGGAGAGCGCCAAGGCGCAGTGGTCGCAGGTGCTCAACCAATATCAGCGCCGCGCCGATCTCATTCCCAACCTGGTCGAGACCGTGAAGGGCTACGCCGCGCAGGAACGGCAGGTGCTGGAAGAGGTCACCAACGCGCGGGCGCGCGCGACCCAGGTGCAGCTGCAGATTCCCCCCGACATCGTCAACAATCCGGAAGCGTTCAAGCGCTTCCAGGAGGCGCAGGCGCAACTCACCGGTGCGCTCGGACGGCTGCTCGCGGTGTCGGAGCGCTATCCCGATCTGAAATCGAACCAGAACTTCCTCGCGCTGCAATCGCAGCTCGAAGGCACGGAGAACCGCATCGCCGTCGCGCGGCGCGACTACATCGAAGCGGTGCGGCAATACAATACGGAGCTGCGCACGTTCCCCGGCGTGATCTGGGCCTCGACGCTCTACCGGAGCAACAAGCCCATGGAGACGTTTACGGTCGCCGAGGACGTGACCCGGCCGCCGCAGGTGAAGTTCTGATGGTCGCGCCGTGAGCGCATGGGAAAGAGGCGGTGGCCGGCGCCGGCGCGCAGGCCTGGCGCTGGTCTTCTGCGCTTTTCTTTTGCTCGCCGTCCTTCCGGCGTTTGCGCTCGTCCTCCCCGCGCTCAGCGGCCGCGTGGTGGACGAGGCCAATATCCTCGATCAGGCGACGCGTGCGGCGCTCACCCAGAAGCTCGCGGACCTCGAAGCCAAGACCACCGACCAGCTCGTGGTCGTGACGCTGCGATCGTTGCAAGGGACCTCGATCGAGGATTTCGGCGTCGAGCTCGGCCGCCGCTGGCGAATCGGACAGCAGGGCAAGAACAACGGCGTGCTGCTGATCGTGGCGCCAAGCGACCGCAAGGTGCGCATCGAGGTCGGCTACGGCCTCGAGGGCACGCTCACCGACGCCATCTCCAAGCTCATCATCGAGAACGCGATCATCCCGCGCTTTCGCGCCAACGACGTCCCTGGCGGCGTCACCCGCGGCGTCGACGACATCATCAGCGTGCTCACCGGCGACGCCGAGGAATGGAAGCAGCGCGCGGCAAAGCGGCCCGATCCGACGCCGCCTTGGGGCACGATAATCACCCTGATCTTGGCGCTCGTCGTGTTCGGACTGGTCTTCATGATCATCGTCGGCGCGATGCCGAGCGGTCCGAACAACCGTCGCCGCCGAAGGTCAGCTAGTCCTTGGTCATCCGGGTCGTCCTGGTGGACTGGGTCCTCCGGCGGCTTTTCCGGCGGGGGCTTTTCCGGCGGCGGCGGTTTTTCCGGAGGTGGCGGGTTTTCCGGCGGCGGTGGCTCGTTCGGCGGCGGTGGCTCATCGGGGAGCTGGTGAGGCGTCGCGATGATCTCGCAGGCCGACAAAGCGCGCATCGCCGATGCCATCCGCGCCGCGGAAGCAAAAACCTCGGGCGAAATCTTCTGCGTCATCGCACGGCATGCGAGCGATTACCGGCTGGTGCCGCTGGCGTGGGCCGCCGCGATCGCGCTCGTCGTGCCGGCGCCGCTGATCTATCTCACGCTCTGGCCAGCCTCGGTGATCTATCTCGTGCAACTCCTCGTGTTCATTGCCGCGGCGCTTGGGCTCTCGCTGCCCGCCATCCGCTTTCACATCGTGCCGCGCCGCACCCAGCACGAGCGCGCCCACGTCCAGGCCATGCAACAGTTCTTTGCCCAGGGCCTGCATCGCACCGAGAACCGCACCGGCGTGCTGATCTTTGCCGCGGTGGCCGAGCGCTACGCCGAGATCGTGGCGGACGCGGGCATCGATGCCAAGGTGACGCCGCAGGTGTGGGACGCGGCGATCGGCGCGCTGATCGCGGGCATAAGGCAGGGCCGCGCGGGCGACGGCTTCGTCGCCGCGATCGAGCAGTGCGGCGCGGTGTTGGCCGAGCACTTCCCGCCCGGCGCGCTCAACCGCGACGAGCTGCCGAACAGGCTGGTGGAGATTTGAGGGGAGACGCGCTGGCGCCGACGTTGCCGCGCGGTCAGTTACCCGCCGTTGCCGGACGACAAAACCCGGCGGGCGGCATCGGCGTATCCGACGCGCTGCGTTTGCGCCGCGCCATGCTGGTCGGCGACGCGCGCGAGGATGAGACGAACGTCGTCCGCGCGCTCCGCTTTCACCGCCGCGTCGAGGAAGAGCTGGTTGAGCACGTCCTGTTGCGCGTGGCTGCCGCCGAGGCGATGCATGTCAGCGAGCACCGGGCGCATCAGTTCGACCGCGCGCGCATATTGACCGCGCCGATGCGCTAGCACGGCTTCGCCGACTGGCAGCGCGACATCGCCGACGACCGCAGCAATGGTTTCGCCGCCGCGGCTGAACGCGCGCATCTCCTCGAGCATGCGCTGCGCCGCTTCGTAGCGGCCGGTCGCGGCCAGAGCCATCAGCCAATGCGGCAGCGTGAACGGGGAGCGGCAATCGCCGATTCGCTTTTCGGCTTTATCGGCAAGCTCGATCCAGCGGTCGCCGACGGGCACATCGTGGCGCTCCAACCGGAAGAGCATCGATGCGGCATTCTGAATGTCGATATGGAAGTCGGGCTGCAACTGCGCCAGCGGAGAGTTAAGGTCGCGAAAACGGCGATCGTAGAGGTCGAGAACCTCCTCGAACTCGCGCCGCTCCAGATGGAACAGCGCGCGGTGCCACCACAGATGATGCAGGAGGTTGTTGCCGCCGGCCCAATGCCGCTCCAGCTCGCCGAGCCAGGCAATGCCGTCGTCGTGCCGATCCTGCATCTCCATGATGTGGGCAACCGCGTGCGTCGCCCACAAATCGGCGGGATCGAGCGCGACTGCCGCGCGGCCGGCCGCCTCGGCAATTACGTAGTTACCGCATTCCTCGTGGGCAAAGCAGCGGCAGGACAGGATCGCGCCCCAGCCGGGCAAATCGCGATCCCATTGCGGAACGACGCGCTCGACCGATGCGAGCATGTCCCGCGGCCGCCCCAGCCAGAAATATTTCAGGTGCGCGAGCCGCAGCGCGAGCGTGTCGGTGGGATAGTCGGCGAGGATGGCTTCCCAGATCGCAAGCGTGCGGTCGAGGTCGCCGGCAGCCCAGGCGTCGAGAGCCTCCACATGGGACCGCTCGCGCGCCGTCGCCTTGGCCACCAGCGGACGCGCAGTGCGCGCCGACTGGGCGGCCGGCGCCACACCCGCCTGCTTGTAGAGCAGCATGGCGAAATAGCCCTTGAGACAATGCGCCAGGCCGAACTCCGGATCGGCCGCAAGCGAGCGCGACAAATGTTCCCGCGCATCGAGGCGGAACTTGAGAAAACTCGAAAGCGCGCCCTCCATGGCCGCGCCCGCCTCGGCGGACGAGGTCGAAACCGTCAGGCCATGAACGTCCTTCACCGGCAGCCTCCGGAACCCATCCCGTCGCGATCGCCGCTGCTTGCGTCCGCGCGCCATCGCTGTTTACCCTTTTTCGCGTCGGTCAGCTATCGCACGCGCGCCATTTGTGGTGACATTCACCTTGAAGGAAGCCGCCTCGCGGCGGCGCGGACGGGGGCTGTGGCGTTGATCGATGGCGCCGTCACGCGGGCAAAGGCTCCTCGGGAGAACGCCCATGGATTTCGAACTCTCAGCCGCCCAGAAAGAGCTGCAGGCGCGGGCGCGTGCGCTGGCCGAGACGCATATAGCGCCGCGCGCCGCGGAGATCGACCGCACCGAAGCTTACCCATGGGACAACGTCGAGCGCCTGCGCGCCGCCGGACTACTCGGCATGACCATTGCGAAGGAGCTCGGCGGAGCGGGGCTCGGCTACCTCGAGGCGGTGTTGGTGATCGAGGAAATGGCCAAGCATTGCGGCGCGTCGGCGCGCATCGTGGTCGAGACCAATATGGGCGCCATCGGCGCCATCCTCAAATACGGCACCCCCGCCCAGCGCAAGCTCGCGACTGATCTCGTTTTATCGGGCGACAAGCCGGCCATCTGCATCACCGAGCCCGGGGCCGGCAGCGCCGCCACCGATATGACGACGCGCGCCGACAAGCGCGGCGACGTCTATGTCCTCAATGGCAAGAAGCATTGGATCACGGGCGGCGGCGTGTCTCGACTGCACCTGGTGTTCGCGCGGGTGTTCGACGAGCGCGGCGCCGAGCAAGGGATCGGCGGGTTCATCCTCGTGCGCCACCCCCAGCTCAACACTCCGAAGGGGCTGATCATCGGCAAGCGCGAGCCGGCGCTGGGGTTGCGCGGGATTCCGGAGACCGAGCTGATCTTCGACAATCTCGAAGTCCCGGCCGACATGTTGCTCAAGCCGCAACGCGGGCCGCGCCACGGTTTCGGCGAGCTGATGGATGCCTATAACGGACAGCGCGTCGGTGCGGGGACGGTTGCGCTGGGTCTTGCCCAAGGCGCTTACGAGAAGGCGCTGGCCTACGCCAACCAGCGTGAACAGTTCGGCCGTCCGATCGCCGAGTTCCAGGGGCTGCAATGGATGCTGGCCGACATGTCGATCGCGCTCGAGGCGGCGCGCGCGTTGATCTGGAAGGCGGCGTGCAGCGCGCCGCCCGGAGGCTTCCCCGATGCCGTGCTCACGGCGCGCGCCAAAATTCTTGCGGCCGAGACCGCGATCAAGGTGACGAACGACGCCTTGCAGATCTGGGGCGCCGCGGGCTATTCGCGCGACAATCCGCTGGAGCGTTACCTGCGCGATGCGCGCATGTTCGCGATCGCCGGCGGCACCGCGCAGGTGCTGCGCACGCTGGTCGCCTCCGCCATTCTCGGCCGCAAGCTGCCGCAGACACGGGACGGCTACCTGACGGAAGACCTCGGCAGGCCGGATATGCGTCGCGACAAGCAATCGGCACCCTCGCGCGCCAAAGTTCGCACCTGACCGAAGCCCCGATGGGAGCGACTTGAGGGTCGAGGACTTCGCGCTTAAACATTTGGCGCTTAACGACTTGGCGCTTGAGCGCTTGGCACTTGAGGGCTTGGCGCTTGAGGGCTTGGGGCTTAAGGAATGCGAGCCTTGACCGCGGGGCGCGCGCGCCGAGGGACAATGCCATGGCAGCCGCCGATCTTCCCGGCACCGATGAAGAGCGCGCCGAAGCGGCGCTGATCGCCGCGGCCGGCAACATCCTGCGCAGCGACAATCGCGAGGTACCGGAGGATTTCATCGTCGCGCTGTTCGCCCACGCGGTTCCCGAAGACCTCATGCGTTACGACCCGCGCCAGCTCGCCGAGCTCGCCGCGAATGCGTGGTCGTTGCTGGCCGTGCGCAAGCCGGGTGTGTCGAAGATCCGTCTCGACACTCCCGATTCAGCCGGTCACGAGCGCCTGCGCAACGATTCGGTGCTCGAGATCGTCAACGACGACATGCCGTTCCTGGTGGATTCGGTGCTGGCCGAACTCGCCGAGCGCGGCATCGAAGTCCGCTTCGTCGTGCATCCCGTCCTCACCGTCGTGCGCGACGCGGCCGGCCGCCTCACCGCCTTCAAGGGCGTGAAGCCCGCCGCCGGCGCGCTGCGCGAAAGCGTCATCTACATCCATCTCGAGCGTATCGACGAGGACGCGCGCCGCGCCGAGATCGTCGAGGCCATCGAGCGGGCGCTCGCCGACGTGCGCGTCTGCGTTCAGGACTGGCGGGCGATGACCACGCGCGTGGCGGACGTGATCGCCGAGCTCAAGGCCAATCCGCCGCCACTGCCCACGGCCGAAATCGCCGAGGCCGTCGCGTTCCTGGAATGGCTCGCGGACAACAATTTCACCTTCCTCGGCGTTCGCAACTACAAATTCACCGCCGGCGAGGACGCGCTTGAGCCCATCTTCGAGAGCGGGCTCGGCATTTTGCGCGCCCGCGATATGCGGGTGCTGCAACGTTGGAATCAGCCCCTCGTCATCACGCCGCAGATGCGCGCGCTGCTCAAACAGCCGACGCTGCTCATCGTCACCAAGGCCGCGGTGCGCTCGCGCGTGCACCGGCGCGTCTACATGGACTATGTGGGCGTGAAGCGCTTCGATCGCGACGGCAAGCTTATCGGCGAGTTCCGCATCGTCGGCCTGTTCACGTCCACCGCCTATACCCGCTCGAGCCGGTCGATTCCGTACTTGCGCCGCAAGGTCGACGCGGTGCTGGCGCGCGCGGGCTTCGATCCGGACGGGCACTCCGGCAAGGCGCTGGTCAACGTGCTGGAGAATTACCCGCGCGACGAGCTGTTTCAGCTCGACGAGGACACGCTCTATCACTTCGCGCTGGCGGTGCTGCAGCTCGACGAGCGGCCGCGCGTGCGGGTGTTGCCGCGGCGCGACCGCTTCGATCGCTTCGTCTCGATCCTCGTTTACGTCCCGCGCGAGCGCTTCGGCAGCGGCGTGCGCAAGGCGATCGGCGATTATCTCGCCGACGCCTACAAGGGCCGCGTGAGCGCCTTCCATCCGTTCTTTCCCGAGGGGCCGCTGGTGCGCGTCCACTTCATCATCGCGCTTTCGCCGGGCGAGTCGCCGCATCCGGATCGCGCCAGCCTCGAGCGCGCGATCGAGGCGATCGTGCGCACCTGGGTCGACGAGCTCGGCGACGAGCTCGCGCGCGTCTACGACGCGGCGCGCTCGCGCGCGCTGCTCAAGCGTTACCGCGACGCCTTCTCCGAGGGATATCAGGAGAACTATTTTCCCGTTACCGCGCTGGGTGACATCCGCATCATCGAAGGCCTCTCCCCGAACCGTCCGCTCGGGGTCGACTTTCACCGCCGCGGCGGCGACCCAAGCAACTGCGTCGGGCTGAAGGTGTGGAGCTACAACCGGCCGATCCCGCTGTCCGAACGCGTTCCGGTGCTCGAGAACATGGGCTTCAAGGTCGTGGACGAGCGAACCTATCGGATCGCTCGCCATGCCGAAGACGATGCGCAAGGTAGCGCGGACGTCTGGTTTCACGACATGGTGCTCGAGCGCGCCGACGGCCGCGCCGCCGCGCTTGAGGTCAACAAGCGCGCCCTCGAAACCGCCTTCGTGATGGTGATGCGCGGCGGCGCCGAGAACGACGGCTACAACGCGCTCGTGCTGGCCGCCTCCCTGGCATGGCGCGACGTAGCGCTGATCCGCACGATCTCGCGCTTTCTGCGGCAAATCCACGTGCCCTATTCCCAGGGCTATATGTGGGCGACCTTGGTGAAGCACGCGTCGATCGCCGCCGATCTCGTGCGCCTGTTCGGCGCGCGTTTCGATCCGCGCCTCGATATTTCCGCCGACGAACGCAAGGCGCGGGAGGCCGAGATCGCTGGCGCGATCGAAGCCGCGCTGCGCGGAGTGCAAAGCCTCGACGAGGACCGCATCCTGCGCCGCTTCGTCAATGCGATCGAAGCGGCGATCCGCACCAATTTCTACCAGATCGACGCCAGCGGGCAGCCCAAGCGCCTCATCGCCATCAAGTTTGCAAGCCGCGAGCTCGACGCCGTGCCGCTGCCGCGCCCGCGCTATGAGATCTTCGTCTATTCGCCTCGGGTCGAAGGCGTGCACCTGCGGTTCGGCAAGGTCGCGCGCGGCGGCATCCGCTGGTCGGATCGGCCGCAGGACTTTCGCACCGAAATTCTCGGCCTGGCCAAGGCGCAGCAGGTCAAGAACGCGGTCATCGTTCCGGTCGGCGCCAAGGGCGGGTTCGTGCCCAAGCTGTTGCTCAAGGGCGGATCGCGCGAGGCGGCGCAGGCGGAGGGCACCGACGCCTACAAGCTGTTCATCTCCACCTTGCTCGACATCACCGACAACCTCGCTTACAAGGAGGTTATCGCGCCCGACAACGTCGTGCGCCATGACGACGACGATCCCTATCTCGTCGTCGCCGCCGACAAGGGCACGGCGACCTTCTCCGACCTCGCCAACGCCATCGCACAGGAGCACCGCTTCTGGCTCGACGACGCCTTCGCGTCCGGCGGCTCGGCCGGCTACGACCACAAGAAGATGGGCATCACCGCCCGCGGCGCCTGGGAATCGGTCAAGCGCCACTTCCGCGAGATGGACGTCGACATCGGCGCGACGCCGTTCACCGTCGTCGGCGTGGGCGACATGTCGGGCGACGTATTCGGCAACGGCATGCTGCGGGCGCGCACGATCAAGCTCGTCGCCGCCTTCGACCACCGCGATATTTTCATCGACCCCGCCCCCGATCCGGAGAAAAGCTTCGCCGAGCGGCAGCGCCTGTTCGAGTTGCCGCGCTCGAGCTGGCAGGACTACGATCGGACGCTCATTTCCAAGGGCGGCGGCGTGTTTTCGCGCGCGTTGAAGGAGGTTGCGCTTTCGCCTGAAGCGCACGCCGCGCTCGGCTTCGCCGCGGCCAAGGCGACGCCGGACGAGGTGATCAAGGCGATCCTCAAAGCGCCGGTCGATCTGCTCTTCTTTGGCGGCATCGGTACCTATGTGCGCGCGTCCTCGGAGAGCGACGATGTGGTCGGGGACCGCGGCAATGATGCGGTCCGCGTCAGCGGCGCGGAGATCCGTGCCAAGGTGATCGGCGAAGGCGCCAATCTCGGCATGACCCAGCGCGGCCGCATCGAGGCGGCGCTGCGCGGCGTCAAGCTCAACACCGATGCCATCGACAATTCCGCCGGCGTGAACACCTCCGACCTCGAAGTCAACATCAAGATCGCGCTGTCGCGGCCCATGCGCGACGGCCGCCTCTCGCGCCAGGCTCGCGATGCGCTGTTGGCCGACGTGACCGAGGACGTGGCGGCGCTCGTGCTACGCAACAATTATCTGCAGACGCTCGCGATCTCGCTCGCCGAGCGGCGCGGACTCGAGGACCTCGGCTTCGAGCAGCGGCTGATGCAGACGCTGGAGACGGCCGGCGAGCTCGACCGCGCGGTCGAGTTCCTGCCCGACGACATGGAGATCGCCGAGCGCCGGCGGCGCTCCCAGTCGTTGACGCGGCCCGAGCTTTCGGTGCTGCTCGCTTACGCCAAGCTCTCGCTCAACCACGAGCTCGTGCAATCGAGCGTGCCTGACGATCCCTATCTCGGCCGCGAACTCGGCCGCTATTTTCCCAAGGCGATCGCGGACCAATTCCCCGACGCGCTCGAGCACCATCGGCTGCGGCGCGAGATCATCGCCACGCAGCTCGCCAATTCCATGATCAATCGTGGCGGCCCCTCGCTGTTGGTGCGCATCGGCGATCAGACCGGCGCGTCGCCAGCGCGCATTGCCGCCGCCTTCGCCGCCGTGCGCGACAGCTACGGCATGACCGCGCTCAACTCCGCGATCGACGCGCTCGATGCCAAGATTTCCGGCAAGCTGCAGCTCGAGCTCTATCAGGCGGTCGAGGACCTGTTGCTTGACCGGTTGGTTTGGTTTCTGCGCAACGTCGACCTGGCGCAGGGGCTGGCCGCGATCGTCGCGCACTATCGCGCCGGCGTCGCGGCGGTCGAGGACGCGCTCGACGCGGCGCTGCCGGAGGCCGCCGCCGCCGCGCGCAACGGGCGCGAGGCCGATCTGCGCAAGCAGGGCGTGCCGCACGAGCTTGCGCGCCGTCTCGCCGCGCTGCCGGCGCTCGTCGCCGCGCCCGACATCGCCATGGTCGCCGAGCGGACCGGGCAGGATATCGCCGAGGTCGCGGCGATCTATTTCGCGGCGGCGGCGTTCTTTCGTCTCGATCACATCGCCAGCGCCGCGCGCGGCATCGTCATTTCCGACTATTTCGATCGCCTTGCGCTCGACCGCGCGCTCGATTCGATCGGCGACGCCGAGCGGCGGCTCACCGCCGCCATGGCGGGCAACGGCGTCGCCGGGCCGCAGGCGGTGGAAGCCTGGGTCGCGCCGCGCAAGGCCGAGGTCGACCGCATCCGCATGGCGGTCAACGAGATCGCCAATTCCGGGCTGACGCTGTCCAAGCTCTCGGTGGCGGCGAGTCTGTTGGGGGATTTGGTGAAGAATTGAGCGCGTGTCCCCTGCCGCGCTGCGCCCGGGACACGAGCTCAATGCCTGAAATGCCGTGTGCCCGTGAACACCATGGCAATGCTGTGGTCGTCGGCGGCCTTGATCACCTCGTCGTCGCGGACGGAGCCGCCGGGCTGGATCACCGCGGTCGCGCCCGCCTCGACCGCGGCCAGAAGGCCATCGGCGAAGGGAAAGAACGCGTCTGACGCGACCACCGAACCCTTGGTGAGCGGCGCTTTCAGCCCTGCCGCCTTGGCCGCGTCCTCGGCCTTGCGCGCGGCGATGCGGGCGGAATCGATCCGGCTCATCTGGCCGGCGCCGATGCCGACCGTGGCGCGGTCCTTGGCGTAGACGATGGTGTTCGATTTCACGTGCTTGGCGACGCGGAAGGCAAAGGCGAGATCGGTGAGCTCGGCGTTGGTGGGCGGGCGCTTGGTCACGACCTTGAGCGTCATGTCGTCGACCACGGCATTGTCGCGCGATTGCACGAGCAAGCCGCCGGCGACCGATTTTACGATCATGCCTGCCGCGCGCGGATCGGGCAGGCCGCCGGCAACGAGCAAGCGAAGGTTCTTCTTCGCGCCGACAATGGCGATTGCGTCCTCGCTCGCGTCCGGCGCGATGATCACCTCGGTGAAGATGTCGGTGATGGCGCGCGCGGCGTCGGCGTCGAGCGTGCGGTTCACCGCCACGATCCCGCCAAAGGCCGACACCGGATCGCAGGCCAGCGCCTTGCGATAGGCGTCGATGAGGCTCGCGCCCTCGGCGGCGCCGCACGGATTGGCGTGCTTGACGATGACGCAGGCCGCGGTGCGCCGGGGATCGAACTCGGCGACGCATTCGTAGGCCGCGTCGGTGTCGTTGATGTTGTTGTAGGAGAGCTTCTTGCCCTGCACCTGGCGCGCGGTGGCGACGCCGGGCCGCAGATCGCTCGTGCGGTAGAACGCCGCCGACTGATGCGGGTTCTCGCCGTAGCGCAACGCTTCGACCAGGTGGCCGCCGATCGCACGGAAGGCGGGTGCGGGATCCGAGAGCTGATCCGCGAACCAGTTGGAGATCGCGGCGTCATAGACGCCGGTGCGGGCATAGGCCTTGGCGGCGAGCTTGCGTCGCAGCGCGAGCGTGGTCGCGCCGCCGTGTTGCCTGAGCTCCGCCAGCACCACCGCATAGTCGCCGGGATCGACCACGACCGCCACGTCGGCGTGATTCTTGGCCGCGGCGCGGATCATGGCGGGGCCGCCGATGTCGATGTTCTCGATGCAGGTTTCGAAATCGGCGCCCTTCGCGACGGTTGCCTCGAACGGATAGAGGCTGACGACGAGGAGATCGATCGGGCGGATGTCGTGCGAGCGCATCGTAGCGGCGTGATCCGCGTTGTCGCGCATGCCGAGCAGGCCGCCATGGATCTTGGGATGCAGCGTCTTCAGCCGGCCATCCATCATTTCGGGGAAGCCGGTCAGCTCGGAGACATCGAGGACGGGAAGGCCGGCGTCCGCCAGCGTCTTGCGGGTCCCTCCGGTCGAGACGAGCTCAATTCCTTCCCCCGCCAGCGCACGCGCGAACTCGACGACGCCCGACTTGTCGGAAACGGAGATGAGAGCGCGAGAGACGCGGCGGAGGCGGTCGGTCATGGTGGACTAGCGGGTATCACAGCGAGCTCGGCATTCAAAGCGCTGCGGAACAAGCGTCACAACGGCAGCTGCGGTTCGTCGTCGCGACCGCGGCGGGCGCCGGCGGTGCCGGGGCCTTGCACGGCGTGCGGGGCAAAGGTCCACTGCACGCGCATCACGTTGCGGGCGCGGCCATAGATGACGAGTTGCACCGTGCGGCGCGGTCCGTCAGGGCCGGCGAGATAGACGCTCTCCTCGATGTCGACGCGGTCCTCGTAGGCGCTAAACGTCCACACCTCCTTGTTCGGCATCGCCAGCATGGCGCTGTGCCCGTCGGACAGCCGGTTGGCCTTGACCGACGGATGCAGGTTGAAGCGCAGCGCGAACTGATCGCGGTCCGCCGGCACCGCCGCGCCGCGCGCGGGCGTGAACAGGTCTTCGCCGTCGAGCCTGCGTCCGTCGGCGGAGAGCACGAGCACGCGCTCGTGGATGACGTTGAAGATGTCGGCATAACCGTCGTGCGACGCGCGCAGCACGATGCCGTCCTCCCGCTCCTCGCGGGCGACCGCGACCTCGCGCGGGCCGGCGATCATGGGCGTGCCGTACAGCATGCGCCTGATGGGGCCTGCTTCGATGAAGCGGCATGACGACGTATCGTTGAGCGTGACGGTGGAGTGCGCGGCGGTCGTGCGTGCGACTTGCCGCCAGCCTTCGCGACCCGCCACCGGCAATCCGCAATTGACCACGATGCGGTTCTGCTTGGCCGAGAGTTCGAACGACAGGCAGCCGGCGTGGGCTTCCTGGCTCAGCGCCATCGGCGGCGGCCGCCCGGCGTCCATCAGGACGAGCGTGCCGGCGCTTTCCAGGCGCTGATAGCCGGAATGGGGCGCGTTGGCGAGCGGCGCGCCGCGCGCGTCGTCGTAGGCGAGAATGGTGGTGAGCAGGTCGGTCGGCGTCGGACCCATGCCGTTGAACAGCGCGAAATTGCCGTCGCCGTGCCGGAAGAAGCGCAGCATCGGCATCATGCGGTCGATGGCATTGAGCAGCGCCGGTGGCGGCACGAGGTTGCGGGCGGTGAACGCGGTCCGCAGCGGCAAGAGGTCGACCAGCAATTCGATGAGGGCGCCGGGATTGCGGCTGATATGGCCGCCGTCGGGCAGGATCTGGCGCGTGAGCTCGTCGGAGAGCCGCTTGGTCGCGGCGCGGATATGGCGGTGCTGGCGCGCCATGCACAGCGCCGCATAGTTGAGCGCGATCGCGGCCTGCAGACGCGGCACCCCGTCGCGCGCCTGCCAAACCGTGTGGCGCAGATGGCGCACCTGCCGCGTCAGGCTGCGCAGGAAGCGGCGATAGAACCGCGCGTCCGCATCGTCGAGCACCAGCGGCGCCTGGCTGAGCCACGACACGACCCGGCGCGCGACCACGTCCGGGCGCCAGGCGATCGGGTCGTGGGAGCTGCGGAGCGTGATCCACTCGTCGACCAGCGCGCGGGCATTGGCGCGGGTGATGCCGGAGTCGGCCGCGCGCAGGTGGCGCAGCCAGCCGAAGCCGAAGAGCGCGGCCGCCCAGTCCTCGGACGGTGGGGCCATCTCGAAGGGCGAGCGGGAATCGCAGGCGACGACCTTGCCCGCAAACGCGAAGCGGCCCGCATAGATTTCGCTGGCGCGGGTTGCATCGCTGGTCCGCAGGTCCTGCGGCGCGATGACGATGCGGTCCGCCTTGCCGAAGGAAAACGGCCAGTTGACGATGGGATGCGTCGTGAGGCGGCTGGTGACCCTGCCAAGGAGGCCACGCGCCAGGAACACGGACAATCGAGTGCCTTCCGCGACCGAAACGCGCGCCATCGAGGCGTTGGCTCCCTCCTGCGCGGGCGTTCTTGGGTCCCGCGGGGCGGAACATAGCGAAGGCCGCGGCGGCGGCCAACCGGCTTAACCCCTTCAAATCCTTTGCAGACGGGCGGCGTAGAAGCCGTCGAGGCCGCCCAGGCGCGAATCAGGGTCGGGCAGGTGGCAGGGCAGCGTCCGCAGGTCCCCGTCCGCCGTCAGCCACTCAGGGCGACCGTGGACTTCGCCCGCCGAGATCGGCTGGCGGCGCAGGCTCGGGTTGTGATCGAGGAGATCGCGGATGACGTCGACTCCCTCCTCCGGCTCGAGCGAGCAGGTGCAATAGACAAGAATGCCGCCCGGCTTCGTCAGCTCGCTCGCCTGGGCCACGAGCCGCCGTTGCAGGGCTGCGAGCGCGGCGATGTCGGCCGCGCGCTTGAGCCAGGGGATGTCGGGATGGCGGCGGATGGTCCCCGTCGACGAGCACGGGGCGTCGAGGAGGACGGCGTCGAACGGCCCTGCCCGCCATTGCATGACGTCGGCCGCGACCATTTCTGCGCCGAGATGGAGGCGAGCGAGGTTCTCCCGCAGCCGTTCGAGCCTTCCCGGGGCGCGGTCGACGGCGATGACGCGGGCGCCCGCGGCCGCGAGCTGGGCGGTCTTGCCGCCCGGTGCCGCGCACAGATCCGCGACGCTGCGGCCGCGCACCTCGCCGAAGAGCTTCGCCGGCAGCGCCGCGGCGGCGTCCTGTACCCACCAGGCGCCCTCGGCATAGCCCGGGAGCTGCGATATCGCTCCGTGCACGATCGCGCGCACTGAGCCGGTCGGCAGCACGCGTCCGCCGAGCGCGCTTGCCCAATGCTCGGGATCGTCCTTCACCGTCACATCGAGCGCCGGTTCCTGCCCGTTGGCGACGGCGATCGCGCGCGCGGTCTCCGTGCCGTAGGTCTTCACCCAGCGCGCCATCAGCCACTCCGGCGTGTCGAGCGCGATCGTGTCGATGCCGGCGAGGAATTGCGCGCCCTCGCGGGTGACGCGCCGCAGCACCGCGTTGACCAGGCCGGCGTAACGCGCCGCGCGCCGGTCGGCCTGCACCAGACGCACCGCGAGGTCGACGGCGGCGTGGTCGGCGACGTCGAGCCACAGGATTTGCGCCGCCCCGACGAGCAACACGGTTTCGACCCGCGGCGCGTCGGCCGGAAGCTTGAGCCAGTGGCCGAGGAGATGGCGCAACGTCCCGAGCCGGCGCAACACCACCGTCACCAAGGCCCGCACCAGCGCGCGATCGCGCTGCGCAAGTGCTGCGAAGTCGGGGTGCGCCGCGCGATCGTCGAGCGGGCGGTGACGGCGCAGCACGCCGTCGAGGATGTCGACGGCGATCTGCCGCGCCGCGAAGCCGGGAGGGTCGCGCTGGGATGTGGGCGTGCGCTCATTCGCCATCAGCAGCATCCCTGCTCGTCATCGTTTGCGAACATGCGCGCGCGCGAGCCGCGGGCGGATAATCCAATGCTCGCAACGTGCGGTATGTCACCTCGTCGCTCTCCGCAACTTGGCGATGCTTGCTTTGCTTATCGCAAGCGTCGTGGCACACTTGTCGCAATCGCCGGCGCTCTCGAGTTGGGCATTCATCATGCGAACTGGCCTGAAGCTGGCGCTCGCCGCGGCGATCCTGGTTTGGACGGGACGCGCCGAGCCCGCGCTATCGGAGCCGGCCGATTTCTACAAGGGCAAAGATATCAAGCTGATCGTCAGCGCAACGGTGGGTGGCGGCTACGACGTCTACGCGCGCGCTCTCGCCAAGCATCTTGGCGCGCACATTCCCGGAAATCCCACCATCATCCCGCAGAACATGCCGGCTGCCGGCGGCATCGCGGCCGCAAATCACATGTACAACGTTGCGCCGCGGGACGGCACCATCATCTGTCTGCTGCAGAATACCGTCGCATTCGAGCCGTTCTACGCCAACCGGCAGGCGCAATTCGATGCGGCGAAATTTTCCTGGCTCGGCACGCCCACGACCGAAGTGGCGATGTACATCGTCTGGCATGCCTCGAAGATCAAGACGCTCGCCGATGCCCAGACGCAAGAGATGATGGCCGGCGGCGCGGGAGCAGCCTCGACGCCTGCGTTCTATGGCCGCGTCTTCAACCAGCTCCTCAATATGAAGGCGCGCCTGATCACCGGTTATCCCGGGCAGAACGAAATCTTGCTGGCGTTGGAGAACGGCGAGGTCGAAGCCATGGCCTCTCCGTTCTGGTCGAGCATCAAGACGATGCGCCCGGACTGGTATCCGCAGTCCAAGATACGCGCCTTGTTTCAGTACGGTTTGGAGCCCCATCCAGAGCTCGCGGGCGTGCCGTTCGCGCTCGATCTCCTGCACAACGACGCCGACAAGGCGCTGCTGATCGCCGCCTCCGCGCCGCTCGGCCTCGGTCGCCCTTTCATGGCTCCGCCGGGTATTCCCGCTGACCGCCTCGCCGCGCTGCGCGCGGGCATGATGGCGACGTTCAACGATCCGCAGTTTCGTGCCGATTGCGAGAAGCAGCGGCTCGAATGCAGCAATCCAAAGACCGGCGAAGAGATCGAAGCCCTGATCAAGCAGGCTTATGCGACGCCTGAAGCGATCCGCAAGCGGTTGATCGATATCTACCAAGTCGGGTTGAGCGCGGAGAAGAAATAGCGCGCGAACCGTGCGCCATCAGCGCGCGGGCGCGGCCCGGCGCTGCCCGCGTCCCATCATCCCCAAGGCCTGCGATTTTCACCGCGGCCGCCCGGATTGCCCCACGGACCTGCCGGACGCTGGGGGTAGGCGGGGCCGGTCGGTTGCGGGCCGTATCCGCTTGAACCGATCTCCGCCGCCAATCGCTCCAGCGCGGCGATGCGGTTCTCGGTCGAAGGATGGGTCGAGAACAGGTTGTCCATCCCGTGACCGGTCAGCGGATTGACGATGAAGAGATGCGCGGTCGCCGGCGTGCGCTCCGCAGTGGGGTTCTCGATTGCCTGCGCGGCAGCGGAAATCTTCGTCAGCGCCGACGCGAGCGCGTCCGGCCGCCCGGTGGTGCGAGCGCCGAGTTCGTCGGCGGCGTATTCGCGCGTGCGGCTGATCGCCATCTGCACGATCATGGCCGCGATCGGGGCGAGGATCACCATGGCGAGCGTGCCGATCACGCCGAGCCCGTTGTTGCTGTCGCGATGGCCGCCGAAGAACAGCCCGAACTGCGCCAGCATGGAAATGGCCCCGGCGATGGTCGCGGTGATGGTCATCGTCAGCGTGTCACGGTTTCTGACGTGGGCGAGCTCGTGGGCGATCACGCCTGAGATTTCCTCGCGTGAGAGCATCTGCAGCAGTCCGGTGGTCACCGCGACCGCCGCATGCTCGGGGTTGCGTCCGGTTGCGAATGCGTTGGGCTGCGGATTGTCCATGAGATAGACGCGCGGGATGGGCAGGCCGGCGCGGCGGGCGAGATCCTGCACGAGGTGCACGAGGTCAGGGGCCGTGGTCGCGTCGACCTCGTGGGCGTCGTGCATAGCGAGCACCAGCTTGTCCGCGTTCCAGTAGCTGGCGAGATTCATGCCGGCGGCGACGAGGAGCGCGATCACCGCGCCGCTCCCGCCACCGATGAGGTAGCCTATTCCCATGAAGAGGGCGGTGAGCCCGGCCAGCAGAACGGCGGTACGCAAATGGTTCATGGTCGCTTCCTCGGCCGAAACCTTCGACGCAACGCCTTCGCGCCGCAACCGGGTTCGGGGTTGCGCCTGAAATGTTGGGTCGGGCGTGGCCGGTTGCCAGAGGCCCTTCGTCGCGCCACGCGGCAGGCCTTGATCCTGGCGCGGCGGGGGGCATCTAAAGGTAATGGCCGATGCAAAACCGACGCACGCGCCACCCGCGTCGGCGCCGAAAAAGCCCCTTCCGCCCGCGGCGCAGCGCGCCCTCGCCGAGGCTGCCACCCGCCGCGCCGAACGCGACCGCGCGGCGGCACAACGGCCGCCGGAGCCGGAGTCAGGCCGCCGCAGCGGCGAGCTCGACCCCGTCCGCTACGGGGACTGGGAGGTCAAGGGCATGGCCACCGACTTCTGAGCGCCGCAAGCGCTCATCGTCGCTGCGACCATCTTTCAAACATCATCCCAAGGATGCAGCACGATGCGGCCCACGAGGTCTTCGCCGTGCTCCAGCATGGCGTGCGCCTCCGCGGCCTTGGCGAGCGGCAGCACCGCGTGGATCGGCATGCGGATGCGCGCTTTCTCCAACAGCTCCGCGACCACGCGCTGATCGTTGCGCGTTGCCCCGCGAATGCCGTGGACGTTGAGCTCCTTGCTGACCATGTCGACCACGCGCAACGGGATCTCGCGCAATTCCCCGCCCACCGGGCAGAACGTGCCGCCGAGGCGCAGGGCGTCGATGCATAACCGCATCAGTTCGCCCGCGCCGGTATATTCCACCGCGGCGTCGACGCCCTCGCCGCCCGTTGCCGCGCGGATCGCTTTGACCGCATCGTCTCGCCCGCTGTCGACGACGATATCGGCGCCCCAGCGCTCGAGGCTCGCAGCCTTGCCAGGATGACGCGTGGTGGCGATGACGGTGGCACCGGCGAGCTTGGCTAGCCCCATGGTGGCCGTGCCCATGCCGCCCGCTGCGCCGGTGATGAGAACGGTGTCGTTCATCCGCACGGCAAGTCGGTTAGCGATGATGCGGTGGGCGGTCGCGCACGGCCACATGGCGGCGGCGCCCTGATCGAGGTCGAGATCGGGCCGCACTTTGATCCAGTAGCTCTCCGGGCGGGAGACGAACTGCGCGTAACCGCCGAACATCGTGTGGCCGGGAAGATCGATCCCGCCGGAGAGATTTCCGAGCCCGCGAATGCTTGCGAGCGAGAGCGTGTTTTCGGGATTGGTCATGCCGAGCACGCGGTCGCCCGGCGCGAGCGTGGTCACGCCGGTGCCCACCGCCGCGACTTCGCCGGCGACGTCGCGGCCGAGCTGCATCGGCATCGGGAAGGCGCGGCGGCCGTGGATGCCGCCGTGATGTCCGGTGGACTTGCCGTAGAATTCGTGCACCTCGCCGGTGCGGTACTTGACGTCCCAGCGCGAGACCGAGGTGGCGAGCACCTTGACCAGAACGTCGGTCGGCCCGACCTCCGGCATCGGATGGTCGCCGTAGCGGAGTTTGTCAGGGCCGCCGAACTCGAACAGGCGGACCGCTTTCATCGTGTTCATCGATCGCCGGTGTTCGCTTCGGTGAGTTTCTCTAAAGAATGAACCGGCTCAAATCCGCGTTCTTGGCGAGGTCGCCGATGTGCTTGTGCACGTAGGCGGCGTCGACCGCCACCGTGTCGCCGTGGCGGTCGGGCGCCGCGAACGAAATCTCGTCGAGCACGCGCTCCATCACGGTTTGCAGCCGCCGCGCGCCGATGTTCTCCACGCTCGAATTGACTGCGACCGCCACGTCGGCGATGGCGTCGACCGCGTCGGGGGTGAATTCGAGCGTCACCCCCTCGGTCGCCATCAACGCGACGTACTGCTTGATCAGCGACACCTCGGTTTCCGTCAGGATGCGCCGGAAGTCGTCGCGCGTGAGCGGACGCAGCTCTACCCGGATCGGCAGCCGCCCCTGCAGCTCGGGGAGGAGGTCGGAGGGCTTGGAGAGATGGAACGCGCCGGAGGCAATGAACAGAATATGGTCGGTCTTCACCGTGCCATGCTTGGTCGAGACGGTGGTGCCCTCGATCAGCGGCAACAGATCCCGCTGCACGCCCTCGCGCGACACGTCGGCGCCCACACGCCCCTCCCGGCCGGCGATCTTGTCGATCTCGTCGAGAAACACGATGCCGTTCTGCTCGACCCCCTTGATCGATTCCAGCACCAACTGGTCGTTGTCGAGGAGCTTGTCGGATTCCTCGTTGATCAGGATGTCGTATGATTCTTCCACCGTGACGCGGCGGGTCTTGGTGCGGCCGCCGCCGAGCTTGCCGAAGATATCGCCGATCGAGATCGCACCCATCTGCGCACCGGGCATGCCGGGAATTTCGAACAGCGGCATGCCGCCGCCGGCTGCCTGCACCTCGATCTCGATTTCCTTGTCGTTGAGCTCGCCCGCGCGCAGCCGTTTGCGGAACGCCTCCTTGGTCGAGGCGCTGGCGTTCTCGCCCACCAGGGCGGCCACCACCCGATCCTCGGCGGCGAGTTGGGCGCGTGCGCGCACGTCCTTGCGTTTTCGCTCCCGCGTCTGCGTGATCGCGACTTCCACGAGATCGCGCACGATCTGCTCGACGTCGCGCCCGACATAGCCGACCTCGGTGAATTTGGTCGCTTCGACCTTGATGAACGGAGCCCCGGCGAGCTTGGCGAGGCGGCGGGAAATCTCCGTTTTGCCCACGCCGGTCGGGCCGATCATCAGGATGTTCTTGGGCAACACCTCCTCGCGCATTTTCTCGTCGAGCTGCAGGCGCCGCCAGCGATTACGCAGTGCGATCGCCACCGCCCGCTTGGCATCGGCCTGGCCGATGATGAAGCGGTCGAGCTCGGAGACGATTTCGCGCGGAGAAAAATCCGTCATGCGTTGCACACCATCAGAAGGGCGCGGCCGTCGGGCGTGTCCACCATGCGGTCCTTGCGGAAGCCGGCCTTCTCGTAGGCGCGGATGGCGCGCGCATTGGCGGGATCGGGGTCTGTCAGGACGCGCGGCGTCCCGGCCCTGATCAGGTCATCGATGAACGCGCGAATGAAGGCGGAGCCGTGGCCGCGACCGGTCATGTCCGGCTCGCCGATGAATTGATCGATGCCGCGCGTGCCCAACGGATGGATGCCGAGCCCGTTATCCGGCCACGGCGTCTGGTCGTAACACTGAAGATAGGCGAAGGGTCGCCCGTCGATCGTCACGACGAATTGGTCCATTGCCGGCCGCTCGAGGTCCTCGCTCACCAGGGCGAACTGCCCGTCGGGATCGCCCCACCACTCCCTGACGTGCGGCGCGGCCAGCCAACGACGCACCAACGGCAGGTCGGCGGCCGACATCGGGAGAAACTGATAACGTGGCATCACGGATCAGGCGCTCTTGAGCATCTCGATGGTCACATTGCGGTTGGTGTAGACGCAGATGTCGGCGGCGATGTCCATCGCCTTGCGCACGATCGCCTCGGCGTCGAGCGGCCCGTCGATCATCGCGCGCGCGGCGGCGAGCGCGTAATTGCCGCCGGAACCGATGCCCATCACCCCGGCCTCGGGCTCGAGCACGTCGCCGGTGCCGGTGAGCACCAGCGATACCTGCGCGTCGGCGACGATCATCATGGCCTCGAGCCGGCGCAGGTAGCGGTCGGTGCGCCAGTCCTTGGCGAGCTCGACGGCGGCGCGGGTGAGCTGGGCCGGATACTGCTCGAGCTTTGCTTCCAGCCGCTCGAACAACGTAAAGGCGTCGGCGGTGGCGCCGGCAAAGCCGCCGATCACGTCGCCTTTGCCGAGGCGGCGCACCTTCTTGGCGTTGGCCTTGACGATGGTCTGCCCGATCGACACCTGCCCGTCGCCTCCGATCACGACGCTGCCGCCCTTGCGGACGGTCAGGATGGTGGTGCCGTGCCAGGGGTCAAAAGATGTGGGCTGCATGCGCGGATCCGGTGCGTGCAATGATGTAAGCCTTGTCCGCTAAGGGTGCAATTGCGGTGGCCCGCGAGAGTGGCGAAGGCAGTCGAGCCCTGATAAAAGGCGCGCGGCTCAACGCGAAAGATCCGTTCATGCGCAAAGGCTCGGTCAGGCGCAGCACCAAGGAGACCGACGTCGAGGTCGCGGTCGACCTCGACGGCACCGGCGTTGCATCGATCTCGACCGGCATCGGCTTCCTCGACCACATGCTCGAACTCCTGGCGCGCCATTCCCGCATCGACCTCACGATCAAGGCCAAGGGCGACCTCCACATCGATCACCACCACACCACCGAAGATGTCGGCATCGCGCTCGGGCAGGCGGTGAAACAGGCGCTCGGCGACATGAAGGGCATCACCCGTTATGCCGACGTCCATGTGCCCATGGACGAGGCGCTCACCCGCGTCGCGCTCGACATTTCCGGCCGGCCGTTCCTGGTGTTCAAGGCCGAGTTCGTGCGCGACAAGGTCGGCAGCTTCGACACCGAGCTGGTGCAGGAGTGGTTCCAGGCGTTCGCGACGAACAGCGGGGTGACGCTGCACGTCACGACGCTCTACGGCACCAACGACCATCATATCGCCGAGTCCTGCTTCAAAGGCTTGGCGCGCGCGTTGCGCGCGGCGGTCGCGATCGATTCGCGCGCGGCCAACGAAGTTCCTTCGACCAAGGGCTCGCTCGGCGGCTGACGTCCTTGCCGGCGGGAAGGCGATAAACCATGTCCATCTACACCGTGTACGAGCCGCCGCTGAAAGCGCACGAATCGGCGCCCAACCCCGAGCGCTTCGTCTTCGTGCGCGACGGCTTCTCGTTCTGGGCCTTCCTGCTGACGCCGTGGTGGATGCTGCGGCATCGGCTGTGGTTGGCGCTCACCGGCTACGTCATCGTCGCCATCGCGCTTGCGGTCGCCCTGCGTTTGGTCGGCGCCTCGACGGGGGTCACGATCACCGCCGGCGCGCTCTTGTCGCTTCTCGTCGGCTTCGAGGCGGCGACGTTGCGCCGCTTCACGCTGTCGCGCCGCGGCTGGAGGAATGTGGGCATCGTCGTCGGCGACGATCTCGAATCCGCCGAGCGCCGCTTCTTCGATGCCTGGGTCCACAAGTCGTGGGTCGACCAATCATCGGTCGACGGCGCGCCGCGCGCATCATCGCCCGCAATGGGCATGCCGATGGCGCGCCGGCCGTCATCCGAGGTCATCGGCTTGTTTCCACAACCGGGAGCGCCGCGGTGACCGTCGCCATCGTCGATTACGGCTCGGGCAATCTGCATTCGGCGGCGAAAGCGTTCGAGCGCGCCGCGCGCGAGGAAGGGCTGGCGCAGCCGATCGTGGTGACGTGCGATCCTGAGGAGGTCGCCCGCGCCGACCGCGTGGTGCTGCCGGGCGTCGGCGCCTTCGCCGATTGCCGGCGTGGGCTCGATGCCGTCGGCGGCATGGTGGAGGCGCTCAACGACAGCGTGCGCGCGCGCGGCCGGCCGTTCCTCGGCATTTGCGTCGGCATGCAGCTCATGGCCGAGCGCGGCCGCGAATACGAGGTGACGCCGGGGCTTGGCTGGATTGCGGGTGAGGTCGAACGCATCGCGCCTTCGGATCCAAGTCTGAAGATCCCGCATATGGGCTGGAACACGCTCAATGCATGCCGGCCGCATCCGCTGTTCGAGGGTATCGCCGTCGGGCCGCAGGGCCTGCACGCTTATTTCGTGCATTCGTTCCAACTCAAGGCGGCGGCGCGCTCCGATCTCATCGCCGAAGCGGACTACGGCGGTCCCCTCACCGCGGTCGTCGGCCGCGACACGATGGTCGGAACGCAGTTCCACCCGGAGAAGAGCCAGCGGCTGGGCTTGCGGCTGATCGCCAATTTCTTGAAGTGGAAGCCGTGATGCGCCTTGCGGTTTGGTGGCTGCCGGCGCGCGGAAGCGAGCCCGGCCTACGCCAGTTGTCCAAACGCGCGCGATACGCACCGGCGAATGATGTCAAACGAGTGATGTCGTGATCCTCTTTCCCGCCATCGACCTCAAGGACGGCGCCTGCGTGCGGCTCGAGCAAGGCGACATGGCACGCGCGACGGTGTTTCACCGCGATCCGGGGGCGCAGGCGCAAGCCTTCGAGGCGCTAGGTTTCGAATATCTCCACGTGGTCGATCTCGACGGCGCCTTTGCCGGCAAGCCGGTCAATGTCGCCGCGGTCGAGCGCATCATCGAAGCGACGACGATTCCGCTACAGCTCGGCGGCGGCATTCGCAACATCGCCACCATCGAGTCCTGGCTGGACAAGGGCATCACCCGCGTCATCATCGGCACCGCGGCGGTGCGCGATCCGGCGCTGGTCACCAAGGCGGCGAGCCTCTACCCCGCCCGCGTCGCGGTCGCGCTCGACGCCCGCGACGGCATGGTGGCGGTCGCGGGTTGGGCGGAAACGTCCGAGCTCAGCGCCTTCGACATCGCCAAACGGTTCGAGGACGTGGGCGTCGCGGCCTTGATCCACACCGACATTTCCCGCGACGGTCTGCTTGCGGGCCTCAACCTCGACGCCGCCATCGCGCTCGCCGAGGCCGTGAGCATCCCCGTGATCGCCTCGGGCGGGCTCGCCTCGATCGCGGACGTGGCGGCGCTGTTGCAGCCGTGCGCCAAGAAACTTGCCGGCGCCATTGCCGGCCGCGCGCTCTACGACGGCCGACTCGACCCGACGGAAGCGCTGCGGTTGATTCGCACGGCACGACCAGCGACGTGACGACATGTTCAAGGTTCGCGTCATTCCCTGTCTCGACGTCAAGGACGGCCGTGTCGTCAAGGGCGTGAAATTCCTCGACCTGCGCGACGCCGGCGATCCGGTTGAAGCGGCGATGGCCTATGACGCGGCCGGCGCCGACGAGCTCACGTTCCTCGACATCACCGCCAGCCACGAGAACCGCGACATCATCCTCGACGTGGTGCGGCGCACCGCCGAGGCCTGCTTCATGCCGCTCACCGTCGGCGGCGGGGTGCGCACCATCGAGGACATTCGCAAGCTCCTCGCCTCGGGCGCCGACAAGGTCTCGATCAACACCGCGGCGGTCGCGCGGCGCGCCTTCGTCAAGGAAGCGGCGGAAAAATTCGGCGACCAGTGCGTCGTGGTTGCGATCGACGCCAAGCGCGTGTGGAAGCCGGGCGAAAGCGAGCGCTGGGAAATTTTCACCCACGGCGGCCGCAATCCCACCGGGCTCGATGCCGTCGATTACGCGCGCGAGGTGGTCGCGCTCGGCGCCGGCGAAATCCTCCTGACCTCCATGGACCGCGACGGCACCAGGGAGGGTTTCGACATCCCGCTCACCCGCGCCATCGCCGATGCGGTGCCGGTGCCGGTGATCGCCTCGGGCGGCGTCGGCACGCTCGAGCACCTGGTCGAGGGCATCCGCGACGGGCACGCCACCGCCGTGCTCGCAGCCTCGATCTTCCACTTCGGCGAGTACAGCGTCTGCGACGCCAAGCGCTATATGGCCCGTGCCGGCCTGCCCATGCGGCTCGATCCGTAGCCGCGTTGCAGTGCGACTAGCGCGCGGCTTTCGCCCAACGCAGCGCCGGCTCGAGCCGGTCGTTGCCCCAGAACAATTCCCCGTCGGCGGTCGTGAAGCTCGGCGCGCCGAAGAGGCCGAGCCGCTCTGCCTCCTCGGTTTGCGCCCGCAGCCGCGCTTTGATCGCATCCGATCGGGCGGCTGCGAGCGCGCCCTCGGGCTCGATCTCAAGTCCCGCCAGGATGTCGCTCACGGTTGCGGCGTCATCGATCCGGCGTCCGTCGGCGAATTCCGCGCGAAAGAGCGCGCGGCAGAACGCTTCGCCCCAGGCCTGGTCGAGCCCCGCGAGCGCCACGCGGGCCGCGAGCAGGCTGTTCTGCGGAAAGGGATCGGGGCGCCGGAACGGTAGCTGCAATTCCGCGCATGAGCGCTCGAGGTCGCGCCACATATGGCGGCCTTTGGCCGGATAGAGGTTGAACGGCGAGGTGGTCCAGCCCTGCGCCTTGAAAATCGGCCCGAGCAGGAACGGGCGGAAGCGCACCCGGACATCGGCTTTTTCCGCCAGCGGCCCGATCCGCATGGCGGCGAGATAGGAATAGGTCGACGCAAAATCGAACCAGAAATCGAGCACGGGGCGCGGCATTGAGCCATGCTAGCCGGCTCGGGTGGAATGTGAAACGACGCCGCCTCGCGGCCGGGCTCGCACCAGGCGCGCTGGCCGATTTGCGGCGGCGAGCGGAGATGATATGCCAAGGCGGAGCAAGAGCGATGTCGAACTTCACCCTCCGCGATCTCGAAAAGCGCGTGCAGGAGCGCGCGAAGGCGAGCGCGCATACCTCCTATACGCGCAGGCTCCTCGACCAGGGCGTGGCGCATTGCGCCAAGAAGCTCGGCGAGGAGGCGATCGAGACCGTGCTGGCGGCGGTCGAGGAGGATCGCGCGCGCTTGATCGCGGAAGCCGCCGACCTCATCTACCATCTGCTGGTCGTGCTCGAGGCGCGCGGGATTTCGCTGGCGGACGTGGAGGCCAAGCTCGCCGAGCGCACGCGGCAGTCGGGCCTGACGGAAAAGGCGTCGCGCAAGGGCGGCTGAGCAAGGACGATGGAGCAACGCACCGACGACGGCCTCTCGCCCTACCGCATCTTCTCGCGGGCGGAATGGGCGGCAAAGCGCGCCGATACGCCGATGACGCTGAAGCCGGACGAGGTGACGCGGCTGCGCTCGCTGCACGACCGCCTCGACATGACCGAGGTCGAGGAAATCTACCTGCCGCTGTCGCGGCTGCTCTCCCTTTATGTCGCGGCGACCCAGCGCTTGTTCCGCGCGCAGCAGAACTTCCTCGGCACCGAGGACGCGAAGGTGCCTTTCATCATCGGGGTCGCGGGCTCCGTGGCGGTGGGCAAGTCGACGACCGCGCGCGTGCTGCAGGCGCTGCTGGCGCGCTGGCCGAATGTGCCCAAGGTCGACCTCGTCACCACCGACGGCTTTCTCTATCCCAACGCCATCCTCGAGCGCGAAGACCTGATGGAGAAGAAAGGCTTTCCCGCAAGCTACGACCTGCCGGCGCTGCTGCGCTTTCTCTCCGACATCAAGGCCGGCCGGCGGCCGGTGCGGGCGCCGGTCTACTCGCACCTCACCTACGACGTGACGCCCAATCTGTGGATCGAAATCGATCGCCCCGACATCCTCATCGTCGAAGGCCTCAACGTGTTGGAGGCCGGCGCCCCGCCTAAGGGCGGCAAGGCGATCCCTTACGTGTCGGACTTCTTCGATTTCTCGATCTACCTCGACGCCGACGAAGATCTGCTGCAGAGCTGGTACGTGGACCGGTTCCTGACCTTGCGCGGTACCGCGTTCCGCGATCCGAAATCATACTTTCACCGCTATGCGACCTTGTCGGACGCGCAGGCGGTCAAGACCGCGACCTCGATCTGGACGCGCATCAATCTCCTCAATCTGCGCGAGAACATCTTGCCGACGCGCCAGCGCGCCGACCTCATCCTGAAGAAGGTCGAGAGCCATCTCGTCGAAGAAGTGGCGCTGCGGCGGCTGTAGGCGGAGCGTGCGTTCACGCCGCGCGGCGCACCTCGTCGACGAGCGCGCGGTAGGACAACGCCTCGGCGAAATGGACGCGGCCGACTTTTTCGGCGCCGTCGAGATCAGCGAGCGTGCGCGCCACCCGCAGCACGCGATGATAGCCGCGCGCCGAGAGCCGCATGGCGTCGGCGGCGTCGCGCAAGAGCGCAAGCCCGCCCGCGTCCGGCCGCGCCACCTCTTCGAGCAGCGGACCCTGCGCGGCCGCGTTGGTGCGCACCTGCGGCAGGCCGACCGCGGCGTAGCGCTCCGCCTGCATCGCGCGGGCGCGCGCGACGCGTGCCGCCACCTCGCGGCTTCCTTCCGCCGGCGGCGGCAGGATGAGATCGGCGGCGGTCACCGCCGGCACCTCGATGTGCAGGTCGATGCGGTCGATGAGCGGGCCCGACAGCCGCCCCTGATACTCGGCGGCGCAGCGCGCGTTCGCGCCGCGCTTGCAGGCAAATCCCGGCTCGCTGGCGCGCCCGCAGCGGCAGGGATTCATGGCGGCAACCAGCATGAAACGCGCGGGATAGGTCACGCGATGGTTCGCCCGCGCGATCGCGACCTCCCCGATCTCGAGCGGCTGACGCAGCGAATCGAGCACCTGCGGCTGGAACTCGGGCAACTCGTCGAGGAAGAGAACGCCGTGATGCGCGAGCGAGATTTCGCCCGGCCGCGCGCGCAATCCGCCGCCGACCAGCGCCGGCATGCTGGCGGAATGATGCGGCGCGCGAAACGGGCGTCGATTGGTGAGCGCGCCGCCCTCGATCTCGCCCGCGACCGACGCGATCATCGAGACTTCGAGCAGTTCCGCCGGCGTCAGCGGCGGCAGAATGGTCGGCAGCCGCGCGGCCAACATCGACTTGCCGGCGCCGGGCGGGCCGACCATCAGCAGATTGTGGCCGCCGGCGGCGGCGACCTCGAGCGCGCGCTTGGCGCTCTCCTGGCCCTTGATGTCCTTGAGGTCGGCGAGCGTGCCGTCGACTTCGCGGATCTTCGGCTGCGGACGGGCGAGCACCTGGGTGCCGCGGAAATGATTGGCGAGCTGGATGAGGGACGCGGCGGCGACGATCTCCATTTCCGGGCTCGCCCAGGCGGCTTCGGCGCCGCAGGCGGCGGGGCAGATGAGACCTTCGCCGCGCGCGTTGGCGCCAATCGCGGCAGGGAGCACGCCCGCGACCGCGGCGATCGAGCCGTCGAGGCCGAGTTCACCCAGCACGGTGAAGCCGGAGAGCGCGTCCGCCGGGATGGCGCCGATCGCCGCCATCAGGCCGAGCGCGATCGGCAGATCATAGTGGCTGCCTTCCTTCGGCACGTCGGCCGGCGCGAGGTTGACCGTGATGCGCCGGGCCGGCAGCGCCAGGCCCGAGGCGACCAGCGCCGCGCGCACGCGCTCGCGGGCCTCGGATACGGCCTTGTCGGGCAGGCCCACGACGTTGAACGCGGGCAGGCCGGGCGCGACCTGAACCTGGACATCGACGGCGCGGGCCTCGATGCCCTCGAACGCCACTGTAGCGACGCGCTCAACCATGCTGCCCCTGCTTGCCCGCAAGCGTAGCGGAAAATTCACCGGCGGACAAGAACAATTCGTGAACAAGCGCGTCAGCCCTCCCGTGATAGAAGGCTGGCGCTTGGCTCTCACGACTGGACAGAGGTTGGCCGGGAGGCGGGTTGGATGCTGCGAGCTTGCATGCGTTTGTGCGTGGCCGCGCTGGCGTCCTTGTGCCTCTTGGGGTGGCCCGAGCGGCCAGCGGTGACGACGAGCTTCGCGCAAGGCGCAGGCGCTACGATCTGGACCGTGCCCGAGATCGGCGCGCTCCCCAACGATACCAATGGCCGCCTGGTGCGGCGCGGGCGCGACCTCATCACGGCGACCTACGCCCATATCGGTCCGGAGGTTGCAGATCGCGCCAAGCGCTTTGCCGGCAACAACCTCGCCTGCGGCAATTGCCATCTCCAGGCCGGAACGAAGAAGTTCGGCATCCCGCTGTTCGGACTGTTCGGAAAATTTCCCCACTACAACGCTCGCCTCGGGGCGGAGATGACCATCGAGGACCGCCTCAATGCCTGCATGACGCGCAGCATGAACGGGCGCGCGTTGCCGGCTGACGCGCCGGAGATGCAAGCCCTGGTGGCCTACATCAAATTTCTGTCGACCGGCGTCGCGCCAGGGCAGCTGCTGCCGGGAATGGGCACGGGCAACATGCCGGAGCTCGATCGGGCGGCCGATCCCGCGCGCGGCGCGGCACTCTACGCCAATGCCTGTGTCGCCTGTCACGGTCCCGACGGTGCCGGCATTCGCCGCAGCCTGCCGACCACCGACCTCGGCTACATGATGCCGCCGCTCTGGGGCAAAGACAGCTTCAACGACGGCGCCGGCATGGCGCGACTGATCACGGCCGCAAATTTCCTCCACTTCAACATGCCGCACGGCGTCGACTACCTGAACCCGCAGCTTTCGCCGGAACAGGCCTGGGACATTGCGGCGTACGTCCTCTCCCAGCCGCGGCCGCACAAAGCCGGCCTCGACAAGGACTTTCCCGATCTTTTGGAAAAGCCGGTCGACGCACCCTACGGCCCTTACGCCGACGGCTTCAGCGAGCAGCAGCACAAATACGGGCCGTTTGCGCCGATTCGCGCGGCGATCGCAAAGCTCAAGGCAGAGAAGGCGGGCGGGGCGACCCCGGCGCCGCGCTGATCATATTACTTGCGCCGCTTCGCCTCGATCTTGTCCCAGATCATGGCCGCTACATCCGGACCGCCGAGATTTTTCACCGCGCGGATGCCGGTCGGCGAGGTGACGTTGATCTCGGTGAGGTAACCGTCGATCACGTCGATGCCGACGAAGAGGAGCCCGCGCTCGCGCAACGCGGGGCCGATGCGCTCGCAGATATCGCGCTCGCGCGCGGTCAGCTCGGTTTCCGTCGGCGTGCCGCCGCGCACCATGTTCGAGCGCAGATCGTCGGGCGCCGGCACGCGGTTGACCGCGCCGGCGAACTCGCCGTCGACCAGGAGGATGCGCTTGTCGCCGTCTTTGACCGCGGGCAGGAATTTCTGCACCACCCATTGCTCGCGGAACGTCACGGTGAAGAGGTCGTAAAGCGAGCCGAAATTGAGGTCTTCCTTCGCCAGCCGAAACACCGCTTCGCCGCCCTTGCCGTAGAGCGGCTTCATCACGATGTCGCCGTGCGCGGCGCGAAACTCCTTGATCTCGGCGAGATCGCGGGTGATCAGCGTCGGCGGCATCAGCTCGGGAAATTCCATCACGAACATTTTTTCCGGCGCGTTGCGCACCGCGCTCGGGTCGTTGACGACCAGCGTGCCGGGCTGGATGCGCTCGAGCAGATGCGTGGTCGTGATGTAGGCAAGGTCGAACGGCGGGTCCTGCCGCAGCAAAACGACGTCGAACTCGGTCAGCTCCGTGCGGCGCGCCTCGCCGAGCGAGAAATGGTCGCCTTGCTGGTCGCGGACCTTAAGCGGCTGCACGCTCGCGACGACCTTCGCGCCCAGCAATGCGAGCCGGTCCGGGGTGTAATAGGCGATGGCGTGGCCGCGCTTTTGCGCCTCCAGCAGCAGCGCGAAGGTGGAATCGCCGCGGATGCTGATCCGCTCGATCGGGTCCATCTGCACGGCGATGTTCAGGCGCATCGATGCCCCGAGGGAATGTTTCGGTACCGCAAGCTGTCACTCGACCGCATCAGCCGCCGGCGTCGAAAGCCGAGGGGATATGACGCGGAATACGGCCGGGCGCCACCAGCATGGCATCGAAACGGATATCGCGGATGCGATCATCGGCGTATCGCGCCAACCACGCCTCGGCGGCGGCGGCGATGCGCAGGCGCTGGCGATCGGTGACCGACCATGCGGCGTCGTCCAGTCGTTCGCGGGCCTTGACCTCGACGAACACCAGCAGGCTTCGGCGGCGGGCGATGATGTCGATTTCGCCGACCGGGCTCTTCCAGCGCCGCGCCAGGATGCGAAAGCCTTTGGCGATGAGGAACGCCGCCGCCCGGCTCTCGGCTGAAATCCCGGTGCGAAACGCGATCTGGCGCTCGACGCGCGGAATTTGGATCGGGCTTGCGCGCGGGCGCTCATCGGCCATGGTCGCGCTCCTTAGCGAGTGGGAGCGCGCGCTGATAGATCTCGCGGCGGGGTTCTCCGGTGACGGCGGCGATTTCGGCGACCGCCTCCTTGACCGAAAGTCGCTCGAGCGCCTGACGCAGCAACGCGTCGAGATCGACCGGCGCCAACTCGCCGTGCCGATCGGGCGGCGCCACGACGATCGCGATCTCGCCGCGCGGCTCGTCCGCTTGCGCAGCCTCGCGCGCGAGCGTACCGAGGTCGCCGCGCCGGACTTCTTCGTATAGCTTGGTGAGCTCGCGGCAGATTGCGGCTTGGCGCGGACCAAGCTCCGCGGCGAGGTCGGCGAGCGCCGCCGCGATGCGCGTCCCACTCTCGAACAGAACGAGCGTTGCCGGAATGCGCTTGAGCTCGTTGATGCGCGCGCGCCGCGCTCCCTCCTTCGCCGGCAAAAATCCCTCGAACAAGAACCGGTCGGTGGGGAGCCCGCTCAGCGTAAGCGCTGCGAGGACCGCCGAGGCTCCCGGCAATGCCGTCACGCTCGCGCCCGCCGCACACGCTTCGCGCACGAGCTTGTAACCGGGGTCGGACACGAGCGGCGTCCCGGCGTCGGAGACCAGCGCCATGGCGGCGCCGTCGGCGAGCCGGGTGATGAGCTTCGGTCGCGCCTCGGCGGCGTTGTGCTCGTGATAGGGGGTGAGCGGGGTGGCGATGCCGTAATGGTCGAGAAGCTTGCGGGTGACGCGCGTGTCCTCGCATGCGATGAGGTCGGCAGCGGCGAGCACCTCCAGCGCCCGCACGGTGATGTCGCGCAAATTGCCGATCGGGGTGGCGACCAGATAGAGGCCGGCCGGCAGCGGCGGTGCGACGGTCGCGTGGCCCTCGAGGACATAGCGGCGGGCGGCGCGGTCGCGCAGCGCGCGGGCGGCGGGGACGGGTGCGGTCATCCTCATGCGCCCTTACTCTAGCGGCGCGCCTTCGCCCCGTCATGGGCAGCGTTAAAAAATCATTATCCTTTTCATTTGGTTAACCAATCACCGACAAAATGCCGATTGCCGGCGTGGGCTGGCGTCGACATTATCGGTCGTCGTCGAGGAGACCGCTCCCCATGTTCGGAGGACTTAAGTCCCGGGGCTCGCGGCCGGCGCGCGCTTCGTCGGCGTGGTGGGCCGCGCTCGCATCCGTCATCTTGTTGGCAGGCTGCTCGGGGAATCTTCCCGATTTGGGCTCCTCGCCGGGCGCGCCGTCGCAGCCCGCAGCCAATATCGGCGAAGGCAAGGTCAAGGCCGGTCTGATCCTGCCGATGTCCGCCAGCGGCAACGCGGCGGTCGCCGCGCAATCCATGCGCAACGCCGCCGAGATGGCGCTCGCGGAATTCAACAATCCGGATCTCCAGCTCCTAGTGAAAGACGATGGCGGCAGCGCGCCCGGCGCGCAGCAGGCGGCGCAGCAGGCGCTCGACGAAGGCGCTGAGATCATTTTGGGCCCGCTATTCGCGCTCACCGTCGGCCCGGTGGGTCGAGCCGCGCGCGGTCGCGGCGTGCCGGTGATCGCGTTCTCGACCGACGCCAATGTGGCGGCGCGCGGCGTCTATCTCTTAAGCTTTCTGCCGGAGTCCGATGTCGACCGCATCATCGGCTACGCCGCGAGCCAGGGCCGGCGGTCGTTCGCGGCGCTCGTTCCGGACAATGCCTATGGCAGCGTCGCGGAAGCGGCCTTCAAGCAGGCGGTAGGACGCGGCGGCGGCCGCGTCGTCGCGCTCGAGCGCTATCCGCTCGACAAGGCGCAGATGCAGGGTCCAGTGCGCAACGTCGCGCAGGCGGCGAGCCGCGCCGATGCCATCTTCATTCCGGACGGGGCCGATGCCGTGCCCACGATCGTGCAGGCGCTCACCGCCAACGGCATCGACACCAAACGCGTGCAATTGCTCGGGACCGGTTTGTGGGAGGACGCGCAAATCTTCTCCAATCCGCAGCTCGACGGCGCGTGGTACGCGGGGCCGGATTCGACCGGCTTTCGCAATTTCTCCGCCCGCTACCGCAGCCGCTACGGCCGCGATCCCGTGCGCACTGCCTCGCTCGCCTACGACGCCGTCGCGCTGGTCGCGGCGCTGGTCAAAACCCAGGGCAAGCAGCGCTTCTCGGACGAAGTCCTGACCAATTCCTCAGGCTTCACGGGTATCGACGGGCTGTTCCGCTTCCGTCCCGATGGCACCAACCAGCGTGGGCTTGCCGTGCTGCGGGTCTCGCCGACCGGCGGCCAGGTCATCAGCGCGCCGCCGAAGGGTTTCGGCGGCTCGGCGACGTAGCGTCACGCCGCGAGATCGGCGACTACGGCGTCGAGCACGGGAAAGCCGGCGAGCGTCAGCCGCAACGTGCCGCTTGCCGTCGTCTCGACGGCGCCCTGCTCGCGCAGAAGCGCGACGCGGCGCGGATCGAGCGGCCGACCGGCGAGCCGCGCGTAGCGCGCGGGATCGATGCCCTCGGCCAGCCGCAATCCCATCAGCAGGAACTCGTCCGCCATTTGCTCGCGCGTGAGCGCCTCGTCGGTCACGACGCCATGCCCAAGCGATTCCACCCGCATCAGCCAGCTCTCCGGCCGCTTCTCGGTCGCGGTGGCGCGGCGCGCGCCCGCGATGTCGAGCCGGCCATGGGCACCCGGCCCGATGCCGGCATATTCGTGCGCCCGCCAATAGATGAGATTGTGCCGGCATTCGGCGCCCGCCCGCGCGTGATTGGAAATCTCGTAAGCGGGCAGGCCCGCGCGCGCGCAGACCGCCTGCGTCGTGTCATAGAGCGCGCGGGCGGTGTCGTCGTCGGGGACGACGAGCTTTCCGGCAGCATGCAGCGCGGCAAACGGCGTGTCCTGCTCGATGGTGAGCTGATAGAGCGAGAGATGCTCGCCTGTCTCGGCGGCGGCGCGTTTGAGCTCGGCGGCCCAGGCCTCCGCTGTTTGGCCCGGACGCGCGTAGATCAGGTCGAACGAATAGCGATCGAAGATCGAGCGCGCGACCGCGACCGCAGCGAGCGCCTCGCGCGCCGAATGCGTCCGCCCCAGCGCTTTGAGCGCGCCGTCGTCCAACGCCTGCACGCCGAGCGAGACGCGGTTGACGCCGGCCGAGCGAAAGCCGCGAAACCGCGTCGCCTCGACGCTGGTCGGATTGGCTTCGAGCGTCACTTCCACATCGGGAGCGATCGGCCAGTGGCGCGCAACGGCATCGAGGATCGTACCCACCGTTGCGGGCTGCATCAGCGACGGCGTGCCGCCGCCGAAGAAGATGGTCGAGACGGTTCGTGCGGGCACGCGCGCGGCGGTTGCGGCGATCTCGGCGGCAAAGGCGCGCGTGAAGCGGGCCTCGTCGACGTCGGCATGGCGGACATGGCTATTGAAGTCGCAGTACGGACACTTCGACAGGCAGAACGGCCAATGGATATAGACGGCGAACGCCGGAGCGTCGTTGCGATCAGCGCGTTGCAAGACAAGCCTCCGCGAGCTTTAGAAACGCGCGCGCCCGGTGCGAAAGTCCTTTGCCCCTCGGCGGCAGGCCGTGTTTCTCCTCGTTCGTCATCTCGCCGAAGGTGCGGGCGTGGCCGCTGGGCAAGAACATGGGATCGTAGCCGAAACCCTTCTCGCCGCGCGGCGGCCAGATGAGGACGCCGTCGACCTTGGCCTCGAATTCCTCGACGTGTCCGTCGGGCCAGGCGAGGCAGAGCGCGCAGACGAAATGCGCCTTGCGTCGGCTGGGCGCAAGCGCGCCGCGCTCGCGCAACTTGTCTTCCACCGCCTGCATGGCGCGCCGGAAGTCCTTGTCGGCCCCCGCCCAGCGCGCCGAATAGATGCCGGGATCACCATCGAGTGCATCAACGGTCAACCCGGAATCGTCCGCGAAGGCCGGCAAACCTGACGCCGTTGCCGCCGCGCGCGCCTTGATGCGGGCGTTCTCTGTAAAGCTCGTGCCGCTCTCCGCGGGCTCGACCAAGCCGAGCTCGCCTGCCGACGCCGCTTCGATGCCGTAGGCCATGAGCAGCTCGCGCATCTCCTTGAGCTTGCCCGGGTTGTGAGTCGCAATCACGAGACGGCCGGCGAGCCGTCGATGCGCGGCGCCTTTCGGGTTCATGATCGAGGTCGCGGAGTGCGCGCTCACATCACCGCCAGTTTCTGCAAATCGACGAGTTTCATCACGCCCTTTTTCGCGAGCGCGAGCAGGTTGAGGAACTGCTCCTCGGTGAAGGGAATTTTCTCCGCCGTGCCTTGCACCTCGACGATTCGTCCGGCGCCGGTCATGACGAAATTGGCATCGGTGTCGGCCTCCGAATCCTCGGCGTAATCGAGATCGAGCACCGGCGTGCCGTTGCAGATGCCGCACGAGATGGCGGCGACGTGGTCGCGCAGCGGATCTGCCGTCACCATGTCGCGCGTCTTCATCCACGTGACGCAATCGTGCAACGCGACCCAGGCGCCGGTGATGGCCGCGGTGCGGGTTCCGCCGTCGGCTTGGATCACGTCGCAGTCGATCGTGATCTGCCGCTCGCCGAGCGCCGGCAGATCGAGCACCGCGCGCAGGCTACGGCCGATCAGCCGCTGGATCTCGATGGTGCGCCCGCTCTGCTTGCCGGCCGATGCCTCGCGCCGCGTGCGCTCGGAGGTGGCGCGCGGCAGCATCCCGTATTCGGCCGTGACCCAGCCGCGCGCCTGCCCCTTGAGCCAGGGCGGCAGCCGGTCCTCGAGCGTCGCCGTCACCAGCACGTGGGTGTCGCCGAACTTCACGAAGCAGGAACCCTCGGCGTATTTCACCACGCCGCGCTCGAGCGAGATGGCGCGCAGCTCGTCGGGCTGTCGGTGGCTCGGCCGCATGCTGGTCTCCTGCTCGGCGTACTGGGCAAGCTTTTAGGGGCGAGCGCCGCGACCGACAAGAGGGCGAGGGCAGCGGTTGCGGGCCTCGCGTGAGCGAATTTGACGCGCCCGATTATGTTGACGAAATCGCCCGGCGAGCCGGTTTCAAAAGCCGATGAGCTCGAACTTTGTGAGCGTGACCTGCGGGCTGATGCGCGCCGCCGTCGCGAGATGCCACGCGGTATGAAGTTCGGGGAACACGACGACGGTGGCCGCGCCGATCACAAGTTCGTGCGACCTCGTCATCCTCGATCCTCCCGCGGCTAAATTATCGTTCTTGGCAAGCTCGCAGCGACGGCTGAACGGGCAAAGCCCGTCAGGCTTGAACTCCGCAGCCGGAATGGACCATTCTGTTGCGCTTGAATGGAGCGATCATTGTCCCACGACGTCCCGATCGGTGCGACGCAGGTGAGCCTCGCCCAGCTCAACGAGCGCTCGCGCGATATTTTCCGGCAGATCGTCGAGAGCTACCTCGCCACTGGCGAGCCGGTGGGCTCGCGCAATATTTCGCGCTTGATCACGACTCCGCTGTCGCCTGCGTCCGTGCGCAACGTGATGTCGGATCTGGAGCAGCTCGGCCTCATTTATGCGCCGCACACCTCGGCCGGACGGCTGCCGACCGAGCTCGGCTTGCGCTTCTTCGTCGATGCATTGATGGAGATCGGCGACCTCGGCGAATCGGACCGGCGCGAGATGGAGGCCAAGGTGGCCGCCGCCGGCAAATCCATGGATGCCGTGCTGAACGAAGCCTCCGGCATGCTCTCGGGCCTGACACGCGCAGCCGGCGTGGTGCTGACCGCCAAGTCGAACGTGCGATTGAAGCATATCGAATTCGTTCGGCTCGAGCCCGAGCGCGCGCTGGTGATCTTGGTGGCGGATGACGGACAGGTCGAGAACCGCATCATCAGCGTTCCGATGGGGCTGCCGGCGGCCTCTCTCACCGAAGCTGCGAATTTCCTCAACGCCCATGTGCGCGGCTGTACATTGGCCGAGGCCAAGGTCGAACTCGAGAAAGCGCGCGCGGCGGCCCAGGCCGAACTCGACCAGCTCACCCAGAAGCTCGTCGCAGCCGGGCTCGCGAGCTGGTCCGGCGGAGCATCGGACGAGCGCAAGCTGATCGTGCGCGGCGCCGCACACCTGCTCGACGACCTCAGGGCGCTCGAGGATCTCGAGCGGGTGCGGCTTCTGTTCGACGATCTCGAGACCAAGCGCGGGGTGATCGATCTCCTCGGCCGGGCCGAGCGCGCCGAGGGCGCCCATATCTTCATCGGCTCGGAGAACAAGCTGTTCTCGCTCTCGGGCTCCTCCACCATCGTCGCGCCCTACCGCGACGGCACCGGCCGCATCGTCGGCGTCCTCGGCGTGATCGGCCCGACGCGGCTCAATTACGCGCGGGTGATCCCCATGGTGGATTATACCGCCAAGGTGGTGAGCAAGCTCATCGGTGCATGATGTCGGGTGAATGATGTCGCCGCAACGGTGGGCGTTGCGGCTTGATTTTTTGGGCCTCAACCCTGATATCGGGGGCGAGCCGAACTGCAAGCGGGAACACGATATGCCGGATCCGACCGTTCGCGCACCGGGCGCCGCGACCGATCAGAACGATCAAGGAGCCGATCAGGCCACGCCCGAGACATCGATTAATTCCGCGGCCGGCCCGACGTCGGCCGCCCCAGACGAGGACCCCATGGTCGCACTCGCCCGCGAAGCCGCCGATTACAAGGACAAGCTCCTGCGCTCGCTCGCAGAGATGGAAAACTTGCGCAAGCGGACCGAACGGCAGGTGGCGGATGCCCGCGACTACGGCATCGCAGCTTTCGCACGCGATATTCTGGCGGTTGCCGACAATATGGAGCGCGCGCTCGGCGCGCTCGACGCGGAGCTGCGAGAGAAGGCCGACGCCGGCACCAAGGCGCTGCTCGACGGCGTCGAGCTCACCGAGCGCGAACTCCTGAAGGTGCTGGAAAAGCACGGGGTGAAAAAGTTCGAACCGTTGGACGAGAAATTCGATCCCAACGTTCATCAGGCGATGTTCGAGCTCCCCGATGCCTCGCGACCCGCGGGCACCGTGGCGCGGGTGATACAGCCCGGATACATGATCGGCGAGCGCATCTTGCGGCCGGCGCTCGTTGCCGTCGCCAAGGGCGGACCGAAGGCTTCGGTGGAGGCGCCGGCCAACGACAACGCCGGCGCATCGCCGCGGGACCCGCGAGGTTCGCGCTGACATAAATCGTGCGCCGTCCGCACCAATGGGGGGAAAGTGGTCAGCGCGCGTCGATGCCGTCGCGCACGGAGCGGAAGCGGGGATAGGCGTCTTTCCAGCCATCCGCGCGTGCGATCCCGATCATTTGCAAATACGCGGAGCCGCCGAAGCGCAGCCACTGCACGACCGTCAGCACGTTCGTGCCCGTCGGGTCCCTGGCCTCGGCCAGAATCTGGTGTCCCTGCTGGCCGCCGATCCGCAACGGCTCGGACGTGGTGATGCGAATATCCTTCAAATTGGGGACCGTCGCGAAGACGTCGCGTGCGAACGCATCGCGGTCGGCGGTTTGCATCGGTGCGCCAGGCGAAATGGCAACGAAAATGTGAGGCTCCAAGCGGACATCCAGCGGTCCCGGCGCATCGGCGGGAGCATCGCTCAACATCACCGCGCGCCCTGGAACGACCCCACCGACGCGAAATCCGGCCAGCTCGTTGACCTTGAAGGGTAGCAGACCAAGCTGTTCGTCGACCGGAACGCTGTCGCGGATGGCGAGCGTCGTCAGCGCCGCGCGGATCGCAGCGTCGGGATAGAGCGCTTTCGCCGCCTCGGGAATCTGCACCGTGACGAGCGCGGTCAGTGTCGATGAGCCGGCCACGAAAATCCATTTGCGAATTTTGTTGTTTTCGACCTCTTGGTGCCCCGTCACTAGAAAGGCCTTGCCGATGGAAAGCGGCACGTCTTCGCGCGTTTCCAAGGTCACGCCCTGTCGTTTGAGCGCGTCGGCGGTGACGGACTTGTCCAAGTCCGCGTAGGCCTGGGCCGGCAGTGCGAGCAAGATGATGGCGGCGTTGCTGTTGGGGTCCTCGTAGCCGAAGAAATTCTTGCTCGTCACCATGCCGGCCGGCGGCGCGAGCCCGATGCGGGAGCCGGGCGGATAGGCGGCATCGGCGGCGGACGCCGGCGTGGCGCCAAGCGCAAGCGCGAGCACGGTGAGGAGCCTCAGGATCATGGCGATCGTCATAGTACCGCGATCGAACGGTGGAAAATACCGCTGATGCGGCGCCGCCGGTCGCAAAGGCGTGATCGGCGCCGCATCCCCGCGGCGTTAGGATGGCGGGGTCAACCATGGAGAACGGCGATGTGGTCGCATGGCAGCTTCTTTTGGAACGAGCTGATGGCGCGCGATGTCGAACAGGCGAAGAAATTCTACGGTTCCACGATCGGCTGGACGTTCGATGCGATGCCAATGCCGAACGGCACGTATTGGGTGGCGAAAATGGGCGACGAACCGGTCGGCGGTATTTTCCCGATGATCGGGCCGGATTTCCACGGCGTGCCGGAAAGCTGGCTGTCCTATCTCGCCGTTGACGACGTGGACGCGCGGGTCAAGGCGGCAAAGGCCGCCGGCGCGAAAGTCATGCGAGAGCCGTTCGACGTTCCGACCGTTGGACGCATCGCGATCATTCAAGCGCCGGGTGGAGCGACGATTGCGTGGATCACGCCGGTCAACGATCGGTAGTCGAGTCGGGAGGCAACGGCACGGCCTTCCCGTTACTGGGGCCTGGTCCTGTTCCCCGGGATTGGCGCCGTCACCCGCCGGAGCGTGAGATTGATCCGCCCGCCTTCAGGCAACAGCATCGACGTGCCGGGTATGATCCGGTCGACGCCATGGAACGCCAAACGCGCCTTGCCGCCGAGCACGACGGCATCACCGGAGGCGAGGCGCATGGTGCGCGACGGGTCGCTGCGCTTGGTCCCTCCAATCCGAAACAGGCAGGTGTCGCCGAGCGAGAGCGAGATGACGGGCGCCTCGAAGTCGTGCTCGTCGCGGTCCTGATGCAGTCCCATCTTCGCCGCCGGCCCGTAATAGTTGATGAGGCAGCATTCAGGGGCGTGCGGATAGCTTGCGAGTGACGCCCAGGCACCGATTGCGATATCCGGCATCGGCGGCCACGGCTGTCCGGTTTGGGGATGCAGGGGCTGGTAGCGATAGCCGGCTTCGTCGGTGATCCAGCCGAGCGGCCCGCAATTGGTCATGCGCACGGAGAGCGGCTTGCCGCTGTTGGGCATGCGCGGGGTGTAGAGCGGCGCGCGCGCGAATACCGTGCGCAGCGCGGCGAGCAGCGCCTCCTGGGCCGGTCGATCGAGATAGCCCGGCACGAGGCGAAAGCCGGACAGCGGGCGCGCAGCGGTCATGCCGCCATCGTCCTCCGCCGTTGCACCTTGTCAAATGGGCATGCGCGAGCGCCGTCCCTGGTCGTGCGGCGAGCCTGCGTCCACTTCGCGGGGACGGCGCCCTGGGGCTTACCGCGGCTCGCGAATCCGTGATCATATGTCTTGCGGGGCAAACCCGCCCTCCTATATGAGCCAAGACGCCGCCGGGGGGCGGCATTGATGTGCAGTTAGGGGGTCGGATAAGGGGGCTCCGCGGGTCTCGCGGACTCTCCAGTTCGGGTGCCGAAAGGACCCGGCCGACCTGCCGCAGACAAGAGGAAGCGAGACATGGGCAAGGTCATCGGTATCGACCTCGGCACCACCAATTCGTGCGTCGCCGTGATGGAAGGCAAGACGCCGAAAGTTATCGAAAATGCGGAGGGCATGCGTACGACGCCCTCGATCGTGGCCTTCACCGATGACGGCGAGCGGCTGGTCGGACAGCCGGCCAAGCGCCAGGCCGTGACCAACCCGGAGCGCACCATCTTCGCGGTCAAGCGGCTGATCGGCCGCCGCTACGACGACCCGATGGTGGACAAGGACAAGAAGCTCGTCCCCTACAAGATCGTGCGCGCCTCGAACGGCGACGCCTGGGTCGAGATCGAAGGCAAGACCTATTCGCCCTCGCAGATTTCCGCCTTCGTCCTGCAGAAGATGAAGGAGACGGCGGAGGCCTATCTCGGTCAGAAGGTCGAGCAGGCCGTCATCACCGTGCCCGCCTATTTCAACGACGCCCAGCGCCAGGCCACCAAGGACGCCGGCAAGATCGCCGGCCTCGAAGTCCTGCGCATCATCAACGAGCCGACGGCGGCCGCGCTGGCCTATGGCCTCGACAAGCAGAAGAGCGGCACCATCGCGGTTTACGACCTCGGCGGCGGCACCTTCGATATTTCGATTCTGGAAATCGGCGACGGCGTGTTCGAGGTGAAGTCGACCAACGGCGACACCTTCCTCGGCGGCGAGGACTTCGACATGCGCCTGGTCAACTATCTCGCCGACGAGTTCCAGAAGGAGCAGGGCATCGATCTGCGACGCGACAAGCTTGCGCTGCAGCGGCTCAAGGAGGCCGCGGAGAAGGCGAAGATCGAGCTCTCCTCCACCACGCAGACCGAAATCAATCTGCCGTTCATCACCGCCGACGCGTCGGGTCCCAAGCACATGACCATGAAGCTCACCCGCGCCAAGTTCGAGGCGTTGGTGGACGATCTCGTTCAGAAGACCGTCGAGCCGTGCCGACTGGCGCTCAAGGATGCCGGCCTGTCCGCGGCCGAGATCAACGAGGTCGTCCTGGTCGGCGGCATGACGCGCATGCCGAAGGTGCAGGAAGTCGTCAAGCAACTGTTCGGCAAGGAGCCGCATAAGGGCGTCAACCCCGACGAGGTCGTCGCGGTGGGCGCGGCGATCCAGGCGGGCGTGCTGCAAGGCGACGTCAAGGACGTGCTGTTGCTCGACGTCACCCCGCTCTCGCTCGGCATCGAGACGCTTGGCGGCGTGTTCACGCGGCTCATCGACCGCAACACCACGATTCCGACCAAGAAGAGCCAGGTATTCTCGACCGCGGAGGACAATCAGAACGCGGTGACGATCCGCGTCTTCCAGGGCGAGCGCGAGATGGCATCCGACAATAAGCTGCTCGGCCAGTTCGACCTGGTCGGGCTGCCGCCGGCGCCGCGCGGCGTGCCACAGATCGAGGTGACCTTCGATATCGACGCCAACGGCATCGTCAACGTGCACGCCAAGGACAAGGGCACCGGCAAGGAGCAGCAGATCCGCATCCAGGCGTCGGGCGGCCTGTCCGAGGCCGACATCCAGCGCATGGTCAAGGACGCGGAATCCCACGCCGAAGAGGACAAGAAGCGCAAGGCCGAGGTCGAGGCGAAGAACCACGCCGAGGCGCTGGTCCATGCCACCGAGAAGGCGCTCGCCGAGCACGGCTCGAAGGTCGGTGAAGGCGATCGGCGCGCGATCGAGAACGCGATGGCCGACCTCAAGGAAGCGCTCAAGGGCAGCGATGCCGCGGCGATCACCGCCAAGACCAATGCGCTGGCGCAGGCCTCGATGAAGCTCGGCGAGGCCATGTACAAGCAGGCCCAGGAAGGCGCCGCGGCGGGTGGTCCCGGCGGCGCTGGGTCCGGCGGCGATGGCTCCGGCGGCAAGAACGAGGACGTCGTCGACGCGGAATTCACCGAGGTCGACGACGACAAGAAGAACAAAAAATCGGCCTGAGCTCGGCGAGGCCTTTGCCATGCCGTTTTCGACTGCAACCAAACCCCCTGGGGCCAAAACCCCAGGGGCGCATCGTTTTTAAAGTACCATGAGCGACCGGGTCGGATTTGACGACGCTGCGGCGGAAATGATGGGGGTGGACGCGGGCATGGCCAAGCGCTGCTATTACGACGTTCTGGGGGTCGAGCGCTCGGCGGACGAGGGTGAGCTGAAATCCGCCTTCCGCAAGCTCGCGATGAAGTGGCACCCCGATCGCAATCCCAGCGACAAGAGCTGCGAAGTCCGCTTCAAAGAGATCAACGAGGCCTACGAGATCCTCAAGGATCCCGACAAGCGCGCGGCCTATGACCGCTTCGGCCACGCCGCCTTCGAGCATGCCGGCCCCGGCGCGGCCCACGGCTTCGGCGACGTGGCTTCCGCCTTCGCCGACATCTTCGATGACCTGTTCGGCATGGGCGGCGGTCGCCGCGGACGCGGCGGCGGCCGCGAGCGCGGCGCCGATCTGCGCTACAACATGGAAATCACTCTGGAGGAAGCCTATTGCGGCAAGACCGCCCAGGTGCGCATCCCGACCTCGGTGACCTGCGAGGCCTGCTCCGGCTCCGGCGCCAAGGCCGGCACCAAACCCAAGGCTTGTCCGACCTGCGGCGGTCAGGGGCGCATCCGTCACGCCCAAGGTTTCTTTACGCTCGAGCGGACCTGTCCGGCCTGCCAGGGCCGCGGCCAAGTCATCGATAATCCCTGCCCGTCCTGCTCGGGCTCCGGACGGGTGACGCGCGAGCGCGCGCTTTCGGTCAACATCCCTGCCGGGGTCGAGGACGGCACCCGCATCAGGCTTGCGGGCGAGGGCGAGGCGGGCGTGCGCGGTGGACCCGCCGGGGATCTCTACATTTTCCTCGCGCTCGGCGCACATCCGTTCTTCCAGCGCGAGGGCGCCGATCTGCACTGCCGGGTTCCGATCTCCATGGTGCTGGCGGCGCTGGGCGGCGAGATCGAAGTGCCGACCATCGACGGCAACCATAGTCGCGTGAAGGTGCCCGAAGGCACCCAATCGGGGCGGCGCTTCCGCCTTCAAAGCAAGGGCATGCCGGTGCTGCGCTCCAAACAAACCGGCGATATGTACATTCAAGTCCTGGTCGAGACGCCGCAAAAACTAAGCCGGCGACAGCGCGAATTGCTGAGCGAATTCGAACGATTGTCGTCCCAGGACACGCAGCCGGAAGCGGCGGGATTCTTCGGCAAGGTCAAGGAGTTCTTGGGTCGTTCCGGCTCGGCTTGAGCAAATTGCCGCTTGACCCTTGCACGCGCGCCCTTTACCCGTTGGAGGGTCAAATCGGCAGCTATTCCGTAGCGTTAGCCCAAGATGCCGCTCCCAGCCCTGCAACTGCTCGAGCAAAAGCTTGAAAAACAGAAGCGCCTTTTCGAATTGAGAAAGGACGCGCTCGAAAGAACGATCGAGCAGCACATTCAGCTCTTCGAGCAGCGCAAGGGCGCGCTCGAAAGAAAGCTCGAACATCAGTTCGAAGCTCACAAAAAAAAGTTCGAGCAGAAGTTCGACACGCAAAAAAAGAAGATCGAGACGCGCATCCGCCGCTTCGAGCAGAAGAACGGCATTCGCCTCGACGACGAGGTGCGCTTCATCCGCTCCTGGATCGAGAAGCCGCTGACGACCGGCGCCGTGACCCCGTCGGGCCGTGCGCTCGCGCGCACCATGGCGGCCTATATCGATCCGAGCCGGCCGGGTCCGGTCATCGAGCTTGGCCCCGGCACCGGACCGGTCACCGCGGCGCTGCTCGCGCAAGGGATCGATCCGTCGCGACTCGTGCTGGTCGAGTTCGATCCGATCTTCTGCCGCCTGCTGCGCGCGCGCTATCCAGCCGCGACCGTGGTGCAGGGCGATGCCTACGGCCTCAAACGCCTGCTGACCGGCGTCTTGGAAGAACCGGCGGCAGGAGTGGTATCCGGCCTGCCGCTCTTCACCAAGCCGCTGCGCATGCGCCTGCGGCTCTTATTCGAAGCCTTTGGCCTGATGTCGCCGAGCGCGCCCTTCGTGCAGTTCACCTACAATGCGGTTGCGCCGATCCCGAAACGGCTCGATCGCGTGAGCGCGGAATCGTCCGAGCGGGTGTGGATGAATATCCCGCCGGCGCGGGTATGGGTGTATCGGAGGGACTGACGACAAACGATGGGACATGGGCGTATATGGGCGTATCATGTCGTCTGAATCCGCCATCCGTCGTCCGCCATGGCCGTCCCGAAAATCCTGGTCATTCCCGGCTCGCTGCGGGCAAAGTCGTACAATGTGCGGCTCGCAGCGCTCGCGACCAAGGAATTGATGCTGGCGGACGCCGACGTCACCCGCATTTCGCTCGTGGACTATCCGCTGCCGATCTACGATGCCGACAGCGCCGAGAGCGCCGGCCCGCCGCCTAATGCGGTCAAACTCAAGCAAATGATGTCCGCGCACCAAGGCGTATTCATCGCCAGTCCGGAATACAACGCTTCGATTACGCCGCTGATCAAGAACACGATCGATTGGATTTCAGCGGTGCGCGAGCGCGGCGATCCGCCGCTCGCGGCCTACCAGAACCGCGTGTTCGCCCTGGGCGGCGCCTCGCCCGGCCGTTCCGGCGCGACGCATTCGTTGCTGGCGCTGCGGCAAGTGCTGGCGGTCGGCTGCCGGGCCCTGGTGATCGCGGAGCAGGTGACGGTGCCGAATGCCGAGCAGGCCTTCGATGAGATGGACGAGCTCAAGGACACGCGCGCCGCGAGCCAGCTCAAGGTCGTGGTGCGCAAGCTCATCGATACCGCCAAGCTCCTGGCATGAGTCCGGTTGCGACGCCTGATCGCGCCCAGCACACACGACGAGAAGGAGGTCGGCCGTGAAGCTTGATCCGCGCGAGCGGTTGATCGTCGCCCTCGACCTGCCTTCGATTGCCGAGGCGGAGGCGCTGGTCGCACGGCTCGGCGAAACCGTTTCGTTCTACAAGATCGGTTATGAGCTTGCCTTTGCGGGTGGCATCGACTTCGCACGTGTGCTCGCCAGCGCGGGCAAGCGCGTCTTCCTCGACCTCAAGCTGCACGATATCGGCAACACCGTTGCGAGGGGCGTCGAAAGCGTTGCGCGGCTCGGGGCATCGTTTCTCACGGTGCACGCCTATCCCCAGACCATGCACGCCGCCGTCGATGCGCGCAAAGGCTCCGCCTTGCGCCTTCTCGCCGTCACCGTGCTCACCTCCTACGACGACGCCGATCTCGCCGCGGCCGGTTATGACTTCACGGTTTCAGAGCTGGTCGCCGAACGTGCGGCGCAGGCGCGCGACGTCGGTATCGACGGGCTCGTGTGCTCGGGCGAGGAGGCGGCGCTACTGCGCCCGATGATCGGCGCGGGCATGGTGCTGGTGACGCCGGGCATCCGGCCGGCCGGCGCCGCGGCCGGCGACCAGAAGCGCATCATGACGCCGGCCGCCGCCATCGCCGCCGGCGCCGATCATCTCGTGGTCGGCCGGCCGATTCTCGCCGCGCCTGATCCGAAGGCCGCTGCGGGCGCGATCATCGCTGAAATCGCCGGCGCGGCGCAGCCATGACAGGGAGGTCGAGATGGCCAAGGGCTATTGGATTCCGCACATCGATGTGAGCGACCCGGAAGGGTACAAGGCGTACATGGCCGCAACCCCGCTGGCCCACGACAAGTATCGCGGCCGCGCGCTGGTGCGGGGCGGCGCGCAGGAGGTGGTGGAAGGCAAAAGCCGCTCGCGCAATGTGCTACGCGAATTTCCGGACTACGCCACCGCGCTCGCCTGCTACCGCTCCGCGGAATATCAGCGCGCGAAGCCGCTGCGCCTTCCCCATTCGGTTTGCGATTTCGTGATCATCGAGGGCTACGACGGCGTGCAGCCGGACCGCCCGGCGCCGCAACCGGCCGCCGCGCCCCGCAAAGGCTACTGGATCGCGCATGTCGATGTCACCGAGCCCGAGGGTTACAAGGCCTACATGACCGCCGACATGGCGGCGTTCGGCAAATATGGCGGGCGCTTCTTGGTGCGCGGCGGCCAGCAGGAGGTGGTGGAGGGCAAGGCGCGTGGGCGTACCGTCGTGCTCGAATTTCCGAGCTATCGGGTGGCGCTCGATTGCTACCGCTCGCCCGAGTACCAAGCCGCCGCCGCGTTGCGCAAAGGCAAAGCCGAGTTCGATCTCTTCATTATCGAGGGCTGTGACGCGCAATCGTAGCGCAACGCGCCGCGGACCCGCACGACGTCGACAGCGCAGGCGCAAGGGGTGGAAGGCGCGTTACTTTCCTTCCCATTCCGCCCTCGCTATACCCGCAGCCAAATTCGCCGGAGAGATGCCATGTCCGACATGCGGCTGATCGTGGCTGGGGCCGGCGGACGCATGGGGCGCACCCTCATCCACGCCGTCGCGGCAACGGACGGAGCCATTCTCGCCGGCGCGGTGGAGGCGGCCTCCTCCGCGGTGATCGGCCGCGACGCCGGCGAGCTTGCTGGGCTGGGCAAGAACGGCGTGGCGGTCACCACCGACATCGAGCCGCTGCTCGCCCAGGCGGACGGGCTCATCGACTTTACCGTCCCCGCCGCCACCATCGCTTTCGCTGAGCATACGGCGCGCAAGGGCTGCGTCCACGTCATCGGCACCACCGGGCTCACGGGCGAGAATGAAAAGCTGATCGAGCAGGCGGCAAAGCGCGCCGTGATCGTCAAGTCCGGCAACATGAGCATGGGGGTCAACCTGCTGGCGGCGCTGGTCAAGCAGGTGGCGAAGACGCTCGATGAGGATTTCGACATCGAAATCTTCGAAATGCACCACAACAAGAAGGTCGACGCGCCTTCAGGCACCGCGCTGATGCTTGGCCGCGCGGCGGCCGAAGGTCGCCGCGTCGATCTCGAGCAGCGCTCGGTGCGCGGCCGCGACGGCGTAACCGGCGCGCGCTGCGCCGGCGACATCGGCTTTGCCTCGCTGCGCGGCGGCTCGGTCGTGGGCGATCACACCGTGATCTTTGCTGGGCCGGCCGAACGGGTCGAGCTCGTGCACAAGGCCGAGGATCGCATGATCTTCGCCCGCGGCGCACTGCGCGCCGCGCTCTGGGCGCGCGGGCGCAAGCCGGGGCTCTATTCGATGGCCGACGTGCTGGGCCTCAGTGACGGCTGATCGCGCGTTTGGACACCGCGCAGCAGGGATCGACCCGTCATCTCTCCGGGCTGGGGAAGGCCCATCAGCTCGAGCAAGGTGGGCGCGACGTCCGCGAGCCGCCCTGACGCCAAGGAGACGTTGCCGCCGCCCAAGAGCAGGACCGGCACCGGATTGGTGGTGTGGGAGGTGTGCGGCCCGCCGGTGTCGGGATCGCGCATCAGTTCGCAATTGCCGTGGTCGGCGGTGACCAGCAACGCACCGCTGGCCTTTCCGATTGCCTGCGCGATGCGGCTGAGGCCGGTATCAACCGCCTCGACCGCCTTGACCGCGGCTGCCAAGCTGCCGGTGTGCCCGACCATGTCGGGATTGGCGTAGTTCAACACGATCAGGTCGTATCGGTGGGAACCGATCGCCTCCACCGCCTTGTCCGTCAATTCCGGCGCCGACATCTCGGGCTTGAGGTCGTAGGTCGCAACCTTCGGCGAGGGAACCATGATGCGGTCCTCGCCGCGATAGAGCCTCTCCTCGCCGCCGTTGAGGAAATAGGTGACGTGCGGATACTTCTCCGTCTCGGCCATTCGCAGCTGCGTGCGGCCCGCGTCGGCGACGACCTCGCCGAGAACATGCGCTAGACTCTGCGCCGGGAAGATCGTCTCCAGGAACGCATCGAGCTGCTCGCTGTATTGCGTCATGCCGACCGCGACAGCGATGCGGACCGTGCGCCGGCGCGCAAAGCCGGCAAAGGCCGGATCGAGGAGCGCGGTAAGAATCTCGCGCACGCGGTCGGCGCGGAAGTTGAAGCAAAGCACGCCATCGCCGTCGCGCATGCCGCGATAGTCGCCGACCAGCGCCGGCACCACGAATTCGTCGCTGATTTCGTGCGCGTAGGCATTCGCGATGACCGCGCCGGCGTTGGCAAAGTGCGGCCCTTCGGCGTCCACGATCGCATGATAGGCCTTGGCCACGCGGTCCCAGCGCTTGTCGCGATCCATGGCGTAATACCGGCCGCTGACCGTCGCGATCGGAACGGATCGCGGCAGCGCCGCGAGGAGGCGCGCAATGTCCTCCCCCGCCGATCGCGGCGGCGTGTCGCGGCCGTCGGTAAAAGCATGCACGAGCGTCGGCACGGAGGCCGCGGCGAGAATGCTTGCGAGCGCCGCGGCATGATCCTGGTGCGAGTGCACGCCGCCCGGGGACACCAAGCCCATGACGTGGCAGGTGCCGCCGGTCTGCCGCAGGCGTGTGATCAGGCTTTTGAGCGCAGCCGCCCGTTCGATATCGCCGCCAGCAATCGCCGCGTTGATGCGGGGCAAATCCTGCAGCACGAGACGGCCGGCGCCGATGTTGAGGTGCCCGACCTCGGAATTGCCCATCTGCCCCGATGGCAGGCCGACGTCCTCGCCCGACGTATGCAAGAAGGCGTGCGGGCAGGTCGCCCACAAGTGGTCGAAGCTGGGAGTCCGCGCCTGGCGGATGGCGTTATCGGCCGCCTCCTCGCGCCAGCCCCAGCCGTCAAGTACGACCAGCATCACCGGACGGCGCTTCTGCATCTCCACGGTCCCCGTGCCTCACCGGCGTTGCTGAAATTGCAGCCGCCCGCAACGACGGCGCGTCGAATGGTTGTGTGGGATTGCGCCACCATCGTCAACCAGCGCGGCCGCTCGCCGCGGATCGGTGGCGATGCGAAACCGTGCTTTTCGTGTCACACCGGCGCGATTTCTGCTCGGCGCCGCGGTTAATCCGCTGAACGGCGATCAATTCGACCTCGAGATGGGATAGACTGGCAGTAAATCGCTGTCACTTTCGGTCGGGGGGCTGAATTGACCGCCGGACGACTCGTCGCCGCAGTGGCGACGCTCGTGGCCTTTGGCGCCCTTGCGCCGGCGCAGGCGGGCGTCGATCGCCCGCCGCAATTCATCGTCATGGCGTTCGACAATTGCACCGAGCTCGAGCGCTGGCAGGAGCTCACCGACTTCGCTGCCGAGCTGAACAGGGACGGCGACCGACTTCACTTCACCTTCTTCGTCAGCGGCAGCAATTTCATCGCCGATGGCAGCAGGAACACCTATGAAGGTCCGCATCAGCGGCGCGGCTATTCCCGCATCAGCTTCGGCGGCTCGCCCGAGCAGGTTCGCAAACGCGTCGAATACGCGAACGCTCTTTACCGCAGCGGCCACGAGATCGCCTCGCATGCGGTCGGCCATTTCAACGGTGCTGGCTGGTCGGTGCGCGATTGGGAGAAGGAATTCGGTGCGTTCAACAACGTCTTGAAGAATGTCGAGCCGAACAACGGGCTCGCCGAGTCGAAATTCGAATTTGCTGTCACAGATGTGATCGGTTTCCGCGCACCCTATCTCGCCACCGGCTCGGGCCTCTATGGCGTCCTCAAGGCGCACGGCTTCCGCTACGACGCCAGCGGGGTCAGCTTTGCCAATGCCTGGCCGGAGAAGATCGACGGAGTGTGGCGGTTCAATTTGGCCATGCTGAAGATCCAAGGCTCGGGCAAGGGCACGCTGTCGATGGACTACAATTTTTTCGTGGCACAGTCCCGCGCCGTCTACGATCCGCGTCGTTATGAGGCGGTGCGAGAGCAGACGCTGCAAACCTATCTGCGCTACTTCAAGACCAATTACGCCGGGAACCGCGCGCCGCTGCACATCGGGCATCATTTCATGAATTACGGGGGCGGCGCTTATAACGAGGCGCTCAAATCGTTCGCGCGCGCGGTCTGTGGCCTGCCGGAAGTGCGCTGCGTGACCTATGCCAAGCTCGCCGACTTCATGGATCAGCAGAACGCGGAGACGCTTGCGGCCTATCGCAAAGGCGATTTCGCGCGCGCGGCGACGCCGGCAGTCAACGTCGCAGAAGTCTTGCGTTAGGCGACGGCCCCGGCCGTTGCTTGACCCTGCGACTGCCTCAATATCAGCTTGCCACCATCACCTTGCGACTCTTGCCGCCTCCCAGCCCAGCATCGCGCGTTTGCGCGTGAGGCCCCAGTGATAGCCGGTGACGTCGCCGCTCTTGCCCAGCACGCGATGGCAGGGCACAACGAACGAGACCGGATTCTTGCCGACCGCGGCACCCACGGCGCGCGCGGCGTTGGTGGCGCCGAGCTTCGCCGCGATGCCGGAATAGGTCATCGCCCGGCCCATGGGAATCCGCAGCAGCGTTTCCCACACCCGCACCTCGAAGTCGGTACCAATGAGCACCACCCGCAGCGGCCGCTCCGCCCGCCACAGCTTGCTATCGAAGATGCGGCGGGCGAGCGGCGCCGTACGTGTGCGGTCCTCGACCATGTTCGCCTTCGGCCAGCGGCCTTTCATGTCGGCGAGCGCGGCCTCTTCCTCGCCGGGATCCGCGAACGCCAGCCCGGCGAGCCCGCGCCGGGTCGTCATCACCAGCGCGGTACCGAATGGGGAGGGATGAAAGTCATAGGACATGGTCAGCCCGCTCCCGCCCGATTTCCATTCGCCGGGCGACATCGCTTCGTGCGTGACGAAGAGATCGTGCAGCCGGCCCGGCCCGGATAGGCCCACCTCGAACGTGGTATCGAGCACGCTCGCGGAGTCCCGCAGCAGCCGGCGCGCGTGGTCGAGCGTGAGCGCCTGAAGGAAGGCCTTGGGCGTGATGCCCGCCCAGCGGCGGAACAGACGATGCAGATCGCTGGCGCTCACCCCGGCCGCTGCCGCGATGGCATCGATCTCCGGCTGCGCGCGCCAGTGCTCGGAGACGAACGCGATGGCCCGGCGCACGACGTCGTAGTCCGCGGCGGCGGGGCTGAGCGGCTCATGATCGTAAATACGATCGGGAGAGAGCATGGTCGCCTCCATCGTTTGCTCCCTACCTAGGCCGCGGTCGATGGCCCGACCACCCGGTTTCTGCGCGCAAATGGCTTAATCGAATACCGTCCGGGTTGGTCCACGCTTGGCCTCGCCGAGCGCCGCCGAGAGCGCCAGCGCGAAGCTCTCTTTCTCCTGCGGTCCGAGGCAGCCCGCGATCGCAAGTCGCCGCCCGTGCGAAACCAGGAACAGCCGCTCGATGCCGAACTCCGCGTGCACCACGCGGTCGAGTCGAACCCAGAGCGGATTGAGCGTCCATTCGCTGATCCGGCCGCGGTGACTGACCTGACGCACGGTGAGCTCGGAGGGCGTGACGGTCACCTCCTCGTAGGCTTTGGCGCGGCGGTAGCTCACCTTGAACGCCCAATAGAGCAGCAGCACGTCGAGCCCGCAGAAGCCGAACACCGGCCAGGCGCCGGCGAGGAGAAACGTGGTTCCCAGCACCAGGCTTGCTCCGCCCGCCACCAGCATCAAAGCGAGAAAGCCTTTGCGGCTGAGCGAGCGGTGCGGGGTGAGCACGGCCGAAAAGATCGTGGGTTCTTGGGTGGGGTCGTTGTCGGGTACCATGGAGCTCACTATACCGGAACTATGGCTCGCAAGACACCTCGCAGGGTGGCCGGCAGAACCGCCCGCAAGGCGCCGCGAAGAACGGCGCAGAGCCTGCGCCAATCCCGCGCCCGCGCGCCGGCTAAACTCAAAAGTCCGGCCAAGCGTTCGGCCGCCGACCACGCGGCCGCGGCCGGCGCGCTGCCGCAATGGACAACCGCCGAGATCGAGGAAGCGTTCCGCCGTTTTCAGGCCGCTCGCCCCGAGCCCAAAGGCGAGCTTGAGCACATCGACCCGTTCACGCTGCTGGTCGCGGTGGTGCTCTCGGCGCAGGCGACCGACGCCGGCGTCAACAAGGCGACGCCCGCGTTATTCGCCGCCGCCGACACGCCGGAAAAGATGGCCGCGCTCGGCGAGAAGCGCCTGCAGGACTTGATCAAGACCATCGGCCTCTTTCGCACCAAGGCGAAGAATCTCATCGCCCTGTCGAAGAAAATCGTGCACGAGCATGGCGGCGAGGTCCCGCGCACGCGCGAGGCGCTGGAAGCGCTGCCCGGCGTCGGCCGCAAGACCGCGAATGTCGTGCTCAACGTCGCCTTCGGTGAGGCCACCATCGCGGTCGACACTCATATCTTCCGCGTCGGCAATCGCACCGGCATGGCAACCGGCAAGACGCCGCTCGAGGTCGAGATCAAGCTCGACCGCGTGGTGCCGGCGAAATACAAGCGCCATGCCCACCACTGGCTGATCCTGCACGGGCGCTATGTCTGCCTGGCGCGGCGGCCGCTCTGCGAGAAATGCCTGATCGCCGACCTCTGCAAGTGGCCTGGGAAAACACTGCTCAATCAGCGCTCATCCGAGCACTGACGACTGCCCTCCTGGCCCGCCTTGCTGGCACCACGATCGATGGTCAAATAGATTCGGCCGCAATTGGGAGGACGTGGCCAGCATGCATTTGTCCTGGGGCAAGATCGCCGTCGGCGCCCTGGTTGCCATCGTCTCGTTCGGCGCCGCGGTCTTCGCATTGAACTGGCTTTCGCCCGGCCCGAAGGACCAGCGGCCGGCGCTGGTCGAGGTGCCGCCGCTGGCGCCGGTCGCCCGCAAATCGGTGATCGTGACGCCCGCGGCCATTGCGCTCTCCGCGATCCACAGCGCGCTGGAGACGGCGGCCCCGCGCAATCTTGCGGGCAAGCGCGACAACCCGATGCCGCAATTGCTGTCGAACGCCGAGATCGACTGGACTGTCGCGCGCAGCCCGCTCGCCGTCAGCGGCCGGCCGGATGCGCTCGTGGTGTCGACCGCGCTCTCCGGAACGTTCCGAGCAACCGGGCAAATCTCCGGCGACGCGGGCAATCTCGCGGGCGCGCTCGGCGGCCTGCTCGGCGGCCGGCTCGGACAAGGAATGCAGAACCTGCAGGGAAAAACGCTCGATCAGCGAGCCGATCTCCATGGCAACGTCACGCTGACGGCGCGTCCGTCGCTGCTGCCGGCATGGCGGGTGGAGCCCAACCTCACCCCTCAAGTTGCGCTCGCGGATGCCTCTCTCGCGATCCTAGGTGTGAAGCTGAGCGTATCGAACGAGCTCAAGCCGTTCATCGATCGCGCCGTCAACGAACAGGTGGCGGCGTTACAGGCGCGCCTGCGCGATGATCCGTTTCTCGAAGTAGCGGCACGGCGCGAATGGGCCAAGATGTGCCGCTCGATCTCGCTCGGCGCGACGGCGGCTGGCATGCCCAATCTATGGCTGGAGCTTCGCCCCACGCGAGCCTTCGCCGGGCAGCCGCACATTAGCGGCAGCGCGCTCACGCTGACCATCGGCGTCGAGGCGCAGACGCGGATCGTGCCCAATGAGACCAAGCCCAATTGCCCGTTCCCGGCGCAATTGGAGCTCGTTCCGCAGATCGAGCAAGGCCGAGTCAATATCGCGGTGCCCATCGACATTCCGTTCACCAAAGTGAATCGGCTGCTCGAAGCGCAACTAAAGGGAAAAACCTTCCCCAACGATAAGAGCAGCGCGTTCAGCGCCACGATCCGGAGCTTGAATCTGGCGGCATCGGGTGACCGGCTGCTGCTTTCGCTGCGCGTCAAGGCGAACGAGAACAAGAGCTGGTTCGGTCTCGGCGCCGAGGCAACGGTTCACGTGTGGGGTCGGCCGGTGCTCGATCGTGCCCATCAGACGTTGCGCCTGAACGACATCGCGCTCGACGTCGAATCGGAGGCGGCGTTCGGCTTGCTGGGCACGGCGGCGCGCGCCGCGGTGCCTTATCTGGAACAGGCGCTGGCGGAGAACGCGGTGGTCGATCTCGTGCCGCTCGCGGCGAATGCTCGCAAAAGCATCGACGCGGCGATCGCCGATTTTCGCAAGAGCGCCGACGGCGTTCGCGTCGATGCCGCCGTCACCGATCTGCGGCTGGTCGGCATCGAGTTCGACGCCAAAACGCTGCGCGTGATCGCGGAAGCCGACGGCACGGTAGGGGTCGCGGTGACCAAGCTGGCGGACAAATGACCGCGAACGGAGCGCGGCGGCCAGCGGACAGGAAAAGGACAAACGCGTTTATCGCGCTTTTTCCATCGTAGGTCGTTTGTCGTCCAGCCTCGGTCGCATGTCGCCCATGATCCGCTGATGGACGTGCACCATGAAAGCCATGGCGAACAGCGGCGTGGCGAGATTGACGATCGGGATCAACACGAACGCCGCGATGAACATGCCGGCGAGAAAGACCGTGCTCTGGTTCATTTTGCGCAGTTCTTTGGCCTCGACGATGGGTCGGTGGCGCATGGCTGCCAACTCGAAATATTCGCGGCCGAGCAAATAGGCGCTGGCCAGGAAGAAAATGATCGCGCCGAAACCGGCGAAGAGGAGGAACGGCAGCGCGATCAGATAGACCAAGACCGCGAGCAAGGCCGTTTTCACGCCTTCGGCGAGCGCGCGCGTCAGCGGCAGCGGCCTGCCGACAGGCTGCGTGGGATAGTGAGTGCGTTCCACTTCGAGCGCGATGTCGTCGACGAAGAAGCTGCCGACCAGCGCGGTGACCGCCGGCATCAAGAACACCGATCCGACGATGATGCCAAGGCCCGCGGCGATGGAAACAACCCAGATGAAGATTGAGAGCGGCGCGTGTGCGCTGATGCCGAATACGGTCTCGGCCCAATCTGCACCGGCGGTTGTGAGCCAGACCAGCAGCCGATGGAGGGCGATAGCGATGAGCACGATCAGGGCGAGCGCAAGCCCGGAGGATTTCAACAGCACCGACCGAAACGGCGGCGAGAACATCTGAGCGAGAGCTTTGACGGCCGCGTCGATCATCGTCGTCTCCCTGCCTTGGTTCCGGCTCCGTGGGCGCCGAGTTTGAATAAGGCATTGCTGTGGCGATACCGCAAGCATGGTCACGATGGGAAAAGATTTTGGACGTGCGCCGCACGCGTTCCGTGGTAGACCTCGCAACGCTTGACACTCCGTGTGCCATGAGACGTTTGAGCCGCCGATCGTTCCTTGCCTCTTCCGCCGCGGCCCTGGCGGCTGCGCCTGCGCTTGCAGCGCCGCGCCCGACGGCCACACCCGAGGTGCCGCGCTCCGGCTGGGTCGATGCCGTCGTCGTGGGCGCGGGCGCCGCCGGCATCGCCGCCGGGCGGCGACTTGCAGCGGCGGGCAAGCGTTTCGTCGTGCTCGAGGCCGCGGACCAGGTCGGCGGACGCTGCATCACCGACACCAAGACGTTCGGCGTGCCCTACGATCGCGGCGCCCACTGGATTTACGCCGCCGACATCAATCCGCTCGCGAAGCTTGCGATGCAGTCCGGGTTCGACATCTATTCGGCCCCGCCCGGCCAGCGCATGCGCATCGGACGGCGCTACGCGCGCGAAGGCGAGATGGAGGACTTTCTGGCGAGCCTGGTGCGCGCCAACACCGCCATTGCGGATGCCGCGCGCAAGAGCGACGTCGCCTGCACCCAGGTGTTGCCGAAGGACCTCGGCGAATGGCGGCCGACAGTCGAATTCGTGCTCGGGCCCTACGGCTGCAGCAAGGAGCTCGCGGAGGTTTCGGCGGCCGATTTCTCCCGTTCGGGCGAGCGCGACAACAGCGCCTTCTGCCGTCAGGGATATGGCGCGCTGCTCGCGAAGCTTGCGGCCCCGCTCCCGCTCCTGCTGGCAACGCCGGTGAAAACCATCGAATGGTGGAGCCGCTCGCGTATCGAGGTCGACACGGCGAAAGGTCAGTTCAGGACCGAGGCGGTCATCGTCACCGTCTCGACCAATGTTCTTACGAGCGGAAAGCTCAAGTTGGCGCCCGATCTGCCGAAGCGCCACCTCGACGCCGCGATGAAGCTCAAGCTCGGCAGCCGCGATCACGTGGCGCTGGAATTGACGGGCAATCCGCTCGGGCTGCGCGCCGATGAGCTGGTCTTCGAGAAAACCGGGAGCAGGCAGACCGCGGCGATCTTCGGCAACATGGCCGGCTCGACGATTTGCGTTATCGATGTGGGGGGCAATTTCGGGCGCGATCTCTCCGCCAAGGGAGAGGCTGCGATGATCGATTTTGCGATCACTTGGCTCGGCGGGCTTTACGGCACCGATATCAAAGGCGCGGTCAAGCGCCGCCACGCCACGCGCTGGAACAACGAGCCGTGGGTGCTCGGCGCCACCTCGGCCGCCGCCCCCGGCGCCCAGTCCGCGCGCAAGACGCTGGCGGAGCCGCTCAGCAACCGGATCTTCCTGGCCGGAGAAGCCACGCATGAGACGCTGTGGGGCACCGTCAACGGCGCCTGGGACTCGGGCGAGCGTGCGGGCAATGCGGTGGTGAAGCTCCTCGGCGGCCCGAGCAAACGCGGGTGAGCGTTCACGCCCGCAACACGCCGCCGGTCCGCTTGCCGACCTCGGCGACGATCTTTGCGGCCACCGCCTCGATCTCCGCGTCGGTCATGGTCTTGTCCCGCGGTTGCAATGTCACCGCGATCGCGATCGACTTCTTGCCGGGCTCGATCCCTTCGCCCTCGTAGACGTCGAACACCGTGACATTGGTGATGAGTTTGCGATCCACGCTCTGCGTGGCGCGCAAGATGTCGGCCGCCTTGACCGTACGATCGACCACGAACGCCAAGTCGCGCTCCACCGGTTGAAACGCAGAGAGCTCCAGAACCGGCCGCGCTCGCGTTGCCCTGGCCTTCGGCTCCGGGATTTTTTCCAGGATCACCTCGAAGGCGACCAGCGGGCCCTCGGCATCGAGCGTTTCGAGCGCGCGCGGATGCAGTTCGCCGAAGTGTCCGAGTACGTTCTGCGGGCCGATCTGGATCGTGCCGCAGCGTCCCGGATGGAACCACGGCGGCCCGCCCGGCACGACTTGCAGCGCCTGCGCCGGCGCGCCGGCGGCCGCGAGCACGGCGAGCGCGTCGGCTTTGGCATCGAAGGCATCGACCTCGCGGGCGGGAGCCGACCAATGGCGCCCGATGCCGGTCGCCTTGGCGATCGCGCGGCGCACGCCGCTGGCCGCGGTCAGTTGGTCCTGCGGGCGGTCGCCGCAAAAGATCTGCCCGACCTCGAACAGCGCCACGTCGGTGAGGCCGCGGTCGGCGTTCTTCTGCGCCGCGGCGACGAGCCCGGGAATGAGGCTCGGCCGCATGTCGGACAGGTCCGACGCAATGGGATTGGCGAGCGCAAGCTCGGGTTTTCCGCCGCCGAACAGCTCGGCCTGCGGCTTGGCGATGAACGACCAGGCGACCGCCTCGACCATGCCGCGCGCGGCGAGCGCGCGCTTGGCTTTGCGCGTGCGCAGCTGGATGGGCGTGAGCACGGGCTTGCGCGGGGCTTCGCCACGGTCGAAGGGCGTTGGAGTAATGCGCTCGACACCGAGAATGCGAATGACCTCCTCCACCAAGTCGGCCTTGCCCTCGACGTCGCCTCGCCAGGTCGGAACGGTGACTGGCAAGGTCTTGCCGCTGCCGGCGACGGAGAAGCCGAGATGGCCGAGCACGCGTTCGATCTCGCGCCGGTCGACGTCGAGGCCGGTGAGCCGCGGTAGTTCGTCGAGCGGAAAATCGATGATGCGTGCAGGGACCTCCGGCGTGCCCGCGACCGTGATCTGCGAGGGTTCGCCACCGCAGAGATCGAGCACCATCCTGGTCGCAAGCTCGAGTCCCGGCAGCATGAAGGCGGGATCGACCCCGCGCTCGAAGCGGTAGCGGGCGTCCGAATTGATACCGAGCTTGCGGCCGGTCTGCGCGATGTTGAGCGGATCCCAAAGCGCGGATTCGATCAGCACGTCCGTCGTCGTCTCCGAACAGCCCGTGGCCTCGCCGCCCATGATGCCGGCGAGCGATTCGACGCCGCTCTCGTCGGCGATCACGCAGATGGTTGGATCGAGCGCGTAACGCTTGCCGTCGAGCGCAAGCAGGCTTTCGCCCGCGCGCGCGCGGCGCACCGTGAGATTGCCGTGCACTTTGGCGGCGTCGAACACGTGCAGCGGACGGCCGCGGTCGTAGGTGACGAAATTGGTGATATCGACCAGCGCGTTGATGGGTCGCAAGCCGATCGCGACGAGCCGGCGCTGCAGCCAAGCCGGCGAGGGTCCGTTTTTCACCCCGCGCACGAGCCGCAACGTGAAAGCGGGGCAGAGCGAAGGCGTCGTCCCGAAGTCGAGCGTCACCGTCACTGGGCACGGGAACCGTCCTTCGACCGGGTGGATGCTTGTTTCCCGGAGCTTGCCCATGTCGGCGGCGGCGAGATCGCGCGCGATGCCGTTGACGCCGGCGCAGTCGGCGCGGTTGGGGGTGAGATTGATCTCGATCACGGCATCGTCGAGCCCGGCCCACTGCGCGTAATTCGCCCCTACCGGCGCCGCGTCGGGGAGCTCGATGATGCCCTCGTGGTCGTCGGAGATTTGCAACTCGAATTCGGACACCAGCATGCCGTGGCTCTCGACGCCGCGGATCTTGCCGATGCCAAGCGTCATGTTCTTGCCCGGGATGAAAGCCCCGGGCGGCACGAATACGCCCTTCATGCCCGCGCGCGCATTGGGCGCGCCGCACACGACCTGCACCGGATCGTCCGCTCCGGTGTCGACCATGCACACGCGCAGGCGGTCCGCGTTCGGATGCTGTTGGGCCGAGATCACCCGCGCGATGGTGAACGGCGCCAAGAGCTTGCCCCGGTCCGCGACGCTCTCGACTTCGAGCCCGATCATGGTGAGCTTGTCGACGATCGCCGCAAGCGGCGCGTCGGTGTCGAGGTGCTCCTTGAGCCAAGCAAGGGTGAACTTCATCATTCCGCGGACTCGGGGTCTATTGCCTCCCCCATTTGCAAGGGAGGCGTGGCAGGGGCGGCCAGCCGGGCGTGACCGTCTCGAATGGCCATCGATCCACGGATTGGATCATAAAGACCTGCAACGGGAACGATCAGCTGCTCAATCCTCCCGCAAGCGTGGGGAAGTCGAGCGGGCGGAAGCCGTAATGGGAGAGCCAGCGCACGTCGGCCTCGAAGAACGGGCGAAGATCCGGCATGCCGTATTTGAGCATGGCGATGCGATCGATCCCCAGGCCCCAAGCGAAGCCCTGATACGCGTCGGGATCGAGCCCGCAATTGCGCAGCACGTTCGGATGCACCATGCCGCAGCCGAGAATCTCCATCCAGTCCTCGCCTTCGCCGAACCTGACCTCGCCCTTGTCGCGCCGGCATTGGATGTCGACCTCGAGCGAAGGCTCCGTGAACGGAAAGAACGACGGCCGGAAGCGCATCTTGACTTGATCGACCTCGAAGAACGCTTTGCAGAACTCCTGCAGGATCCATTTGAGATGGCCGAGGTGGGAGCCCTTGTCGATGACCAGCCCCTCGACCTGGTGGAACATGGGGGTGTGGGTCTGGTCGCTGTCGCTGCGGTAGGTGCGGCCGGGGATGATGACCCGGATCGGCGGCTTCTGCGCCAGCATCGTCCTGATCTGCACCGGCGAGGTATGCGTGCGCAGCAGCAGCTGCGAGCCGTCGGGCTTCGGATTGAAAAAGAACGTGTCTTGCATCTCCCGCGCCGGATGGCCTTTCGGGAAGTTGAGCTTGGTGAAATTGTAGTCGTCGGTCTCGATGTCGGGTCCTTCGGCGATGGCAAACCCCATGTCGGCGAAGATCGCGGTTAGCTCGTCCACGACCTGGCTGATGGGATGGATGCGGCCGATCTCCGCCGGCGGCTCGCGCACCGGCAGCGTGACGTCCACGGTCTCGATGTTGAGCCGCTGCTCGAGCGCCAGTTCTTGCAGCGCGTCCTTGCGCGCGGCGATGGCGGCGCCGACTCGGTCCTTGAGGCTGTTGATGAGCGGGCCCTGCTCCTTGCGCGCTTCGGGCGTCATCGTGCCGAGCGTCTTCAAGAGCGCGGACACCGAGCCGTTGCGGCCGAGCGCCGCAACCCGCACGGCTTCGAGCGCCGCTTCGTCGTTGGCAGCCGCGACGGCGGCGAGGAGTTCGGTCTCGAGCGCGCGAAGGTCGGTCATTGGTCCTGCTCAACTGCGCCAGCGCAGCGTCTTGGGTTCGAGCGGATTGACGAAGGGGCGCCCCTCGCTCTGCGCGGCGATCCATTCATCCTTCACGCGCATCCACCAGCGCGCCTGGGTATCGGCGTCGTTGATAAGCATCAGCCGGGGCCGATGTACAAGGCCTTCGCGCTGCTTGACCACGACCTGGCGGTCCTGATCGAGGAAGGTGTGCATGAACGGCTTGAGCAGCGGCGCGAGCGGCGCCACCCAGCCGGGGGAGGCCCAGAATATCTGGTGCACCTCGGTCGCCTCGTCGGTGATCGGAGTAATCGCGGTGAGACCGACGACGGCGTGGCGGTCGCCGTGCACCTCCTCGATGCGCAGCCCGGGAAGCTTGTAGGAAATCTCGGTCTCGACGTGGCGGCCGAGCAGCTTGTAGACCAGGTTCTGCGGCGGCAGCGGATGGCGCACCATCCGCCAGCCGAGCTCGATCGGCTCGAATTGCTTTTCCTTGGGGCGCAGCTTGGTCGGCTGGTGCTTGAACCACCACGACGTATGCACGAAACCGGCATGGGTCGGATCCATGAGACCGAACGCGGCGTGATCGGTCGAGCAGGGAAACGGCAGCATGATCGCAGCCGCGGGCGCAGCCTCGTCGGAAAAGACCGGCATGCGCGGCGGCTCCGCCGGCGCGCTCGCGGCCTTGTCCGTCGGTGGGAAATAGATCCATACCAAGCCCTGCCGTTCGACGCACGCATAGGCGCCGCAGCGGATCTTGCCGAGATCGATTTCCTGGCCTTCGCGCAACGAGGGAATCTCGACGCAGGTGCCGCCCACGTCGAAGCGCCAGCCGTGGTAGCAGCACGTGATGGTCTCGCCGTCGAACCGGCCGTAATGCAGCGGGATGCCGCGGTGGGGGCAGATGTCGCGCAGCGCGAAGACCCGTCCATCGTGCCCGCGACCGATGAGCAGCGGCTCGCCGAGCAGCGTCTTGTGCACGAGCCGACCGGGGCGCACGTCCGCGCCCACGAGCGCGACGTACCACAACCCGCGCAGAAGTTCGGCTTTGAGGTCGTGCATGGTCTCGTCCCCGGGTGCCGCGGGCCCGCCCGGTCGTTACGTCGGCACGAACGGCAGATCGGTATCGCCGGGCTTGCCGCCCGCCTGCGTCAGCATGCAATGCACCTGGCCGCGATGGTGCGTCTGGTGGTTGAACATATGCGTGACCAGAAGCCATTTCGGCTTGCGCAACTCCCGCTTGGCCGCGCCGGAGTAATAGGCGAGTTCGCCCGCAAGCGAAGCGGCGTCGAGCCGGTCCGCCCACTCGATCATGACCGCATCGAAAGCCTTGCGCTCGCGCTTCAACTCGTCCCAGTCGCCATGGAGCGATACCGATTCCGGAATGCCGCCGTCAGGGCGGGGCGTGCCGGCCAGGCGGCTCATCCAGATCCGATCGGCCCAAAGCAGGTGGTTGAGGGTGGCGTGGATCGAGCCGAAGAACGCCCCGCGATCACGTCGCCGCTCGGCGTCGGACAGCGTGTCGGCGGCGTCATAGAGGTTCGCGTTTTGCCAGCGGTTATAGCGCGCCATGCATTGCACATAACCGAGATCGATCATCGCTTGGTTCGCAGCGCGGATGGCGAAGGGCGGATAAGGAAGGGACCATCGTCTCCGTCGTCCATCCTGCGTCCTCTCGTGCTCACGCCGCGATTGCGGCTTTGGCCTTCTCGACAATCGCCGCAAAGGCCGCGGGCTCGCGGATCGCCAGATCGGACAGCACCTTGCGGTCGACCAACAGCCCGGCCTTGCCGAGGCCGCCGATGAAGCGGCTGTAGGTCAGCCCGAACGGGCGCACCGCGGCATTGAGGCGTTGGATCCAGAGCGCCCGGAAGGTGCGCTTGCGGCGCTTGCGGTCGCGATAGGCGTATTGGTTTGCCTTCTCCACCGCCTGCTTGGCGATGCGAATAGTGTTCTTGCGCCGGCCGTAATAGCCCTTGGCGGCCTTCAAGACCTTCTTGTGTTTGGCGTGCCCGGTGACGCCGCGCTTGACGCGTGCCATGGCTGAGCTCCTTAACTGATAGCGTGCAACGATTGGGTGGCCGCCGGCGGCAGACCGCGGGCGGTCAGCCGTTGGGCAAATAGTACTTTTTGATCTTGTCGCCGTCGGTCTTGAACAGCACAGCGGTGCCGCGCAATTGGCGGATCTGCTTCTTGGTGCGCTTGATCATGCCGTGGCGCTTGCGGGATTGCTGGTAGAGCACCATCCCGCTCGCGGTCACCTTGAAGCGCTTTTTGACGCCGGATTTGGTCTTGAGCTTGGGCATTTGGCTCTCCTTTGCGGCGGCAGCCATGGGCAAGGACCCGGCCGGCCGGATTTTGCTCGGTTGAGCGTGCTGATTGAGCACTTCACCGTCGCCACGGCAGCCCTTTCGGCCGGGCGGCGGAAGGGCGGCGTTATGGCAGAGGCCAGCGCGAAATACAACCGGAACCCTGATTGATCGGCGCAACGGGCCTTCGCCGCCGGCGCGCCGGCGATCACCGCGGCGCCAGTACCATCACAACCTGGCGGCCTTCGAAGCGCGGTTCCTGCTCGACCTTGGCGACTTTGGAGGTATCGTCCTTGACGCGATTGAGGAGTTGGTACCCCAGCTCCTGGTGCGCCATCTCGCGCCCACGGAAGCGCAGCGTGACCTTCACCTTGTCGCCGTCTTCGAAAAAGCGCTGCATCGAGCGCATCTTCACGTCGTAATCGTGGTCGTCGATCATGGGCCGGAGCTTGATCTCCTTGACCTCGACGATCTTCTGTTTCTTGCGGGCTTCCGCCGCCTTCTTCTGCGCCTGGTATTTATATTTGCCGTAATCGAGAATCTTGCAGACGGGCGGGGACGAATTGGGGGCAA
>Ga0306920_100000183_pt1 | contig 74191 bp, 69 predicted proteins | sample flu12Cox44000170_FD_204666 | JGI IMG/M metagenome (GOLD analysis project Ga0306920, IMG submission 204666) | Lab enrichment of tropical soil microbial communities from Luquillo Experimental Forest, Puerto Rico - flux4day.12C.oxic.44.000.170 (v2)... | ecosystem: Environmental > Terrestrial >...
GAGGCATTTTGTTTCAGAAACTGTGTTCCGGTGCAAAGTTGCGGCCACGCGTAAGTTCCAGAATATAGACGAGTAAAGGGGAAATTCGATTCGCCGCCTGTTCGATTTCGGTCAGTGCTGTGCGCATTCGAACAAGCCCGGCGGGAGTGTAGCATTGCAATCAGTGGGTGACAATTCGCCAGGGGGATCGACTGGCTGACCGACTCTGGCAAAGAACGATTTCACGGCTTCAATCAAGCAATGGCGTTCTCGCTGTATTTTTGCGGAGGCGCAGGCCGAAGCCTACGCTGCTGGGACGACGCTCAAGATTGCGTTTGCGCCGCGAAAGCGGCGAGTGGCCCAAAGTTGACAGGGATAGTTTGCAGCGTCTACCATGACGCTGGCCAAAGCCCCTTCCATGCCACGGCATTTCTCATCCCTGAACTTTTTTCGCGCGGCGGTTTGCCTGAGCTTGTTTTTGCTCACGAGCTTGGTTGCTCACGCGGAAAAGACCGATCAGCTCAAGCCGCAAGGGTACGTGGATGACTTCGCCGGCGTGCTGAGCCCATCGGCAAAGGCTCAGCTCACGGCGTTATGCACGGAGGTGGATCAGAAGGCGCACGCGCAGATTGCGGTCGTGACGGTGCATTCGCTCGACGGGCAGGCGGTGGAGGATTATGCCGTCGATCTCGCGACAAAATGGGGAATCGGTCCCAAAAAGGCCGACCGGGGAATCTTGATTCTGCTGGCCGTGGAAGATCGAAAGTATTGGACTACGGTCGGGTACGGTCTCGAACCGATTCTTCCCGATGGAAAAGTTGGCGGCTTTGGTCGAGAGGCAGTTCCGCTTCTTCGCGCCGGCGACTATTCCGGCGCAGTCCTATTGATCACGCGGCGCGTGGCGGATGTGATTGCCGCCGACAAGGGCGTGACGCTCTCCGGCAGTTCGCCGGCACCGGTGCGCAGCACTCCTCGCGAAGATAGCGGCTGGTCGATCGGTCAAATTTTGCTGCTGCTTTTCATAATCTTCGTTGTGTATTCGATGATGAAACGAGGGGGTGGTGGTGGCCGTAGCAACTATACACGAGGCGGCGGAAGCGGCTGGTGGATCGGTCCGATGATTGGCTCCGGGATGGGCGGCGGACGCGGAGGCTGGGGCGGAGGTGGATTTGGCGGTGGTGGCGGAGGCGGAGGCGGTTTTGGCGGGTTTGGTGGAGGCGGATTCGGCGGCGGCGGCGCTGGGGGCAGCTGGTAAGCTCTGTCCGCAATAGCGCTGGGATCGAAAAAAAAGGGCGAGCGATGGAAGCGAAGCTCAAACAGATCGTGGAGAAATTGCAATCGGCGGCGGGTGACAACCTGCAAGCCGCGGTGCTCTACGGATCTGCCGTGACAGGCGAATTTCAAGCTCACCATTCCGATCTGAATATCGTTTGCCTGGTGAAACGCGCGACGGCTGCTGACCTGGAGGCTCTGCATGGAGTGGCGGAATGGTGGATACGCGAAGGGCATCCGGCGCCGCTGGTGTTCACGTACGAAGAATTGCAGCGCTCCGCGGACGTGTTTTCCATTGAGATGTACGACATCAAGGCGCGCCACCGAATGTTGTACGGCGAGGATTTTTTCTCGCATCTCGAGGTGCCGCTGCATTTGCACCGGCTACAGGTGGAAAGGGAACTGCGCATCGACTGGCTTCGCCTGCGTCAAGCGGTGCTGGCGGCACCGCAAACAAAGAAAGCACACATCGGGATCATGATGGCGTCGGTGTCGGCGTTCTGCTCGCTTTTCCGGCACGCTCTTGCGGCGCTCGGCCAGCCGATGCCGGATACGAAGCGGCAGGCGGTGGACGCGATGGCGTCGCTTACAGGCGCGAATCCGAGCGCGTTTCACGCCGTGCTGGATTTGCGGGAAGGCAGACGCAAGGAGCGGGAGATTGATATAGAAGCGTCGCTACATGCGTATCTGGAATTTGTCGAGGTGGTGACGAGCGAAGTAGACCGGAGATTCGCTGCACAGTAGTGCGAAGCTGGGCGCTCAGCCAGGCCAGGCGTCGCGATTGTTTACATTCCGCACCGGAGGCACGCACAGATGAAAGCGCTCTTGGGACTGGTGGCAGTGGTTGTGATTCTGGTTTTGATTTTTGGCGGCATGTACGTCAGCACGAAGAACAAGATTGTGACGATGGACGAGCAGGTGAAATCGAATTGGGCGCAGGTGGATGTGGTGTTGCAGAGGCGCGCGGATTTGATTCCGAACCTGGTGGAAACGGTGAAAGGCTTCGCGGCGCATGAGGAAATCGTGTATGGCGATATCGCGAAAGCACGCTCCGCGTTGTTGAATGCGAAAACACCTTCGGACAAGATCGCGGCGAACGGGCAATTGGATGGAGCTCTCGGGCGCTTGCTGGCGGTGGTGGAAAATTATCCTCAGCTCAAATCGAACGAAAACTTTTTGAGGCTGCAAGACGAACTGGCGGGCACGGAGAATCGGATTGCAGTCGAACGGAAGCGCTACAACGATTCCATTCAGGCCTATAACACATTCATCCGCCAATTCCCGAACAGCCTGTTCGCGAGCTGGGCCGGCTTTAAGGAGAACGACGCGTATTTTAAGGCGTCCGAGGGATCCCGCGAAGCGCCCAAGGTGCAATTCCCGGCGGCTGCCCGGTAGGATTTGCGATTCGAATATTACAATCGTGTGAGGTGTTGCGGGCCGGAAGGTGGTTATCTTGACCCATCCATCACGGCGCGTTAGGCTATTTTGACGGGACGTCTTTGACGGGACATTACCGGAGTTAGAGCCGCTAAAAAATTAATGAAACAAACCGTAAGAATCGCTGGAGGGATCAACGAGCTATTTGGCACCCTCGATGAAAACCTCAAGCTTTTCGAAGCCAATCTGCACGTCACCACGCATTTGAAGGATCACGATCTGGAAATTGAAGGCGAGTCGGCTCAGGTCGAGCGCGCCGCGATGATCCTCGACGAATACAATCAGCGCATTCGCGAAGGCCGCATCCCCGATAGCCAGGAAGTAAAGTCCCTTTTACGAATCGCCACACAGGCTCCTGCGAAAGAATTGCGCGGTGCGTTTTCGCCGACGCGGACGCGCACGTTTGGCAAGAAGAGCCTCGCGCCGAAGAGCACGAATCAGCGCCGTTATATCGAAGCGCTGGAAACTTACGACATGGTGTTTGCGATCGGACCCGGCGGAACGGGCAAGACCTATCTCGCTGTGGCGATGGCGGTGTCTGCGCTGCTGTCGAAGGAGGTGAACCGTATCATTCTGGCGCGGCCGGCGGTGGAAGCCGGGGAAAGGCTGGGTTTTCTCCCCGGCACGCTTCAGGAAAAAGTGGACCCGTACATGCGACCGTTGTACGACGCGCTGCATGACCTGCTCGAAGCCGAGAAGCTCGAACGTTTTCTCGAGAAGGACATCATCGAAGTGGCGCCGCTGGCATTTATGCGCGGGCGCACCCTGAACGATTCCTACGTGATTCTCGACGAGGCCCAGAATACAACCAGCGAGCAGATGAAGATGTTCCTTACTCGCCTGGGATTCAATTCGAAAGCAGTGATCACCGGTGACATCACGCAGATTGACTTGCCCAACGAGCGCCGTTCGGGATTGGTGGAGGCGATCGACGTGGTAGGGAATATCGAAGGTATCGCGTTTATCTATTTCGACGAGCGTGACGTGGTGCGCCACAATCTGGTACAGCAGATTATCAAGGCCTACGATGAGCGCAAGCCTGCGTCGCAGGGAACAGCCGCGAAGGGCAGGTCAAACACGGTGCCCGGGCGGACGCAAAATGTGGGGGCCAGTTCGCCGGCCGCAGGCGGCACCGCGCACGGCCCGGCGCGGCGCGATTGATCTTTCCCGCGCCATGATCGTCAACCGCCAATCGCGCATACCGGTTTCGTTACGCGAACTCGACACATTTCTTATTCGCGCGCGGCGCCGCTTGCGCCTGCCCAAGAACTCTTTCACCGTTTGCTTGGTCACTGACGGCGAGATCGCGCGCTGGAACCGGGCGTATCGTGGCAAAAGCGGGCCTACGGATGTATTGTCGTTTGCAACGAATGCTCGCAAAACCAAGCGAAGGCGGGGACGAAATGGTCGCGTGCGAAAGGACGACCTCCTTGACGCCGCAGCTGCGAATCACTCGGCGCAATATATAGGCGATATCGCCATCGCCCCGGCCGTGGCGAAACGGAACGCGAGCCGCTTCGGCCGCACCTTCAACGACGAGATGCGCATTCTGATTCTTCACGGTATTCTCCATCTAATGGGCTATGACCACGAAGCCGACGACGGCCAAATGGAACGCCGCGAAAATAAACTCCGCCGCGAGCTGAGGCTGGTTTAGGCGATGCCTCAAATCCTTTACACGATTGGTGTACTTGCGCTCACAGCGGGGCTGGCTTTGTTCGCTTACCTGGATCGCGTGTACCGCGAGCTCGGACGAATCGTCACCGGCCGAATCTTCGCGCATCTGCAAACATTCGAAGTGGATATCGAGCCGCGATTCAAGATGGACCGGCAGCGCGCTGCTTTGGCGTTTACGCTTCTGGCCCGGCTTTGGCTTGTGCTTGTAGCGGCGGTGACCGCGCGCGGTGTGATTTTCTTTGTGCCGGGCTCGTGGGAAGCGGCGCTGGAAATGGTCTTTTTTCTTTCCGCCGAAGTGATCGTACTGATGCAGTTCCTGCCTTCGGTCTTGCTCGCGGGAGTACGCGGCAATTGGATTGCTTCTTTCGTGCCAGCGATTCGTGTATTCGTGTGGATTATTTGGCCGGTGCAGGCGGTGCTCGAACTGCTGGTGTCTGTGCTGCACCTTTCTGAGGATGACCCGACCGCCGAAGTTGAGGAACAGCAATCGATTGAGGCTTTCGTAGACGCGGCGGCAGATGAAGGAATCATCGAGCGCGATGAGGCACGGCTGATCGAGCAGGTGATCGAGTTTGGCGATAAGCGCGTGCGCGACTTGATGACGCCGCGGCCCGATGTAGTCGCCATCCGCGCCGGCGCGACGCTGGAAGAATTGAGCGACCTGATCGTCCAGACCAAATTCTCGCGGATACCTGTCTACGAGAAATCGCTCGACGACGTAGTCGGCGTGGTGATGGCGCGCGACATCCTGGAAGTGTCCGACCGCGACGCGGCCCATCGCACCGTGCGCGAGCTGATGCGCCCCGCGCTCTTTATCCCCGAGACAAAATCAGGCTCCGAGTTGCTGAAGGAAATGCAGCGCAAGAATCAGCAGATGGCGAATGTAATCGACGAGTACGGCCTAATGGCCGGCGTGGTCACCGTAGAAGACTTGATCGAAGAAATTGTCGGCGACCTCGGCGAGGAAGACCGCCGTCCGGCGCCCGACGTGGTGCGCGAAGCCGGCGGCAGCATGGTGATGCGCGGCAGTGTGCCGGTGGATAAACTCACGGAGCTTTTGGGAGTGCAGCTCGACGATTCCTCGGAACATTCCGGCGCGACTACGATTGCCGGCCTGCTGAATTCAGTGGCGGGTCATGTGCCCCGCATGGGCGAGGTGATCGATTCCGACGGCGTCCGCTTCGAAGTGCTCGAAGCCAATCAGCGCAAAGTGTTGCGTGTGCGTGCCCGCCGCGTTCCAGCTGGCGCTGCTTCGTCTTCGTCGGCGTAAACCCGCGCTAGCAGCCTCAATCAGCGTACAATTTAACTTCATGCCGTTCAAATCCGGTTTCGTCGCCATCGTCGGCCGGCCCAACGCCGGGAAGTCTACCCTCCTGAATACTCTGGTGGGGCGCAAGGTCGCAATCGTTTCGCCCAAGCCGCAGACCACTCGCAACCGCATCCAGGGAATCCTGAATCGCGACGACGCGCAAATCGTCCTGGTCGATACGCCAGGAATCCACAAGCCGGAAAATGTGCTCAGCCGCCAGATGATGGACGATCTTCAGCACGCGCTCGAAGGCATCGATATTCTCGCGTTGATTGCCGATGCGTCCGTGAACTTCGGCCCGGGCGACCGCTTCGCCATCGAATGGGCCCGCCGTTTTCACGGGCCCGTTTACCTGTTGCTGAACAAAATCGACCGAGTCGCCAAGCCGCGCCTTCTTCCGCTCATCGAGCGTTACAGCAAAGAATTCGAATTCGCCGAAGTGTTTCCCATCTCCGCGCTCACCGGTGAGGGCTGCCTTGACCTCGTAAATTCATGGCTTGAGCGACTGCCGGAGCATCAGCCCTATTTTCCGCAGGACCAGTTTACCGACCAGCCTGAGCGTTTCGTCGCTGCGGAAATCATTCGCGAGAAGGCGATTCTCACCACGCGCCACGAAGTGCCCTATGCGATTGCGGTGATGATCGACAGCTTTGAGGAAGGTCCAAAGCTTCTTCGAATCCGCGCCACCCTCTACGTGGAACGCGAAGGACAGAAGGCAATCCTGATCGGCAAACGCGGCGCAGCCATCAAGGCCATCGGCACGCACGCGCGCAAGGAACTCGAATCCATTCTGGACATCCACATTTTCCTCGAGCTCTTCGTGAAGGTGCAACCGGGCTGGCGCGACAATTCCTCCATGGTTCGCCAACTCGATTGGCACCGCCAGCTCGAACAAATAGGCGGGTATCAGGACAACGAGGCCGAAGAAGAAGACACAGCGGACGGCGAGGATGACGACGAAAACGATGACGAGGATGACGCCAAAGCTCCCCAAAATTTAGAACTTTAAAATTTCATCACTGCACCCAGCTTCGCGTCCCGAAACTCAAACTTTCGAAGGCGCAATCCCCAGCGAGCGCATCTTCCTGTACAAATGGCTGCGCTCCAGCCCCAAGGCCTCCGCCGCCTTCGTCATGTTCCATCGATTTTCTTCGAGCTTGCGCAGCACAAATTCCCGCTCATACGCTGCCCGCGCTTCCTGCAAGCTCTCATAGGGCTTCTGCGGGCTCTTCGACGCACCGCGAAATAATTCCGGCGGCAAATGATGCGGCTCAATCTTCTGCGCCGGGCTCATAATCACCAGGCGCTCCACCAGGTTCTTCAGCTCGCGCACATTCCCCGGCCAGCTGTAGCTCAACAGCACTTCCATCGCCGGCGCCGTAAACTCCTTCGGTTTCTTTCCGTACGCCTCGCAGAACTCCGCCAGAAAATGCGCGGCCAGAATCGGCATATCCTCAATTCGCTCACGCAATGCCGGCACATAGAAGGGAATCACGTTCAGGCGATAAAACAAGTCCTCGCGAAACGCATTGCGGCCGATCTCGTCTTCCAGTTTCTTATTCGTCGCAGCGATCACACGCACATCCACCTTAATCGGTTCATTCGAGCCCAGCCGCTCCACGCGCTGTTCCTCCAGCACACGCAGCACCTTCGACTGCGTTTTCAAACTCATGTCGCCCACTTCATCGAGGAACAGTGTGCCGCCATCCGCCTTCTGAAATTTGCCCACCTTGTCTTCGCTCGCGCCGGTAAAGCTGCCCTGGCGGTGGCCAAACAGCTCCGATTCAATCAACTCCTCCGGAATCGCGGCACAATTCAATTCCACAAATTGCATTGTATTCCGCAAACTGCTCGCGTGCAGCGCTCGCGCCACAAGCTCCTTGCCCGTTCCGCTCTCGCCATAAATCAGCACGCGTCCATTCGTCGGCGCCGTAAGCGCAATCTGCTGCCGCAGCGCCTTCATGGGCACGCTGTGGCCAAGTATTTCGTGCCGCTCTTCCAGCTCCGCGCGCAAGCGGCGATTCTCGGACTCGAGGCGCACGTACTCCAAAGCATTCCGCACCACGAGAATAATCTTGTCGAGCGAAAGCGGCTTTTCGACGAAATCAAAAGCGCCAAGCTTGGTCGCGCGCACAGCAGTCTCTATATTTCCGTGGCCGGAAATCATGATGACCACCGGCGCGGGTTCGCGCGCCTGAATTGCTTCCAGCGTGGCCAGTCCATCCATCGTGGGCAGCCACACATCGAGCAAAATCAAATCGAAGCTGCGCCGCTCGATCTGATGAAGGCAATCTTCTCCGGTCGAGATCGCCTCGACTTCGTAGCCTTCATCGCGCAGCAGCGCTCCCAGGGATTCGCGAATCCCGTTTTCATCGTCGACAATTAGAATCGACGCCGGCATCTTTTAACTTTTCACACTAACAAGAATTGTCAGTTTCAAATTACTGAATGCTTTGTGTGGCGTGCGCTCTGAGTCTCAACGTTTGTTCGCGTAGCTCTTCCCGCTACGCCGCAGAAGCGCCACTTTGTGCCGTGGGCGCAGGCACTTCGATCGCCGGGAACCGAATCACAAAGCGCGTACCAGTCGGAACATTGTCTTCCACGCGAATCGTGCCGTTGTGTTCGGCAACGATACGGCTGGCGATCGCCAACCCCAGCCCCGTGCCGCGCTCCTTCGTCGAGAAATGCGGCAAAAAAAGCCGTTGTTTGTCCTCCGGCGAAATTCCATGCCCGCTGTCGCAGATTTCAATCGCCACAGCGTCCCCATCGCCCTCCGCGCGCGTGGACACGCGCAGTTGCCGCACGGAAGCGCCTTCCATTGCCTCCGCGGCGTTATCAATCAAGTTCGCCACCACGCGCCGCAATAATTCGCAATCCGCTTTGATCAAAGGTAACGAAGCCGCCAGCTCCGTGCGTAAGGTGATTCCCTCGAGCCGTCCGTGGAATAGATCGACGGCGCTGGCAACGATCGGATTTGCATCCGCAGGAGCAAGACGCGCGGCAGGGAAGCGGGCAAATTGGGAAAATTCGTCCACGAGCGATTCGAGCGTGTAAACCTCGCGCTCGATGAGTCTCGCGCACTCGGCAACGAGCTTTTCAAATTCGCTGCGTGAGCTCTCTGGCCGGTCTCCTTCCGACCGCTCGATATGACGCAGCAATCGCTGCGCGGAAAGCTGAATCGGCGTCAGCGGATTCTTGATCTCGTGCGCGATGCGCTGCGCCACTTCCTGCCATGCAGACGCTTTTTGCGCCCGCAGTAAATCCGTGAGGTCGTCAACCACGATCACAAATCCAGGATTTGACCGCCGCGGACCAAGCGAGCTCACCGTTACCGCCGCGCGCACGAGCTTTCCCGCCGTCGTAATTTCAATCTCGCGCGAAGCTCCTCCCATTCGCAGTGACCGGCGCATCAAATGCAGCATCGCCCGCGCAGCCTCGTCTCCGAGCAGGTCTTGCAGCGAATGTGCGTCGCGGGCGTGATCGCCCAGGATTTCCGCCATGGCGGAATTTACCCTAGTGATTTCGCCGGAGGAATTTAGCGACACCACGCCCGTGGGGATATTCTCGAGAATCGCCTCCATCAATTTGCGTCGTCGCTCGCGCTCCTCGATGGCCAGCTCCAGGCTTTGCGTAAATTCGTTGATCTGCTTGCGCCCCTCGCCCAGCTGTTCCGTCATCCGGTTGAACGAGCGCACCAGCGTTCCCAGCTCGTCCTGTGCCTGCACGTCAACTTGATGATCGAAGTTTCCTCGGGAAATCTCGCGCGTCGCTTCCGCCAGCGCCTGAATCGGCACCGTCACCTGCTTGGAGAGAAACAGCGCTACCCAGGTGGTGGCGAATAGCAAGAGCAGTGTAATGAGCGACAGCACTCCGAGAATTTCTCGCTTGTACGCGCGCAAGTGTTGTTTTTGCTCGTCGTAGGTGTCCGTCTGAGTCTGAATCTCGTCAACTCGCTGGAGATAGTCACCCGGTATTTTGCGCGCCACGTAGAGTTTGCCCTCTCTGAGCGGAGCGCTGCCCACCAGATAAATGTCGTTTCCATTTCGCCAAAACTCGGTTCCGCCGGGAAACGCCTGGGCAAGTTGCGGGGCAATTCGTTGTGTGCCGAGCGCATCGGCCTGGCGATTCGTGTACGCCACGCCGTGGCTCACAGCTCCATGAGGATCAACAATCCACGACGCGTCCACAGACCAACTGTTCTGCAGGAACGTTTCGTCCGGACTGCCCGACCGCGCTGCCTTGGCTGCGATATCGCCGAGATGGCCTGCGCCCGTCTTGCGCATGTCCTGTAGAAGCAGCTGGCTCTCCTCGTTGGCCAGTTCGAGCGGACGCGGAAACCATGCATTCAGGGTCCTGTTTACAAGCGCGTAGCTGAAAAAAAACATGAAAACGACGGGCAGCAGCGAAACCCCCATCGCGCCGAGCACCATTTTCGTCTTGAAACGTGAGCCCATCTGTCCGGCCCGGCGCTCAGTCGCCATCCGCACCAGGCTGCGCAACAAAATCAGGCCGAACACAAGGAGCGCTGCCCCAAGAAATGTGGAGAGCGCAAAGAAAACCAGAAACTCATTGCCCTGCTCAGGATGAAAAGGAGTGCTCAGCGAACCCAGCGTGAAAACGGCGGCGGTCAGCAACACAACGGCGATGCCGCCGGCAATGAGCCATACACGCTGTTTTCGTGTCGCTGTGGTCACCGTCCCTCCTGCAGGTATCTGCCGAGCGGGCATTCGTCGCACTTGGGGTTAGTCTTGCGGCACCAGTTTTTGCCGGCGGCGACGATCAGCGCGTGAAATTCGCTGAACTTCGAAATGTTGCCGGAAAATCTTCGCTCAAACTGCCAGCGAATTTCGTCGTACTTCGCATTCGGGGCGACCCAACCGTGGCGCACGAGCATTCGCTTCGTGTACGTGTCCACGACGAAAACACCGTGCTGCCCGGCATAGAGCAGAATCGAGTCAGCTGTTTCCGGCCCGATTCCGAAGACTCCCATCAGCTTCTCGCGCAGCAATAGCGTCGGAGTTTCGAACATTCTCTTGAGCGAGCCTCTGTATTCACTGCGCAGAAATCGCACGAACGATTTCAGCGCGCGCGCCTTCTGTCTCCAGTAACCGGACGACTGAATCAGAGTCTGCAACCGGCGCAGGGGCACCTGCTCGATCGCCGCCGGCGTCAGGAGCTGCTCGCCGCGTAGCTTGGCAACAGCGGTCTCGACGTTCGTCCAAGAGGTGCTTTGCGTCAGAATGGCGCCGACGATGACCTCGAAGGGAGTTTTCGCCGGCCACCAGTGTTGAGGGCCGAGTGCAGTAAACAAGCTGTTAAAGTACTCATCCAGCGGGGGTTGCGAGTTATCGGGAACAGGCCTTGGAGTTCTCAGAAGGGCGAGCGGAGCCAAAACAGGAAATTTCTTGAGGCCTTTCATGAAGGATTCACAATAGCGAGGGCGGTCGCCCAAGTCAAGCCGAGGTGTTGCGGATTGGCCACACTACCGTGGCGGAGATGCCAAGCGGGCTTAGGTGCGCTTGTGTTCGAATTGCTGCATGAAGCTGACCAGTGTCTCGACCGCTTCGATTGCCACCGCGTTGTAAAGCGAGACGCGCATCCCGCCTACCGCGCGGTGACCGACGATTCCCACAATGCCCTCGGCTGCCGCTTCTTTGGCGAAAAGCGCTTCCAACTCCTCGTTGCCATCGGCCAGCCGGAACACTACGTTCATTCGCGAACGCGATTCCTGCTCGGCGGGACATTTGTACAAGCTGCTCGAATCGATTGCGTCGTAAAGCAGTCTCGCTTTCGCTTCGTTGCGTCTTTCGAGTGCCCCGGCGCCGCCTTCGCCTTCGATCCATTCGAGCATCAAGACCAGAACGTAAACAGCGAACGTTGCAGGCGTGTGGAAAAGGGAGTGCTCCTTGATCTCGGTGCGGTATTGCAGCAGGGAAGGCAGCTTGGGGTCGGCGCGCTCGGCGAGGTCGCGGCGAACGATCACCACTGTAACGCCCGCTTGCCCCAGATTCTTCTGTGCGCCTGCAAAAATCGCGCCGAACTGCCGGACATTCATCTGCCGCGAAAGAATATCCGACGACATATCTGCAACAAGCGGAATGTCGCCGGTCCGCGGCATTTGCCTCCATTGCGTGCCCTCAATCGTGTTGTTCGAGCACATGTAGACGTAAGAGGCGTTCGATGCGAGATCAATTTCGTTTGTGTGCGGTATACGGGTGAATTTCTCAGGCTCACTCGATGCCGCGATTCGATAGGGCGCGCTTTTCTTTAGCTCCGCGATCGCTTTGGCCGTCCACATTCCGGTGTGCAGCACATCCACAGGTTTTCCGTCCTCGTACAAGTTCAAGGGCAGCATGGTGAATTGCATGCTGCCGCCACCCTGCACAAAAATTACGGCGTATTCTTCCGGAATCCCCATCAGGCGGCGCAAGAGCTGTTCCGCGCGCGAATTGATCTCTTCAAATTCGGGCGAGCGGTGGCTCATTTCCATCACGGACATGCCTGTGCCGCCATAGTCCAGCATTTCGTCGCGAATCTTCTCCAGAACGGAAACCGGAAGAGTTCCCGGCCCGGCGCCAAAATTGAGGGCTCGCTTCAGACCAGCTTTGGAAGGCGACGAAGACGAAATGGAAGCCACTTTACGCATTTCCTTTCGGAAGGAAAGGTATCAACCCTGCTAATTAAAGCTAACAGGGTAGCAGAACTGCTCTGTGTCTGTCGCACCCAGTCACAAAAAAAAAACCGGGAAGCAAGCGAGCCTCCCGGTTTCAATTCGTCACGCCTCCTAGTTTCAGGATCGAATCAAAGAGGGCGTCCGCTTCTAGCCGTTGTGTTTGTCATGGTGGATCTCCCTGCTGGTTTTGTTTTGCTCCCTGTTCACCTGTTTTCTTTCCGCGGGAGTCAGCCTGCCTCCGTTGGCCTTGCGGTCGGCAGCCACTTGACGATTGATATGCTGCTCGTTCTTTTCGGTCTTTGCTGCTTCGCTTGCGTTCATTTTGCCGCTGTCAATGCCATTCGCGATGCGCTGCTGCTGGTTGCGCTGCCGCTGGCCCACTTCGCTATTCGCGCCCGGTTGCGTGGCGCCGTTGTGCTTGTCGTTGTAGATCGAGCGGCTCACGTTGTTCTGCTGCTGGTTCACGTGCGCGCGCTCTTCCGGAGTTAATTTGCCGCCGTTGGCCGCGCGGTCCGCCTTCACTTCATGATTGATGTTGGCTTCCCGCGATTCCAGGTGCTTGGTTTCGCCGGCTGTCAGTTGTCCGGAGCGAACGCCATTCGCGATTCGGTCCTGCTGATTTTCGGCGCGAGCTCCCACTTTGCTCATCGCGGGATTGGCGGGCCGCCCATGATTCTCCGAAGCGAAGTTCGATCGATCGGAGGCGGCCGAGTGTTCATGGGTCATCTGTTCGGATGTGGCCTGCACGTGGTTTTCTCTCTCGTACGAGCGTTCCCGCTCTGTCGCTACTGCTCGTACTCCGCCGGGACCGCCGTTGAAGCTAATGTGGCTCACCTCGCCACCGCGGGTGACGGTCTTGTCCACGTAGGTGTTGTGGATCACCGTGGTGTTCACGTTGACCACTGCCGTGTTATACGCGAAGTGTTCGCCGTGCCATGCTCCGCCAACAAATCCCACTCCGCCATAACCGAATCCGTAGTTCACGCCGCCGTAGAAACCAACGTGTGGTCCCCAATAGCCGGCATGAAACTCATACACTCCGGCTCTCCAGCCCCAATATCCGGGAGTCCACAGCAGGCCCACGCGCGGCGGCGCCACCCACACTCCAGGCACCCAGTAATAACCGGTATCGCCATAGGCCCAATATCCCGGCGTCCAGATATATCCTTCAACCGGGCAAGGAGGCTGAACGTAAACCGGCAACGCCGGCGGCCCAACGTGCACCGAGATCCCCACTGCGACTTGAGCCGAAGCAGGAGACGCCAGCAAAGAAAGTCCCAAGGCACCCAGCACCAGGGATAAAGCCAGAAATAATGGCCGAGTAAAAGTCAGCTTACGCATTTCAAATCCTCCCCTTATGGAGTCATAGTTGATCGGTCCCTGGAGCGCGCAATCTGCCATTTGCATCAACGCGCACCGGAACCGAAACGCACTCGATCCTTACGCTATCTAACACTGCAGCCCGCAGAATGTTTCTCAGCGCTTGCGGCGATTCCAGATACAAACCATTCTGATAGACAATCGTACCGGAGCAGGAAATGGATGGAAGGTCGAAGTAAGAAGGTACTCCCACCTCTGATTAACACTAATTAAGGCTTTTATAAAAGGTGACTTGCGAAGCCGAAGCGAACCCTCGGCGAAGCTGGTCACTGGCCGAAAGGACAGGAGCTGCGCGCGCGGATTGCGCGAGTTTTGCAAAATTGATGGCGCAGCAAAAAAAAATCGGATGCTTGGCGCCGCCTTGACACTCTTCACGCCCAGCAATTAGACTGAAAGGCTCGAAGTTACAATCGGGAGCCAAAGGAATGCTTCTCTCGCGGGATTTCGTCGGTTACATGGCCAAAGAAGTGGTGAAGCGGCTGGTAGCGGCGAAAATGATTGAGACCAAGAAGGTGGAGAATGTGACGCAAGCCGTCCGCCAGGTGATGGCCGATGAGGTAACGGTCGAAGACCGCTTAAACGAAGAGGTGCGCGAGATTCTGAGCAAGCACTCGGACGAAATGAAGCGCGTGGGCGCTTCGTACCAGGAAATGTTCAAGAAAGCCAAAGGCCAATTGGCCCGCGAAAGGAAGTTGATTCTTCGCTAATGCGCCTGACGCGCGAAAAGACGGTTCGCATCTCTCACCGAATCATTGACCTTCTCGTTACGCTTCCCGACATTGATTTCGTGGAGGATCGCGACACTATCCGCCAGGAAATCGTAAACATCCTTACGTCGCTGCTGAAGGTAGAAGAACAAGTTGACACGGAAGTCCGCGCGAAGATTGCGTCCCAGAAGAAGGAGATCCTGGAAGGCAGCGAAGAGTGGGACATTCTTTATCGCAAGTATTACCAGGAAGGGCTGAAGCGCCTCGGTGTCGCTGAAGTCCACGCGCACGGCTAACTTCCGCAGCACGGAATCCCCGAAAAAACTAACTTCAAAAATTAAAGGCGCCCGCAAAACTGTGGGCGCCCTTTTTGTTTCTCGATGTGACTTTTTTTAGGGTTGATCAGGACGGCGCTTCAAGGTAGGACGATCGCTGTCATTATCACCAGGATCGCCGGTGGTGTCAGGAGGCGCTTGTCCGGTCTTCTGGGTCTGATCCGTCTTCTTCCGCAATGACGGTTTGCTGCCGGTCTTGTCGTTGACCTTCTGATTGGATTCAATCATTCCCAGGCGGCGCTTCACCACATCGAACTCGGAAGTGGAGACGATGTACTCTTCGCGCGCCGGCAGGATCGTGGCGATTTCCTTTTGTGCCGCTTCGATGCGGTCGGGCGTGGGCGGATGAGTGGCGAAAATCTTCGGTACGGAGCCGGGCTGCTTCTTTTCGAGCGCTGTGACCTTCTCAAAGAACGACACGAAGGAGTTGGGGTCGTAGCCGGCCTTATACATGTACTGCAAACCGAGATAGTCCGCTTCGCGCTCCGCGTCGCGCGAGAACTTCAAGAACGAAATCGGCACCACCAGTTGGACGCCCTGATAGATGGCATATCCTGCCCAGCCGCCCGGTCCGAGCATGACCAGTGGAATGGTGGCCAGCTGCATGATCTGACCCTTTGTCGCGTTCTTGGTGCCATGGCGGGCGCAGACGTGCGCAATTTCGTGCGCCATCACTCCCGCAAGTTCCGACTCTTCATCCGCGTGCATGATCAAGCCGCTATTCACGTAAAAAAATCCGCCGGGCAGCGCGAATGCGTTGATCTGATCCGAGTCGATCACCTTGATCGTAAAAGGAACCTGCGCGTCAGAGTTGCGCACCAGGTTCTGGCCCACGCGATTCACGTATTCGGTAATCACCGGGTCGGTGATGAACTTTGCGGAGCGGTCAACTTCCTGCGCCAGCTGCTTGCCCAGCGCAATTTCATGCTCAAGCGAGTAGAAATTCAACCCGTGGCCGACGTTGCGATTGCCCACCGCATCGACATCCGCTTCGCTGCCTTTTTTTACGTTCGGGTCGTTCGATTGCGGGACTGGAGCCGGTCCTTGTGCGCCAGGCTGACTCGTTGAGTCGCTCTGATCTGGAGCAGGGGGCTGTTGCTGCGGCGGCTGCGGATTCTGCTGCTGCGTCTGCTCGGGAGTTTGTTGCTGCGTCGTTTGCTGGCCGCTTTGCTGACTCTGTGGAGGCGCAGCGATCGCCGCCGAACCCGCCAACAAGCCCGCGAAAACAATCGCGGCCAATCGCATCGTCGTAGTCCTTTTCATCGCAACCTCCCCACCCGTTGCGGGCGATTATACACCCCGCCCGCCAGACCGACGCACACAAACCATAGGATGGCACGACGGCGCAAATAGTTACTTTCGCAGCGCGGGACCCTCGGCGGGTGTCCGAACCGGTTGAATCGGCAGAGAAAAGGGAGAGCGATAAGAGCGCTCAGGACCCCCGCTTTACCGCCGATTAGGAATTCGTATCTCGCTGGAAGTAAGGCTGTTACGCGGCGTTTTAATCGCATTACCGTAAATCAACTTCAGAACCCAATAGCAGGAAGTCTACCGCACTGTCCGACAGGCTGGCTCGCTGCCTTCATGCCAAATCTCCCGTAGTGCCGTCGATTCTGCCCTTCAGCTTAGATGCTCGGTGCTGCCTCGCGGTGACTTCGCACCTTCGGTTCGTTTCATGGCAGCCAGCTTTTGTGCTGGTTTCAACCTCTGGCGAATGCGTGTAATCGAAATGAAAAGAATCGCTCAGGAAGGAAAATCACCGAAGCCGAGGCGAGGGTGGAGAGATAGGAGTACAATGCCCGCGCTTTCAGAGATAAAACAGAGACTTCTAGCTAAGCACCGACTCGAAGGAGTCTGACGATGCAGCCTTTACAACTCAACGATGGAAAGCGGGGGTTGGACCGTCGCGCTTTTTGCAAGGCCGTCGGCGTAGGAAGCACTTTCGGGGTGGTAGGAGCAAGCATGGGAAATGTACCGGATTTCGCAGACCTGACAAAGGAACAGCGTGACAAGCTCACACCGGCCGAAGTGATCGAGCAGATGAAAACGGGCAACGAGCGCTTCCGGACGGGCAAACCGCGACATCGCGACCTGATGAGCGAAGCGAAGGCGACGGCGAAGGGGCAGTATCCCGCGGCGATTGTGTTTGGCTGTATAGACTCGCGAGCCCCCGCGGAGCTGATTCTTGATTTTGGCATCGGCGATATTTTCGTTGGCCGCGTGGCAGGAAACGTTGCGGATGAAGACATATTGGGCAGCATGGAATTTGCCTGCAAGGCAGCGGGCGCGAAGGTGGTGCTCGTGATGGGTCACACTGCCTGTGGCGCGATCAAAGGGGCCATAGACGACGTGAAGCTGGGCAACCTCACCGCACTATTGGCGAAAATACGTCCTGCTGTGGAGGCCACCCAATATGATGGCGAGCGCTCGGGGAAAAACTATTCGTTCGTAGACGCCGTAGCACGAAAGAACGTGTCGTTAACGATCGCTAAGATTCGGGAAAAGAGTCCGGTGCTTCAAGAGCTCGAATCCGGCGGAAGCATCAAGATTGTGGGCTCGATGTACAACCTCGGAACGGGAGTGGTTGACTTCTTCGAGTAGAGGGTTCGATGTGTCCGGGATGCGCGGCCGCTCGTCGCGGCCGCGCCCTGGAATCTATCGGTCAAGCGAAGTGGTTAGCGGAAACCGCCTGCTATAACCAGGGTTTCCCCAGTGATCCATGATGAGTCCGGCGAAGCAAAGAACGCGACGGCCGGGGCAATATCTTCCGGTTTACCAATGCGGCCTAGCGGCGTCTGCGCTTCGACGGCCTTGCGCCATTCCGTCTCACCGAGTCCTGCCGCGCGGAAGCCTTCGGTTTCGACCATTCCAGGGCTCACCGCGTTGACGCGGATTTGCGCGGGCCAAGCTCTTTGGCGAGAACTTTCGTGGCGGCTTCAACGGCTGCTTTCGTTCCGCTATAGACGGCAGAATTCGGCGGCGTCAGCGTGCTGGCCAAGGAGCTGATGTTGACGATGCTTCCACCGTCGGGTCCGAAATGCCTGGATGCCTCTTGCGAGGCGAAGATTAGGCCGAGGACATTGAGATCGTATTGTTTGTGAAAGTTCTCGGGCGTGATTCCCTCGACCGGGGCGAATTCGTAAATGCAGGCATTATTGATGAGAATATCGAGCCGGCCGAAAGTTTTCTTGGATTCGGCAAACAGACGTTCGACGTCGGCTTTCTTGACCACATCAGCCTGAACCGCGACGGCCTTGCCTCCGTCCGTCTTGATTTCAGCGACAACGCGGTCAGCTCCTTGCTTGCTGGAAGAATAGTTCACCACTACCGCCGCGCCTTCGGACGCGAGTTGCCTGGCGATTGCGGCGCCGATGCCTTTGGACGCGCCGGTTACCACCGCGACCTTGTCTGAGAGTTTCTTGGACACGACATTGCTCCTCGTGAGAATTATGAACGACTCTGCCTTTCACTGCATTTGGATGTGTGGATTGGTTACAAAGTCGCAGGGACTAAGCTAAGCCTTCGGCGGCGGCGTTGGAACCCAGCGCGAAGCGGGCGGATTGGCAGCTGCCGCGGAAGGGACTTTCTTTTTCGGCTTTTTCTTTTCGCGACGGTGTACGTCTTTGTTTCCCATTGCGGGTAGCTTGCCATAGATTCGCAGCGTGTGCCATGCGTTTTCAGCGTACGGCTGGCGATGGAGTGCTGAAGTTCGGAATCTGAATCAAATACGGGTTGCAATGTTGACGGCTTTCGCGAATGGCTTTACATTTCTAGTATGCCCACCCGGAAGATTCAAGTTGGCCAGGTTTGGAAGAAGGACGATACGGCCGAGTCGTATCTGATTACGAAGGTCTACAACGAGGCGCTTACTACTTACGTGGTGCTGCGGAGAACGGGCGCTGAATCGGAGCGGCCGGTGAAAGTGAAAGTGGATAACCGCGGCGCGATTCAAACTCTCCCTGGGTACAGCTACGCGCTCGAATCCGACGATTTCTGATTTTCGCAGGCGCCGCGAAGTGGAAGCGCATAAACTGCTGATGCCACAGCCCTTCAAATAATATTTTGCTTCTGTAATTCCTGCACGATCAGCTTCGACAACGCATCGATCGCTTTATTTGGCGATTGGGGATTCACCGTGTCGCTGGTGCACGTCCAGATAAGTTCTCCGTCGGGTGCCGCCGTCGAATAGAAATTCGTCTCGACCTGCGCCGTTTTGTCCACGCGAAGATAATCGGGCGAGTAGACCACCGGGTAGATCGCGCCGTAGTAGCCATAGAACGTGCCATACACGGGAAACAGCGGATACGCTTCGCCGGGAAGGTAGGTGACGGTCTTATTGACTTTCACGAGGCGCGAGGCAACGATCGCGTCAATACTTTGTCCGCTTACGACGTCCCTCAAATCGTTCATGTCGAGCGGTGTGCCGGTGGGGCGCGGAATCAGCGAGTAGCTGGGGGAACACTGGATTCCGGGCCTGGCAATGCGGGCGCAGAGTTGATCTTCGAATTGGGCGCGTATGGAGGCCTTTCCATTGATTCCAAGAACCATGATGTTCTTGAAGTGTGTGCCGGGGTATTTTGGGTTGAGCCAGGTGAAAATCAGTTTGTTGGATTTGCCGGCGGTGAGTGCGAGGCCAGCAACGATGGCTAGAATCATGAAGGCTTGTCGTTTCATTTGGGCCTCGGGGGTGCGTAGGCGGGAATGTACCACGCGTGAGGGCGAGAGTGATGGGACATGTGAAGGGGTGAAAAGAAATGCGGCAGGGAATTTTAAATTTCAGATTTCAAATGAATGGCAAAGGCTACGGCAAGAGGGCAAGGCAAGTTGGTGCTGTTCTCCTTGTCGCATCGCAATCGCGAGCGGTTCGACCTTCAGTGGCAGTCAAATTGAGCGGACCGGGATTTTAATCACGTCGTCGATGCGCATTACTTCTTTCATGACGAAGCCTTCCGCGTATTTCACGCCGATCATGCGGCCGTAGTGGCGGGCCTGATCGCTCATGCGGCCTTCGAGCTCGTCGAGCGGAAGATAGACTTTTGATTTGGACGGCTTGGGGGAGTTTTGCGGTGGCGTGAATTGAGATTTGTAGGCGAGGATGGCTCGGCGGCGGCTTTCATACTGTTTCGTGATGTCCACGGCGAGCGTGGGCCGCGCGATGGCGTCGGAAGTGGCGTAGAGAATTTTGAAAGGGCGAAACGGATTGCCTTTCATGGGATACGCTTTGAGCCCTGCGATGAAAGCAGCTTCGAAGCCGAGATTCGACGCGTTGTAGTGGTCGGGGTGCCGGCCTTCCCAGTAAGGAAGGATGATGGTGTGCGGTTGGAGTTCGCGGATCATTTCGGCAAGGACGATTTTGAATTCGTCGGTGACGGCAAGGCGCGCATCGGGAAGGCCTAGGTTGCGGCGCACTTTCACGCCGAGAATCTTCGCGGCGTGCGCGGCTTCCCGCAGGCGCGTTTCAGGAGTGCCACGCGAGCCGGTTTCACCGCAGGTGAGATCGAGGATGCCGGTGCGGTAGCCGACCTGCGACATTTTGAGGACCGTGCCGCCGCAGGTGAGCTCGACGTCGTCGGGATGCGCGGCGATGGCGAGCAAGTCGAGCGGTGCGTTGCGTGACGAATCCCGTAACATGGAACCTCCCGATGAAAACGGCTGCAGCGCAAGGAATTCTAGCAGGGGATTGCGTTAGTTTGGCCTACTGGTGATACTTTGCGGCGATGCTGGACTTGGCGCCGGGTGGCGGATTATGAGCGAGCGATTTGTGTTCGCTGATTTGCGCGAGCTTTTTGCGAAGGCGAATGAGGAGAAATCCGGGGATCATCTCGCGGGAATCGCGGCGCGCTCCGAGCGGGAGCGGGTGGCCGCAAAGCGCGAGCTCGCGGACTTGCCGCTGGCGGAAATCGTTAAGCGGCCGTTGATCGAGCCGGATGAGGACGATGTGAGCCGGTTGCTTCTTGAAACGTATGATCGCGAGGCGTTTCGCGAAATCGGTAGCCTCAGGGTGGGTGAGTTTCGCGAGTTGTTGCTCGACGATGCGACGGGTGAAACGGAACTGAAGCGCATCGGCCGCGGGATCGTTCCGGAAATTGCAGCGGCGACGGCGAAAATCATGAGTAACAAAGATCTGATTCTGGCTGCGGCGAAGATTCGAAACGTGACGCGCTGCCAGAATACGATGGGCGAGCGGGGCGTGCTGGGGATTCGCGCGCAGCCGAACCATCCGGCGGATGATGTGGGTGGGATTTTGCTTTCGGCGTTTGAAGGGCTGCTTTACGGGTGCGGCGACGCAGTGATCGGCGTGAATCCTGCTTCGGATTCGATTGATGCTGTGCTGGCGATTTTGAATGGCCTGGCGCGCCTGGTGAAAGCGTACAAAGTGCCAACGCAGACGTGCTGCCTGGCGCATATCACGACGCAACTGGCGGCGATGGAGACCGGGGCGCCGGTGGATTTGCTGTTTCAGTCGATTGGGGGCACGGAGGCGACTAATCGGAGTTTTGGGATTACGCTGGCGATGTTGCGCGAAGGGCGCGAGTGCGTACTGGAGCATCATCGGCGGCGCGATGTGGAGTGGAAGGGCGAGAATGTGATGTACTTCGAGACGGGGCAGGGAAGCGCGCTTTCGGCGGAAGCGCACCATGGGGTCGATCAACTTACTTTGGAAGCGCGGGCGTATGGCGTGGCGCGCGTGTTCGATCCGTTTCTGGTGAACAGCGTGGTGGGGTTTATCGGACCAGAATATTTGTATGACGAGCGGCAGATCATTCGCGCGGGGCTTGAGGATCACTTCATGGGCAAGCTGCTGGGACTGCCGATGGGTTGCGATGTGTGTTACACGAATCATGCGGAGGCGGACCAGAATTCGGCGGACAATTTGCTGGTGCTCTTGGCAGCGGCAGGCTGCAATTATTTCATGGGCGTGCCATGCTCGGACGACGTGATGCTGAATTATCAATCGACAAGTTATCACGATGCGCTGGCGGTGAGAAGATTGTTCAAGCTGCGGCCTGCGCCGGAATTTCTGAGATGGCTGGAGGCTGCGGGAATTTACCGCGATGGCGAGCCGGCGTTGCTTGACGCACCGGCGCGGCGGCAGTTGATGCAGGGATTTGAGGCGTCCCTCGAGGGAATTGCTTGAATGACTGACGCGCTGAAGCGGCGGGATGATTCGCTTGCGGCGGGGGAATGGCCCGAGCTCGTCCGAAGAATTCGCGCGCGAACGCCCGCGCGCGTATTGGTAGGGCGGGCAGGGGGGGCCTACCGATCTACAATGCAACTGGCATTGCGCACGGCTCATGCTGCCGCGCGAGATGCGGTGCGCGATGAGTTGAATCTCAACGCAGCTTTCGGCGCGGATTTTGTGCAGCAGTGGAACCTGCGCGAGTTCCGTACGCGAGCACGCAATAAAGATGAATACCTGTTGCGCCCCGATCTCGGCCGAAAATTCGATGATGAATCGAGCGAGCGGCTTTCAAAGAACGCAGCGGGCAATCGTGATGTGCAGATCGCGATAGGAGACGGACTTTCAGTCGCGGCGGTGGCTGAACAGGTGCCTCATTTGCTCCCGGCGCTTTTCGCAGGGATGAAAACGCGAGGCTGGATGGCAGGGCAGGCATTCGTAATCCGTCACTGCCGGGTGGGGATCTTGAACGAAATCGGCGAACTGCTGAAACCACAAGTGGCGGTGCTGTTGATCGGAGAGCGCCCAGGCCTGGCGACGGCGATGAGCCTTTCCGCGTACATGGCGTTTCGTCCGGCGAAGGCGCACACCGACGCTGAGCGAAACTTGATTTCGAATATTCACGCGCGCGGCGTTGGGCCGGAGGAAGCCTCAGAACGCATTTTGGAGCTGGCCGCTCGAATGATGAAAGCCGGAACCAGCGGATGCGGGTTGGTGGACGATTCGCGGAGGATCGGATGAAGTCCAAGAAAGCGCTCGCACGGCAAGTTGCGCTGGTTACAGGAGCTGCTAAACGGATCGGCCGCAGTATCGCGTTGCGGCTTGCGAAGGAAGGCGCGGACGTGGTGATCAACTACGCCACTTCAAATGCTGAAGCCGAAGAATTAGCGAGCGAAATTCAATCGCTTGGGCGCCACGCCATCGCGCTACAAGCAGATGTCTCTCGTCGCGCAGACGTCCACCGGATGATCGCAGCGATAGACAAGGAATTCGGTCGCCTCGATATTCTCGTGAACAATGCGGGTATGTTTTTCGAGGCAAAATTCGAGGAGCTTACCGACGGGCAGTGGGACCGGATCATGAATGCGAACTTGAAGTCGCAATTTCTTTGCGCGCAAGCCGCAACGCCGCTAATGAGACGTCACGGACGCGGCAGAATTATTAACTTGTCGTCGCTGGGGGGCATTCTTCCTTGGCCCGCCTATACGCACTATTGCGTTTCGAAAGCCGGTGCGATCATGCTGACGAAATGTCTTGCCCGCGCACTTGCTCCAGAAATTCTGGTGAACAGCGTCGCTCCGGGAACGATTCAGTTCGCCGGCGAGCCCCCTGACCAGGATTACATCAAGCGTGTGCCGTTGCATCGCGTGGGAAGTGGTGAGGATATCGCTGACGCGGTGATCTATTTTGCGATCGCCGACTTCGTAACTGGCCAAGTACTTGCCGTCGATGGAGGACGGACGCTCGTGTGACGGCGCGCGTGCAAAAAATCGGATTGACGTGGTGCCAAAGCTCCGGAAGAATGCGTTCAACAATCCGAACGGCGAGTGGCTCACGCTTCGGCTTTGTGGCCAAGCCGCTACTGCGGAGAGAAAAACGATGCGTCGAATGCCGTGGATTATAGCCCTGCTCGCAGCCGCATTTATTTTGCTTGCGCCTGGAAGTGTGCGGGCGCAGCAGTATACGGGCGCCTCAACCTCGGTACGGTGTAGATCGACGGATGGGCGGTTTCGGCATTGTTTCGTGGGCGGCTGGGTGCGCGGCGCACAGCTCACCCGGCAGATCGGCGGTGCTTCCTGTGCGCAAGGGCGCTCGTGGGGCTACGACAATAACGGTGTCTGGGTGGATCGTGGCTGCCAAGGCGAATTCCAGGTGTGGACCGGTGGACGGCCTGGCGGAAGATCCACGGTGGTGCGCTGCTCGTCGCAGGATGGAGGCAGGAAGACTTGTCCGACAGGCGGACGCATAGCGAACTCGCTAATCGATCAGCAGTTCAGCGGATCGCCTTGCATACAGGGGACCACCTGGGGATTTGACTCGACAAACATCTGGGTCACTCGGGGATGCCGCGCGGATTTTCGCGTCTGGCTCAGGCACCAGTAGCGAGCCTATCGTAACTGAGCTAGTGTTATGTTCAGTACGCAGCTAACTTCTCGATCCCGGCAACAATTTTTTCCGTGTTGACTTGCCAGGCTTTATCGAGATTGGGGCTGAAGGGAATCGCCGGTACATCGGGACCCGTGACGCGCATGATGGGCCCATCGAGATCGTCAAAGGCTTCTTCGCTGAGAATTGCGGCTAGCTCTGCGCCGTAGCCCATCGTCTTCTTATCTTCGTGGACGATGAGCGCCTTGCTCGTCTTGCGCACGGAATCGAGAATTGTGCTCTTGTCGATCGGCGCGAGCGTGCGGATTTCCACCACTTCGGCTTCAACGCCCTTTCTTGCCATCTGCTCGGCCGCGTCCAGCGATTTCTGCGTCATGAATCCGTAGGTCAGAATGGTCAGGTCACGCCCTTCGCGACGCACCACCGCCGGCCCAATCGGCACCGTGTAATCGCCTTCGGGCACTTCGTTCTTCGCCTGCCGGTACAAGGATTTGTGCTCGAAGAAAATCACTGGATCCGGGTCGCGAATCGCAGCGAGAAGCATGCCCTTCGCATCGTAGGCGGTGGACGGCATCACCACTTTCAGCCCCGGCTCGTGCACAAACCAAGTAGCATTCTCCTGGGAGTGATACAACCCGCTGCCGCCGCCCGCGCCGCAGCACACGCGAATCGTTACCGGGCACGAATAGCCGCCCGCGCTGCGATAGCGCAATTTCGAAGCCTGCTGCACGATCTGCTCCACAGCCGGCGTGATGAAATCGGCAAACTGAATTTCCGGGACCGGCCGCAACCCCATCATGGAGGAGCCAATGGCTGCCGCAATGATGATGCCCTCGGCAAGCGGCGTATCGAGCACGCGCGCTTCGCCAAACTTGTCGAGCAAGCCGTCGGTCACTTTGAAAACGCCGCCGGAGAGGCCGATATCCTCGCCCAGGATGAAGACGCGCTCGTCGCGCTCCATCTCCTGCGAAAGAGCTTCGTTAATTGCTTCCAGCATGTTAATCGTTCGGGCCACTTTCAGTTCGATTCCTTTGGATCGCTCTATTGCGCCCAGATATGGTCCGCAAGCTCGGACGCATCGGGATAGGGGCTCTGCTCGGCGAACTCCACCGCTTCGTTGATTTCCTGGGTGATCTCGTCGGCGATCTGCTTTTTCTTCGCGTCAGTCAGAAGCTTCTTTTCGATCAGCTGCTTTTCGAATGTAGCGACCGGATCTTTTTTCTTCCACGCATCCACTTCTTCTTTCACCCGGTACTTGGCCGGATCGATTTCCGAATGTCCGTACCAGCGGTAGGTCTTGCACTCGAGCAGGGTCGGGCCCTGTCCGCCGCGGGCGCGCGCGATCGCTTTTTGTGCGGCGTCGTAGACTTCAAGAACGTTGTTGCCGTCGAGCGAAACGCCGGGGAAACCGTAAGCCTTCGCCCGATCCGAGAGGTTCGTCAGCGCAGTTTGCAAACGCAGCGGCACAGATTCCGCCCAGAGATTGTTCTGGCACACGTAAATAATCGGAAGCTTGTGCACACCCGCAAAATTCAACGCTTCGTGGAACCCGCCAAAACTCGTCGCGCCATCGCCAAAGTAGGAGACCACCACATCGTTGCGGCGCAGCTTCTTGATTCCGAGCGCGACGCCCGTGCCAATGTTGAGCTGTCCGGCAATGCTGCTGGCCGGGGTGATTACATGCAGCTCGGGATAGCCCATGTGCGCCGGTGACGACCGGCCGCGATCCGGGCTGGTGGTTTTCGCAAAGAGTTGCGCGAAGCAGAACTTGAGCGGTGCGCCTTTGATGACATTCGATGTCCAATCGCGGTGCGACGGCGCAATCCAGTCATCTTTCTTCAGGCTGAACGCCGTGCCGACGCTTGTCGCCTCTTGGCCGACGCCGGAATAGAAATTCCCTTTGTATTTGCCCTGGCGGAAGAGAATGCGCGCCTTTTCATCGCACATCCGGCACTTCACCAGCATTTTGTAGAGATTCAGGTGAAGTTCATTCGACGAGGTGCCATTTTTCTCAACCTCGGGCTCCATCACCGCCCGATTGGTTTTTGACGCCATGCGGACTCCTGTGAGCTGGTGCTCTTTAGCTTTTCACAAAAACTATAGCACGAAATTCAGGCGTGGGAGCGTCAAGGCACAACAGCATTCCGAACGATTCAAAATTTATTCATTTTCTAATGCGATCCGCAGTCTCCAGCTAGGAGCGCTCCGGAAGCCAGCTTTTCGATCAACTCTCGATCCGCTGGAAGAAAATTTATGGCGGACAGTTCGGAGGCACGAACCCACTTGATCTGCTCGAAAACCAAGTTCCGAACCTGCTTTGGATCAAGATGCGCATTGAAAAATATTAGCTCGATCGCCTCGCCGAGTTCCGCATAACGATGCTGCGTGCGATACACCTCAGGCCCAATCGTAGCCGTCGCGCCGAGCTCTTCTTCGAGTTCACGCGCAAGAGCGAGCTCCAGTCCCTCACCGGGTTTAACTTTTCCTCCCGGAAACTCCCACATCATCGCAAACGACGTTCTGCGCTTGCGTTGGCAGACCAGCAGCTTCCCACTGTCCTGAACCAAGGCCGCCACGACCCTAATCATCGACGCTGCCCTCGCGCACCGGTGGCAAGGCCATGCAAGCCGGATGTATCGCCCGAAAAAGTTGCCGGGCGCCCTCCACCAACGGCGGTCCGGGCGTGTTCAGAAGCTCATCGCGAATTACAACCACTCTCCCCGTCCGCGCAGCCGGCACATCTCGCCATGCAACATTGCGTAACGCGCTCGCCGGCCTCGAACGGTTCCCGGCCGCGGTCCAAGCAAGAACGATCACATCCGGACGAGCGCGCGCAACGTCCTCGTCCGTAACTCGCGCACCCGCCACCACCACCGGTTCGCCGCCTGCCATCTCCACCAATTCAGACACCCACGGAGGGGAACTGATGCGTGGATGCGGCCACGCTTCGCAGTAAACGCGCGGACGCGGGCGCTTGCGGAACCGCCTTGCTTCTCGCACGATGCTCTCGAAGTTCAATCGCATGGTGCAAACAAGCTCTTCGCCGGCATTCGCACGACCCACCAGACGCGCCAGAGTGCGAATGTCCGTCTCGACATCGGTCAGCGAGCGGGGGTTAATCGCGAGGAACGCCACCGGTTCCTTCATGATGCTCGCCACGGTTTCTAGCGCAAAGGGCACTGAGCCAATCAGAAGAGTTGGCTTGAGCCGCATCACCTCCCGTATGTCCATCTTCCAGCAATCGCCCACGCGCGGACGCCGCCCCACCGCCGCCACTTCCTTGCACCATTTGCTCACGCCAACAATCTCTCGGCCAGCGCCGAGCGCCAACAGAATCGAAGTCACATTCGGCGCCAGCGAAACAATCCGCATCGCTCCGTTTTTCTTCCCTGCCACGTGTTTTGATTTCATTTCTGCCGGCGATTTAATGGCAACGCTCATCTATCAGCGGGCCCGGCCTGGCTGGCGGATCTCGGCTTGCGCACATAAGGAACGTAGACAGGATTCCAAATATTCGCTTCCACCTCGCGGGCCAAATCGCTTTCAGCGATCTGCGCCTGCCCTTCCTGGATGGCCTGCCTTCCAACCGCTTCACCAATCTCCCGCGCCAGTGTGCGCGCCTGGGAAATCGGCGGCAGAAGGCTCGCATTTTTGTCGGTTCGGGTGGGCAGATGGCGCACCAGTTCTTCGGCCGCGGCCTTCACCATCCCATCGGTCACCCTTCTTGCTTTCGACGCCACGATTCCCAGCGCCAGCCCGGGAAATATATAGGAGTTGTTCGTCTGCGCGATGTGAACTTCTTTTTTCCCCACGGGCACCGACTCAAACGGGCTGCCAGTTCCGATCAGCGCGCGCCCTTCCGTCCAGTTCATCAACTGCTGTGGCGTCGCTTCGCTTTGCGAGGTGGGATTCGAGAGCGGAAAAATGATGGGCCGATCGGCATATTTGGCCATTTCGCGCACGGCTTGTTCGGTGAACGCGCCGCCCTGCCCGGAAACACCGATCAACACCGATGCCTTCACGTTGCGCACCACATCTAGCAGCGTGATCTTGGCGTTCGGCTGCTGCCTCCAGCCTTTCACTTCCTCCTCGCTGCGCGCATAGAGCATCTGCTCCGGCCGCATTCCTTGGGTTTTATCCGTGATGAGGCCGTCGCGATCAATTGCGTAGAAGCGCTTGCGCGCCTCGTCTGCCGATACGCCTTTGTCCTGAATAAACTGCGCCAACAAATTCGTGATGCCGAGTCCTGCGCTTCCGAAACCGAGCACAACGAATTTTTGCTGCTCGAGCGGCACACAAGTCACATTCACTGCGGAAATCACCGTGGACGTTGCCACCGCCGCCGTTCCTTGGATGTCGTCGTTGAATGTACACAATTCATCCCGGTATCTCGCGAGCAAGCGCGACGCGTTGGAACCGGCAAAATCCTCCCACTGCAGCAGAACGTGCGGCCAGCGCTTCTTCACGTTCCGCACGAAAATGTCCACGAACTCGTAGTACTCAGCGCCGCACACCCGATGGTGTGCCCACCCGACATAAATGGGACTTTTCAGCCGTTCCTCGTTGTTTGTGCCCACGTCCAGCAAAATCGGAAGGCAATTCTCCGGATGAATTCCTCCAAGCGCAGTGTAGAGTGCCATCTTTCCGATGGGGATCCCCATTCCGCCGGCTCCCTGGTCACCCAGCCCGAGGATCCGCTCGCCGTCGCTCACCACGATGCACTTCACGCTGTCGTACCGCCGGTGGCTCAGAATCTGATGGATACGTTCCTTATTGTGATAACTCAAAAACAGGCCTCGCGGCTTTCTCCAGATTTCGCTGAAGCGCTGGCAGCCTTCGCCGACTGTGGGCGTGTAGACCAGCGGCAGCATCTGCTCGATGTTGCGCACCAGCAGCGCGTAGAAAAGCGTTTCGTTGATGTCTTGGAGGTCGCGAAGAAAGCTGTACTTGGTGAACGGGGTAGGCTCGCAGTTGAGCGCGAGTATCCGGCGTTCCACCTGCTCATCAAGCGTGCCGACGTGCGGCGGCAACAAACCGTGCAAACCAAAAAGGTCGCGCTCGTGGTCCGGAAACGCCGTTCCTTTGTTCAGCCGCGGTGAATTGATCAGGCCAATACCAGCTAGCGAAACCTCCATCGCATTTTGGCTCTCTGCGGTTTGCAATCGTTCGTTCATCGTGTGTCTCCGCCAGATTCTTCCCGGAACTCCCGTCAGCGCGGAACACGGATGATACCACTCGGCCATGCCGTCCGAGGTCAAGTCCCAGTTCTTGCGTTGCCGTGCCGCTGCTGGCCAGCTTAGCCAAAGACTGGAAGAGATGCGAAGGGCGCCCCTCCTCGTAACATCCTTCTGGCCCTCAAATAGGATAGGATGCGCGCGGAGGATTTGAAATGAATCCACAAAAATGGGTTTTGGTCCTGGCGGCATGCAGTGTGCTGATCGGCACAGCAGCAACTCAAAAATCGAAGCAGAAAAATCTACCCAAGATGCCGGAGCTTCTGCCCTGGTCGCAGCAAATCGCCGTTCGCGAGCAGTGGCTCGCGAAGCGCCACGCCATGCTGCTCGACATGATGCGCCGCAACCACGTGGATATGTGGATCGTAGTGAATGAAGAATTTCACAACGATCCGCTTACGGAATACGTCGCGCCGCCGCGCGTCTATACAGGCGGCCGCGACATTTTCGTCTTCGTGGACGCAGGAGCCGCTGGGTTGAAGAAGATCGCCGTCACCGGCTACTCCGAAGAGAACGTGCAGCGATTCTTCGAAAGCGCGGACGACCCCTCCAAGAATCCGGTCGACAAGCAGCTCCGCGGGCTTTGGGACACTTATCATCCGGCCCACATCGGTCTCGGCATTGACGGCCGCCGCGGCGTCACGCGCAGCCTCACAAAATCCACCTACGATTATCTTGCCGAAAAAATGGGACCGGATGCCGCGAAGAATTTCGTTCCGGCTCAAGACCTGATCCGCGAGTACCTCTTCACACGCCTGCCGGAGGAGTTTGATACCTACAACCAGGAGGTGATTCTCACCGACCTGATCACCAAGCGCGCTCTCTCGAGTGACATCATCACGCCGGGAAAAACCACGGTCGGCGATATTCGCCGCTGGCTCTATGACGAGATGTGGCGCAATCGCGTCGGTACTTGGTTCCAGCCCGATCTGCGCGTGCAACGCAAAGCCATGCACGCGGAAACCTCACGCGGCTTTCTCGCCGTCGCCAAAGAAGAAACGGTGATCGAGCCAGGGGATCTGGTGCACCTCGACTTCGGAATCTCCTACATGGGCATGAGCACGGATTGGCAGAAGATGGCTTACGTCTTGCTTCCCGGCGAGAAAACGGTTCCGGCCGGACTGCAGAAAGCGATGGACAACACCAACACCTTGCAGGACGCGCTCATGTTGCGCGCAGCTCGAGCCGGGCGCAACGGCGGCGAGGTCTATGACCTCAGCATGGCAGAGATGAAGGAGAAGGGCATCGAAGCCATGATTTACAGTCATCCGATCGGTAATCAAGGGCACGGGCTGGGCGCCAGCATCGATTTCCGCGCGTCGCAAACTGTGAATCCAACGCACGAAGCGGTGAACGCTTCGTCGCAGGAGATACTGATGCTGGGCACCTATCAATCCATCGAGCTCAACACAAAAACCGCCATCCCCGAATGGGGCGGCCAGAAAATCTACGTCATGGCGGAAGACGACGCGTATCTCACGCCGGACGGTTACAAATTTTTCCAGCCGCGCCAGACGGAGTTTTATCTGATTCAGCCCAAGTAACCGTCAACCGCAGTTTAATCACGTTGCGCTGAACTGTGCCGTGCCAGCCGACCTGCGTTTTCGGCGCGGTCTTGTTCTGGAACCATTCAAAATTTCCGAGGCCGGGCAGGGAATTTGCGTTAGGATGCGCCGCGGAGGAACGTACATGGAATTTCGGAGATGGCTCGCAGTGCTCGGATTTTGCGCGATCCTGGCTTCAACGGCCGCGGCGCAGTCACAGTCGCAGGCATCGGTGCCGGCCGCGGCAACGCAATCACTGAAAGACCAGATGCCGCACCTGTTGCCCTGGTCCCAGCAGATTGCCGTGCGCGAAAGCTGGCTGGTGAAGCGGCAGGCGCTTCTGCTCGATATGATGCGCCGCCACGGCGTGGACATGTGGATCGTCGTAAACGAAGAATTTCATGATGATCCGCTCACCGAGTTCGTCGCTCCTCCCCGGCCTTACACGGGCAATCGCGATTTCTTCGTCTTCGTTGACGCCGGCGATAAAGGACTGAAGAAAATCGCCATCACCGGCTATTCGCAGGAAAGCGTCGCGAAATTCTTCGAAAAGTCCAATGTGCCGCAGCCGGACATCCCGTCGGAATTGCGCGCGCTCTGGGACACCTATCATCCCGTGCACATCGCCCTCGGAATCGACGGTAAACGCGGCGTCACACGCAGCCTCACGAAATCCAGCTACGAATACCTCGCCGCCAGCATGGGGCCGGAAGCCGCGCAGCACTTCTTTCCCGCCGAGGCTTTAATCACGGAGTATCTCGAGACGCGCCTGCCCGAAGAATTCGAAACCTACAAGCAAATGGTCATCCTCACGGATCTGATCACCAAGCGCGGCCTCTCGAATGATGCTATCACTCCCGGGAAAACCACAGTGGGAGAAGCCGTCGCTTGGTTCTACGACCAGATGTGGGAGAACCACGTCACCACCTGGTTCGCGCCGCACCTGCGCATCCAGCATCAAGGCCTCACCCTGCAACGCGAACGCGGGCACCTCGGCGACGCGGAATGGACCGACGTCTTCCAGCCGGGCGATGTGATCCATCTCGACTTCGGGGTGACCTACATGGGCCTGAACACCGATTGGCAGAGGATGGCCTACGTTCTGAAGCCCGGTGAAACAGAACCGCCCGCAGGACTCAAGCAGGCGATGAAAAACATGAACGCCGTTCAAGATGCGCTCACTCTTCGCGCCGCGCGTCCTGGACGAACCGGCGCCGAAGTTTATAAGCTGGCGATGGACGAAATGTCGCAGAAGGGCATCGACGCCATGATTTACAGCCATCCGATCGGCAACGAAGGCCACGGCCTCGGCGCCTGGATGGACGCGCACGTCGCACAAGCAGAAAAAGAGGTTCTCGCGAATGCTCCGGGCGATTCCAACCTGTCAACGGTCCAAAGGCTGCGCAAAGGCGCTTATCTCTCCGTCGAATTAAACGCGCAGACCGCAATTCCAGAATGGGGCGGCCAGAAGCTCTACATCATGGGGGAGGATGACGCCTACCTCACCGACGACGGCTACAAATTCTTCATCCCGCGCCAGACCGAGTTCTATCTGATCAGCTCAAAATAATCACCACCTTCGCAGACGCGAAGATTGGGGCACCCACGAGAACTAAGGTGAAACGACGAAGTACATACCCAGGGGGTATCATTTTCACAGAAGCGCCGTCAATTGCGGAAACTACGGAAACACCGGGTCACCCCTGACCCAATTGGTACCTCTATTACTACGAATGAGCACTCTAAGTATTTGATCACGTCATTCGAACAAGGATGAGAGGCGGGCGAGAACCGAGCGCCCCCGCACTTCAATAAGAGCGATCAGAAACGCATTGCGCGCACGCACCGTACTCAAAAATGGGAAACAGCGATAGCAGGTCTTGGGTTGGATGCTGAACTTGCTGCAAAACTGCTTTTTGCTGCAACCTGCTTGCTGCACCTACAGCGACAATTCTTGCCACATTTAGCGGTGGGCACGGATCGGACGCGCGCCGTAGATTTTGTCTCCGGCGCGCTTCTTGTTTTTTTTTCTGAGTTCTTAGTTTGCCGCTTCCACCTTCTTCAAAGCCGGCTTCGGAATCTGCCACATGATTCCGGAGTCGTCGGCATTATGGGGATAGAACTGCGCCGACTTCTTCCCGGAAGGCAGGAGCACGATGTCCGCGCGGCGGTTGTACGCGTACCAATCGCCCGTGACGTTGCGCAAGCGAGCCTTGGGTGGTTGATTCGGGTTCGTTGATTCAAAGTTCTTCACGTCAGCCTTCGGCATCGGTCGCTCTTTGCCGTACGCGGCGGTCTGAACCTTGTCCGCCGAAATGCCCTGGTCGACGAGATATTGCTTGATGCGCTCGACGCGCCGTTCGCTCAAGTCCTGATTGTGGTTTTTCGATCCTCGCACGTCTGCGAATGCTTCCACCGAAAGCTTCGCATCCGGATCGTATTCAAGATATTTCTTGAACCCGCCGGCCAGATTGGAGAGTTCGAGCTGTTGGCTCTTCACCAGTCCGACTTGCGGATGCTTCTGATCCGGATAGTCCGTGGGATAGAAGATGCTCTGCAGCACGACGGCCGGAATTGGCTCGACCGAACCGGTCACGTGCAAATTCGCCGTTTCCGTCGCGCTCCCGCCGCAGGTATTTGTGGCGTTGAGGGTGTAGGTCTTCGATTCGTCCACGGTGCGTGCCGGCTGGCCTTCCGGCACTTGCGAATCATCGGCCGGCGCAGCCTGCACCTGCTGGCTGCCGTTGACGTCAACCTTGTTTCCGTTGAGCGTCGCGTCCTGTGCGTTCGACGTCTTCCAGGTAATCGTGGCATTGTCCTGCGTGATCACCTTTTCGCCGATCTTCCGGTAGTGAACCTCGGCAGGATTCGCGCTGATACTCGCATCAACTTTGGTGTTGACGTTGACTGTGGCGGAGCTGGAAACCGTGCCGCCTGGGCCGGTAGATTTGAAGTCGTAGGTTGTGGTTGCTTTCGGCGACACGCCTTGCGTGCCGCTCGGCGCTACGGGACCGACATTGCTGATGTTTGTGTCGATGGTTTCCGTTGTCTGCCAGGTAAGGTTGGAGGTGTCGCCGCAATTGATTTGGCTGGCGGAAGCGGAGAAGCTGCCGGTGACGGGTGCGACCGCAATCGTGGCACTGGCGACGCCGGCCTTGAACCGGGGCAGATCCTTCATCTTGGTTCCGCGGGGCCACTCTTTGGTGTTCTGAGTGTTCTTGGACATATCGACGGAGGTTTTCTTGTTTGCTTGTACGTCGACGTCGCCTTCCCAGACCGTCTTGCCTTCCTTGGTTACTGTCAGGTGATGATGTCCGACCGGGAGAATCAGCTCCTGCTTCCAAACCCAGAAATCGTTGTTCATTTCGTCGACATGGCCGACGAGATATTCCGGCTTGGTCCCATTGGAAAGAACCGCGGCATGAGGCCATCCTCCGCCGAGATAGACTCGGCCCCAGGGGCCGTTCACGGTGCCGCCGTAAGCCTGGAGCACGACGTTCAGATCGGTGGTCTTGCCCGCAGTGATGTCCACATCCTGTGTGGAGATCTTGTAACCGTAGTTCATTACTGCGACGGTGTGCTTACCAGCGGGGAGTGGGAAGGTGCGGCTCGCCCCCTCATGCATCGCCTTGCCATCGACAAAAATGTACGCCTCCTTAGGCGTGACCTTAATCTTCAGCTTCCCGTCCTGCGCGAAGCTGGCGCCTGCACAGAGCGTGACAGCCGCCACAAGGGTGAACAGGCATCGGAATCGTCGCATCAGCTTTTCTCCTGAATGATTCAGTAGGCGAGTTGTTTGGTCACCCTTCCGCGCCCTATCGGAAAAGTGAAGGCTAGGACGGCTTTAAACTATATCGTAAACCTCTCTGTGTCAAGGAATTGAAACAAAAAGCGAAAGCAAGCGCAAGCGATTTTTGTTTGTTCCGCGAGCATTTTGTGGTGGAAACTGGCGCGGACAAAATCGAACGACGGCAATTTTTGTAAAGTGAGGCGGCGCAGGTTTCCGGGAGCCGGTCTATAATTTCACATAGCTAGTCCTGTACGTACCTGGGCTCCATGCTCAACGAAAGAATCCTCGAACATTTTCGCAATCCACATAACGCCGGCAATCTTTCCGAGCCGACCGCGGTGGCGGAAGCCGCAAACCCCGTCTGCGGCGATACGATGAGGCTTTCCGTGCGAGTGGAGGGCGGGCGGGTGGCGGAGGCGCGTTTCAAGACGCAGGGATGCGTGGCATCAATTGCGGCTGGCTCCGTGCTCACGGATTTGCTGGCTGGCCGGAGCCTGGGCGAAGTGCGCGAAATCACAGCGCTGAGAATTTCCGAGGAGCTTGGCCAATTGCCTCCCGCGACGATGCACGCGGCTGAACTTGCGATGAACGCGTTGACCGCGGTCCTCGAGAAAATCGCGGAAGCGGAGATCCGAACGCGAAGAAGCGCCTGAGTCAGATCGAAGCAGGTGGTGTTGCCGCCTTCTTCAAAGCTTCCGGATCGTTGAGGTTCAGAATTACGCCCTCTTCTTCGGTGGGCACTTCCTGGATTTCCCGGGCGTGAGCCCAGACCACCTGCCTTGCGCCAACCTCTGGCGACGCTGCAAGGAGTTCTTCGTAGAGCGTGGAGCGAAAAATGACGGGATGTCCGCGTTTGCCGCGGTAGAGCGGAAGCACGATGGCTTTTCGAGTGGAATCGAATTGCGCGATGAGCTCGGAAATAAGCCGACGAGAAACGAGCGGGTGGTCAACGGGGCAGAGAATAATCCCGTCCGTGGCTTCGATAGGCAAGCTGCGGATGGCCGCGTGAATGGACGAAAGCTGGCCCGTAGTCCAATCAGGATTAAAGACGACCATGGCTGGATCAAACTTCAATTTCGGACCGATTTCTGCAGCGTGCGCCCCAAGGACGATCCGCGTAAGACCCACGCGCGGCAGGCGCGTGGCTGTGAAAAGATGTTCGACAAAGGTAAGGCCCTGAACCGAAACCAGAGCCTTCGGCTGGCCCATGCGCCTTGATTCGCCGGCAGCGAGAATGGCGGCTGCGAGCATGGCGAGCTAGTCGTGCTGCAAGGAGGCGACGTCGGAGAGTCTGACGGCCTTGTGAGGTAGATTTGGCGCGTTGCGGCGGACGGCAATCAGTTCGGCTGCGATACTGACGGCAATTTCTTCGGGTGCGAGGGCGCCGATATCCAGTCCGACGGGAGCGTGAACCCGCTCGAACTTCTCGAGGTCGTGCCCTTCTTTCTCGAGCGCTTTGTAAACGGAGATCACTTTGCGCTTGCTCCCGATCATTCCGATATAGCGGGCGGGAGTGCCAACGGCCCAGGCGAGGACGCGCATGTCGTCCTTGTGCCCACGAGTGACGATCAAGAGATAGCTGGAAGAGTTCAGACGAATCTTGGCGAAGGCGTCTTCGTAGGTTGAGTAAATTTCGGCGGCCATCGGGAAGCGGTCGAGGTTGGCAAACGCCTCGCGGTCGTCAATGATTCCGATGGCGAAGCCTGCTTGATGAGCGACGCGAGCCACGGCGGTGGAGACGTGGCCGCCTCCGAAAAGATACAGCATCGGCTGCGGAAGAATCGGCTCGAGAAAAATTTCCAGAGTGCCTCCGCAGATGAGACCGGCGTCGTAGGCCGCTTCATGATTCAAATTGAAAGTCATTTTGCGGGGCTGTTCTTTCTGGATCACGTCCTTTGCGGCAGCCCAAACTTCAGCTTCAACGCAGCCTCCGCCGACAGTGCCGGCGATCGTGCCGTCGTCGCGGACAAGCATGCGCGAGCTCTCGTAGCTTGGAATCGAGCCATTAGTATGCACGATTGTCGCCAGGGCGCCGCGCTGGCCGGCCCGCCGCATGCGCACGATTTCTTCGAAAAGGTCCATGGTCAAGGCTTCGAGTCGAGGTTACGGCGCGTTCAGGCCGGTGTCAATCTGGTTGCGACCGGGAGGGCATGTCGGTTGTGGGCGGTTTCCCGCAATTCGAGAATCCCGTTTGCGCACCTTTGCAACGTCGGATGGCCGCCACTCCAGCCTCTAGAAAACTGCAGACAGGAGCACCGGGCAAACGGGAAATGGAATCGAGGAGTTCTGGAACGGCTATAACCTGCCGGAAAGAATTTTCGTCAGGCAGAACTGACTGGTTGCAACCGGAATATGTTATTGCCCGCGCTTTCGGATGAGCACGCATTGATTCACCCGGAGAACGCCCTCCTCACGCGTCTGGAAAACCTCTTTTCCTGGTCAGACGCTAATAAAGGTAGCTAAACATTTTCGATTTGCATCGCATCTCCCGGATTGTGATGCCCCTGCTGGAAGGCATTGCTGCATTGTAGGGTGTCGCCTGTGGATATAAGATCGCGCGAAGAATAAGGAGCCGCGATGGACAATCAACCAGCACTTAAATATGTCGTTTACATCGCCGCCACCCCAGAGAGGGTGTGGGAAGGCTTCGTATCGCGGGAGTCAAACCGGATTATCTTCTCGGGCGCTGAGTTTCAAGCGGACTTGAAGCCTGGCGGTTCGCTCGCATGGGTGGGCCCAGGACCCGGCGGGAAACCCACAACCCATGTGCGAGGAAAGGTCCTGCGCTTTGAGCCTCCGAAAGTCTTTCAGTACACCTTCGCAATGGGGGCAAATGCTAAGGAGTCACGCGCCACCATCGAACTGGTGCCGGAAACCGAAGCCACACAAGTGACGGTGACGCATGACGAGTGGGCTGAGGACGACTGGACATACGCCGCCTGCGCCGATGGATGGCCGCGTATTCTTTCGCGACTGAAGACCTTGCTGGAGACCGGAAAGACATTCAAGCCGCATTGATAGGAGCCGGAATGGCGGCTTAGGCTGACTAGCAACAATCGAATTCTTCGACTTCCTCATTCTCACGACACGCCGAACAGGTAAACTGACTGATCCTTGAGTGAGACACCTACCATCGGCGTCGAGATGGGCAAAACACACGCCGGGCGAGATTTGGCAATCAACGCGCCGGCGCAAGTGCTCTTTGCGAGTCTTGTTGGGACTACGATCGAGTTTTTTGATTTCTACATTTACGCGACGGCTGCTGTGCTCGTTTTTCCCCGGCTATTTTTCCCCGCGTCTGATCCAGCGTCGGCTACGCTCGCCTCGCTTGCGACCTTCGCAATTGCATTTTTCGCGCGACCGTTTGGTTCGGCGCTGTTCGGCCATTTCGGCGATCGCGTTGGCCGCAAAGCGACCTTGGTTGCGGCGCTATTGACGATGGGTCTCTCGACGGTTTCGATCGGCATTCTGCCGACCTACAAGACCATAGGCGTGGCCGCGCCGCTGCTTCTCGCGCTGTGCCGCATGGGCCAGGGGCTTGGGCTTGGAGGAGAATGGGGCGGCGCGGTGTTGCTTGCGGTGGAGAATGCGCCGCCGAACCGGCGCGCGTGGTACGGAATGTTCCCGCAACTCGGAGCACCGATCGGATTTCTTTTGTCCGGCAGCGTGTTCCTTGCGCTCTCGAAATGGCTCACGAACGATCAGTTTTTTTCCTATGGCTGGCGCATTCCGTTCCTGGCAAGCGCCGTTCTGGTGCTGGTGGGTCTTTACGTGCGGCTAACCATCGCAGAAACTCCCGCGTTCCGCGCGGCCGTTACACGACGCGAGCGAGTGGACGTGCCGATTCTCGAGGTGTTTCGCAAATATCCGAAGTCGCTCGTGGTGGGAATCTTGGGAGCTCTCGCGGCCTTCGTCCTCTTCTATTTGATGACTGTTTTCGCGCTGTCGTGGGGTACAACCGCTCTGCATTACAGTCGCGACGCCTTCCTTGTGATGCAGCTGGTCGGCATGATCTTCTTTGCGATTACGATTCCGGTCGGGGCTATTTTCGCGGAACGCGGCAGACGCCGCACTTTGCTTTGGGTAAATGTGGCCATCGGCTTGTTCGGCCTGGTGATGGAGCCGATGTTTCGGGCCGGGACAATCGGGACACTCGCGGTGTTGATCGTAGGCCTGTCATTGACGGGCCTGTACTACGGTCCCCTGGGCACGGCCCTGTCCGAGCTTTTTCCCACCTCGGTGCGTTACACGGGGAGTTCGCTGACGTTCAACCTGGCCGGCATCTTCGGCGCGTCGCTGGCGCCGTATATTGCGATCTGGCTGGCGAAGAAATATGGCTTGCAGTACGTCGGCTACTATCTATCGGTGGCATCGGTCTTGACGTTGATTGGCTTGCTGGCGGCGCGAGAGACGAAAGACGAGCGGCTATGGTGAAATTCAAGTGTGGTTCGGTCTCCAGAGATAGCTAGAGATGATGAAAGCGGTCATATTTTCTGAACACGGCGGGCCGGAAGTTTTGCGTTACGTGGAAGTGCGCGAGCCGGAGATTGGTGCGGATGAAGTGCTTGTTCGCGTGCGGGCGTGTGCGTTGAACCATCTTGATCTTTGGGTTCGGCGCGGGCTGCCGGGGATCACGATTCCATTGCCGCGTATTCCTGGGTCGGACATTGCCGGCGAAGTGGCGCGGGTGGGAGAGAAAATCTCGGGGGTGCGTGCTGGTGAGCGAGTGCTGCTGTCGCCCGGAATTTCATGTGGGCATTGCGACTATTGTTTGCGAGGCGACGACAATCTCTGCCGCCAGTACACACTCTTTGGATACAAAGTGGATGGGGGATATGCGGAATATGTGGCATCGCCGGCAGCAAATGTGATTCCGATGCCGGCGAATCTTAGCTTTGAGAAGGCAGCGGCGATTCCGCTCGTATTTCTAACGGCCTGGCACATGTTGATTACGCGAGCGCAGCTCCAGCCGGACGAGACGGTGCTGGTGCTGGGCGCGGGAAGCGGAGTGGGAAGCGCCGCGATTCAGATCGCGAAGATGATGGGGGCGCGCGTGATCGCAACGGCCGGGTCGGAATTGAAGCTGCAGAAGGCGAGGGAATTGGGCGCGGACGAGACATTTCTGCACTCCATCGAGCATTGGTCGAAAGAAGTAAAGCGGATGACGGATCGGCGCGGCGTCGATGTGGTGGTGGAGCACGTGGGCGAGGCGACATGGCAGGAAAGCGTGGCGAGTCTGGCGGTGGGTGGACGGTTGGTGACTTGCGGCGCGACGACCGGTTACGATGGAAAGATTGACTTGCGCTATCTCTTCAGCCGGCACATCTCAATTCTCGGCTCGTATATGGGAAGCAAGGGGGAGCTTTACCCCGTGCTCGATCTTGTGGCCCGCGAACGAGTGAAGCCAGTGATTGACACGGTGATCCCTCTTACCAAGGCTCGGGAAGCTCATGAACTTTTGGAGAAGCGGGAGCAGTTTGGGAAGGTCGTGCTGCGGATTGAATGACGTCGCGTGGTAGCAGATTCCAAATTTCCTTTCAGGAAATGTTGGCCTGTGTCATGGGAGCTATGTTGCGCAGTGTTGAGCAGCCTTGGCGGGCGGCTTAGCCCGTTTCGGGAATAAGTCCTAGATTTGCGGCAATAGTGGGGAAACTATTTCTCATCTTGCAGGGAAATCGCTTGCCTCGAAAACCGTCAGAAACGAAGTCAGGGCGGCTATAAACTGCCGCATTCTATCCTAAACGCTTGTATATCTTGATTATACAGGGGGCGGTTCCAATGGTACTAGGCGTGCTTTTCCTAACTCTGTCGGCAGTAGGAGGACTCCCTTCCATGGTTTTTGCCGTTGCAGCGCTATTGTTTCAGCTCAGCCCCGTTCCCAAGGCGGTTGGCCCCGTATTCAGTCCGAACCTGTCCACACTTAGCGCTACCGCTTCCTCGACGGATGGCACAAGGCCGAAGCGGACATTCGGAAGCGAAACGGATAATACGGTGGAAACGGCGTCAGGCCGGGGATATACAGATCCGGCCAAAGTGAACTTGAGTGGCGATTCAGACGAGAAGGCAGCGGCGGGAATGACAGTAGTCGCGCTAGCTAAGCACGACACTGCGCAGCCGTTGTCATCTGTACGTATTCCCGAGCCGCTACCGGTAAAGCCGGTGAAGGTGTATTCCCCTGAAAAGCCGCGCATGAGCCGCAGTTGGCTGGCGCTCACAATGCTGCAACATGGTGCGGCAGCGTTTGATGCTTACACGACGCGGCAGGCGATTGGTCATGGCGCCGTGGAAGATGATCCGATGATGAGACCGTTCGCCCATTCGGGCGCGATTTATGCGGCGATTCAGGTGGGACCGCTTCTTCTTGATCATGTGGCGCGGCGCATGCAGCACAGCGAGTACGGGATGGTGCGACGGATGTGGTTTGTGCCGCAGTCGGCCAGCACGGCGGGCTTTCTGATTTCGGGCGTGCATAACCTAGGCGTGGCAAGCCGTTAGGGCAAAAGGCCCGGCTTTAAGCGCAGATCGATACGCGCAAAAATTTCTTTCTCACTCCCTGGCAGGAATTGAGAGAGGTCGAAACACCCGGGTTGGATTACCGGGTGTTTTTTTTGTTCCAGACGAATCAGGCGCGAAGGCCGAGGACGCCTTGGGCAGCAGCCGCAGAGGCGCCGGCAAGTCTTTTCTCAACCCACTCGGCAGCTTTCCGCGCTGAATCCACGGCTCCGGAAATCTCCGACTCAGGCCCAATCGAATCGGTATTTGCGAAAAAAACCCGTTCAAGGGGCTGGCTAGCCGCGGGAGTGACTTTCGTGAAAGTACCGGGAGTGGCCATGAACATCGGGTGGCCACGCCGATAGAAGTGAACTTCCAGAGGATCCGCGCCGGCGAATTCGGGCAAGAGCTTTTGAAAATCGTGCAGGACGCTTGCGGCGATTTGACGGCAGTCGTCGATTTTCAAGAGTTTCTTACGATCGATTTCGGCCAGAGGTGTGTAGAACGTGAGTATGTTGCTTTTCTGTTTGTATTCCGGTTGCTTCTGCACCACCCAGTCCGCCACGATGAAATCGGTGAAGGAGTTTCCCGGGCACCAGGTGTCGTAGCCGCGGTTGTAGACAGGCTTGTCGAAAATCATGTTGATCACGGGGTAGGGACAGTAGTGATAAGAGGACATGGCGTCCAGCTGCGCGTCTGAAAGTCCCGCGACGATTCGAGCGGTGATGAATTTCGGCGTGGCCATGATGACGAACTTCGCTCCCACCGAATGTAGCGAGCCTCCCTTGACGTAGGTGACGCGAACGTCGTTCTTTTGAGGTTCGACGGAGACGATTGTGGCGTCGCCTACCAATCGTTCCGAAGATTTGGGCTGGAGACTCTGAATGAGCTTGCGGGAGAGAGCGCCGTTGCCTCCTGGCAGGGTGACTCGAACGTCTTTCTCGGTGGCAATGACTTCCTGGAAATCGATTAGCGCTACATACGCAGATGTGTCCGCGGATTTCGCGCCCCAGTTGGAGGGGCCGTAAGAATCCCACCAGGATTTGACTTCGGGAGCGTAGTTGCTCAGATATTTTGCGAGTGGAGTGTTGTCCAGCTGTTCGATATTTTTCGTGGTGTCGATTGCGAGCATATCGGCGCGGAATTTTTTGAAGCTATCGCGAACGGAGGCAGGGTAGGGAAGCTCGTCGAGCCCGCCGTGCCACGTGTCCTTGATCCAGTTGCCGTTGAGGATCGTAGGGTCGAAGGAATTGACGGGGAGCATCGTGAGACCGATTTCGCGGGCGAGCTGTTCGCTGGATGTGCCTTTCTCATCGTAGGCAGAGCCGGTAGCGAAGGCTTGTCCCTGATACTCCTCGAGGTAGGCGTTGCCGCCGAAGTGCGGCTCTTTTTCGAGGAGGAGGAAATCGCGCTGGCGAAGGAAGTAAGCGGCGCTGAGACCGCTGGCGCCTCCTCCGACGATGACGACGTCATAGCGCTTCGAAATCGGCGGGCGCGAGAAGGAATGGCCGTCGCGTACCTGATGGCAGATTTCGAAATTATCGCCCTCGATCTGAGTTTTCGAGTCATCAGGTGCTGCGAGCAACGACATATCAATAGGACAGCCAGCTGCGACTGAACCTGCGACAACGAACTTGAGGAAATCCCGCCGTGTACCGCTCATGAATGCTCTCCTTCCAGAGTGGATGCCAATAGCTGCGCGCCTGCCTCTTCGGCGCGAGCGGTGCGAGCGCGAAGGCGATACCAGATAAGAATTGTGGCGATGGAAAAAGCAAGAATCAGTGTGGAGATGGCGTTGATTTCCGGCGTGATTCCGCGGCGCAAGCGCGACCAGATTTCGAGGGGCAGGGTATTGTCGCGGCCGATGAGGAAAAAGCTGACGGCTATTTCGTCAAGCGAGAGAGTGAAAATCAGCAAAGCGGCGGCGATAAGCGAGACGCGAAGATTCGGAAGCGTAATGCGCCAGAAGGTTCTCCAGTGGTTCGCGCCGAGATCGAGCGAGGCTTCTTCCTGGGCGCGATCGAGCTTTTCCAAGCCGGCGAAGATTTCGGTGGTAGCGACGGATATTAGAGCGGTGCCGTGACCGAGCGTGATGGTTACGAGGCTGAGTTTCATCCCTATCGCGACGAAGAGCATGAGTAGAGACAGGCCGGTGATAATTCCGGGAAGGATCAGAGGCAGAAGGACCATGCGGCGAAACAGCGCCTTGCCGGGAAACTGCGCGCGGTCAAGGGCGAGTGCTGCGGGAAGGCCGAGCGCGAGAGAGATTCCGACGGCGATTACGGCAACGACCACGCTGTTGAGCACAGAATCCCACAGCGAGCCATCCTGAAAAAGCTGGCGGTACCAGTCGAGCGTCCAGCCGGTGGGGGGAAAGCCGCCGACACCGGAGCCGTTGAGAGAGTAGATAACGAGCACGACGATGGGGAAGTAGAGGAACGCATACACGAATGTGGCGTAGAGCGTGAGAAACGGCGTGCGGCCGGAACTCGAAGAGCGGCTCATGAAAGGGTGAGCTTCCTCTCGAGACGTTCAGTTGCGAAAAGGAGGCCCATGACGAGGAGAAGCATGCAGAGCGAGATAGCTGCGCCGAGTGGCCAGTTGTATGCGGCGCCGAAGAGACTGACGACAATATTGGAAATCATGATGCCGCTGGCACCACCGACGAGAAGTGGCGCCAGGAAATCTCCGAGAGTAAGCACAAATGCGAAGGTGGCGCCGGCGAGAACGCCCGGCAACGACAAAGGAAGAATGACGCGGCGGAATGTGGACCACGGAGAGGCACCAAGGTCATGGGAAGCTTCGATGAGATTTCGCGGGACGTGTTCCAGAGAGGCATAAATCGGCAGAAACGTGAAGGGCGTGTAGATGTGCGTGAGGGTGAGGACTACGGCGAACGGGCTGTAAAGGAAGAATTCAACGGGGTGGCGCGTGATGTGGAGATATTGCAGCAAGCCATTGAGCACGCCATCGCTGCCGAGGATTGTTTTCCAGGCGTATCCGCGCACGAGATAACTGGCCCACAGGGGAATTATCACGAGCTGATATAGAAGATCCTTTCGTTTAGCCACGTGGAAGGAAAGGTAGTACGCGAGCGGATATCCCAGGAGCAGAGCGAGCAACGTGACCGCGGCAGCGATGCGGAGCGAGCGAAAGAGAACGGAGAGATAAGTGGGGTTGCGAATCAGCTGGACATAATTCTGGAGATTCCAATTGTGGACGATCGTCTGCTGCACTGAGACGGACCAGAAGCTGTAACAGAACAAAAGGGCGTAAGGCACAAGCAGGAAAGCGGTGACCCACAGAAGAGGCGGCACAGTGACGGCTGACTTGTAAGCTCGGGTGTACATGGCTAGGCCGAGTCTTCGTCTCGAACGGCGACCGCATCGCTCGCGCGAAATTCAAATTCGTGTTCACCAGCAAGAGTGCCGGGGCTCGCGATGCGGGCGCGAATGGTTTGCCGGTTGCCGCAATCGAGTTCGAGCGTGTCCATCGCGCCACCGAAAGTTTGATTCAGAATGCGAGCGCGGAAGTGCGCAGTCGAACCGTCAGCTGTTGGGGGAGTGGACCCATGCGGAACAAGCCGTATGCATTCAGGGCGTAGCGAAAAAACAACCTGATGTGAGGTTTCTGCGGTTTGCCATGCGAGCGGCCCGGCTCTCGCCACCTGATCTTTGACGTCCGCTCGAAGCAGATTCGTTTGGCCGATGAATTGAGCTACGTACGCGGATGCGGGCTGGCCGTAAATCTGGCGCGGCGCGGCAACCTGTTCCAGGAAACCTGAGCGGAGTAACGCGATGCGATCGGAAAGTGCCATAGCTTCTTCCTGATCGTGGGTGACGAAAATAAAGGTGATTCCCACTTCGCGTTGTAGTGCCTTCAATTCGGTTTGCATCTGGCGGCGCAGGTTTGCATCGAGCGCGGAGAGGGGCTCATCGAGCAACAGCACGCCAGGACGATTGACGAGGGCGCGCGCCAAAGCGATGCGCTGCTGCTGACCGCCGCTGAGTTGCGCGGGAGGCGATTTCGAGAATTCGCTCATTTTTACCTTCGCCAGAGCCTGTGCGACACGGTTAGGAATTTCAGCCTTAGCGATATTTTTTGCGCGCAGCCCGTAGGCAATGTTGTCGAAAACGCTCAAGTGAGGAAAAAGCGCGTAGCTTTGAAAAACGGTGTTGACAGGGCGTCGATGGGGAGGGATTCGGTCAAGCCGGTCGCCTCCAAGCCAGATCTCGCCGCTGTCCAACTGCTCGAATCCTGCGATGAGGCGCAAGAGAGTCGTCTTCCCCGAGCCGCTTTCGCCGAGGATGGTCAGGAATTCGCCTGACGCGACTTCGAGCGAAATGTTGCGAAGGACAGGATGGGAGCCGAAATGCTTCACCACTTCACGGATCGACAGGAGCGAATCGGTTCGGCTGGACGCGTAGGCAGCTGGCGCCGTACCGATCATTTAGCGGGCTCGCCGGGGGGCTCACTGCAGGGTCCGGAGCAACCTTCCAGGGTAGCGCGTGTGAAAAACATCATTGCGCGGCCTTCACTTCATTCCAGATCTCGTTGTACTTATCGCGACGAGGCACCTGCTGCCAGAAATAAATGCGCGTTATGTAGAGATCGACGTTGTCGAGGTGCAGAGATTTTCTCTGGTCTTCGGTCATAAATTGTGCCGCTTGCGGGTTGGCCGGATCATAGCCGGTGGCATCGGCCACCGCTTTCTGAGTTTTTGCTTCGATCATGTATTCCAGAAATTCGATGGCGAGATCTTTATTCTCGCTCGCAGATGTAATCATCAGATGATCAATCCACCCCGTGGTGTTTTCCTTGGGGATCGTCTCGCCAATGGGAAAATTCGCTTTGCGGAGCTGATTGGTCATGAGCGGCCATCCCATGGCAGCTACCACTTCGCGGTTCTCGAAGAGATTTGTCAGCTCGCCACCCGTGCTCCACATCTTTCGGATGTTGGGCTTCAATTCGATAAGCTTCTTTTTCACATTGTTGAGCTCTTCGTCCGAGAGGTTATAGAGATGATTGGGATCGGGTTTGTCGTAACCGAGGACCTGCGCCGCCATGTAAATCGTGGAAAGCTCATCCCAAACGGAAATTTTGTTCTTGAGATCGCGGCTCCAGAGAACGGTCCAGCTGTCGGGCGGTATTGGGAAGCCCTTCGTGTCATATAACAGGGGATTCGGCCCCCAAGTGAACGGAACGCCGTACACATTTCCATTCACACGCACGAGTGGCATTTCGCGCAGGCGTTCTGAAAGCTGCAAATAGGATGGAAACTTTGAAAGGTCGAGAGGAGCCGCGAGTCCCGCGGAGGCGATCATGGTGGCTACGTCGCTCGAGGGAGAGATGACATCGTAATTGCTGGCGCTGCCGCCACGAAGTTTGGCGACCAGTTCGTCGCTCGAACCCATATACGAGGCGGTGATCTTGCATTTGTGGGATTGCTCGAAAGGGCGCACGAAGGAAGGATCGGCGTATCCTTCCCAGACGAGCAAGCTGAGAACGGGCTGTTTCCCGCATCCGCCCAACGCAAAAGCGAAGAGAGCACCGAGCGCCAGCACCGCGAGTCTATTTTTCATGGTTTTGATCAAGATCCTCCGTCGCTGCCGCGCGCCAGTTCGATGCCCCTAGAATGTCGGTGGCGTGTTCACCCACAAGACCCAAGCTTCTTTTTTGCCGGGATTTACCCAACGATGCGGCGTGTTGCTCTCAAAGTAAAAACTATCGCCTTGTTCGAGACGGTTCGCTTCGCCGCCGTCGAGCGCAATTTCGATGCAACCCTTCAAGATATATAGAAACTCCTCGCCTTCGTGGGTGTAAGACTCGCCGCTTCCGGCCGACGGAGCAATGCGGAAAATATGCGGTTCCATCACTGTGTTGCCCCAGGAAAGCAGCTCCATGCGAATGCCATTGCCTGCTTCGAGGACTTTTCTTTCGCCTGGGCGGACGCGGCCGGGATTCGCCTCCGAAGGATCGAAGAGCGAAAGAATGTTGAGGCGGTAGAAGCGAGCCAGACGGCGGAGGGTGGCGATGGAGGCACTCATTTGCGCGCGCTCAAGCGCAGACAAGAATCCAACGGAGACGTCAACGGCTTGTGCGACTTTTGCGAGTGAATAGCCGCGCTGCAAACGCAAACGCCGCAAGCGTGGTCCCACCGGGCTTGCCTTCGACCGGCTACTGCCGCACTTGGAAAGAAGCCCTTGGGTTTTGAGCATGTGGACGATGGCCGGGGCATTCATTCCGCGAGCGCGGCGCAGAAATTGCGCGCGCTTCAGCAAGCGAACGTCTAACTGCGTGTAGAGGCGATATTGGCTGCGCGTGCGAGCGGGGGAAATCAAGCCAAGTGTTTCCCAGGAGCGAAGAATCGAAGGTGAGAGGCCGACGAGGCGCGCGACATCGCTGATGCGGAGATAGCCCGAAAAGCTCGACGATTCGCGGGGCCGCTTACCAGCGTGAGCCAAAAGAGTTTCCTCTTGACAAGCTACAGGCCATCCTCTAACGTTCGCGAATTATAGTAAGGTTTTTCGGGGCGCTGCAATCGAAAAATCGGGGGCGTCTGGATGGACGCTGAATTTTCCAAAGGAGCGTCAATGAGAGCGACTGCGTGGGTACGGGTGTGCCTGACTGCATGCATGAGCCTGACATTCTGCGTTGCTTCCATGGGGCAAACGAATGGAGCCATCCGCGGAACCGTGAATGACCCGTCTGGCACGGTCGTTCCAGGTGTTACGGTTACCGCTACGTTGACGGGGCAAGCCGCACCGCGCACAGTCACGTCGGATAAGGACGGCGCCTTTGAAATACCGGAACTTCCCATTGGAACCTATGAAGTCTCGGCTGAGGCGGCAGGCTTCAAGAAGTTTCTCGCCAAGGATGTGGTCGTCACAATCGGCCACGTCAATTTCATCACCATCACTCTCGTGGTTGGTGGGAAGAACGATACGGTGACCGTGGAAGCGAATGCGGTGCAGGTGGAGACGACGAGCACTCAGCTGGGCGCCGTGATGACGGATACCTCTATCCGAGCCCTTCCATTGAGCCAAAGGAACACGTACCAACTCCTCCAGCTTCAGCCTGGCGTGCAATCCCAGGTCGGCGCCGACTTGTTTTTTGGGAGTGACCAGCCAGGAGTGGTATCGGTCAATGGAGGTCGAGGACGATCGAACAACTATATGGTGAACGGCGGCGACGGGAACGATATTTTTGTCAACTCCCCGGCGATTCAGCCGTCACCAGATGCTGTCGAAGAATTCCGCGTGCTGACGAACACATTCGATGCTGAGTATGGTCGAAATTCAGGTTCGGTGGTGAACGTGGTCACCAAATCCGGCACGAACAATGTCCACGGCGACGTTTACGAATTTCTCCGCAATAATGTGCTTAACACGAAAGGTTACTTCGATCCGTCGATTGCAAAGTACATTCAGAATCAATTCGGCGCGACGCTTGGCGGACCTATCAAGAAAGACAAGATGTTCATTTTTGGATCATACGAAGGCAATCGATTGCGCCAGGGCATTTCGTCAGGACAAGTCTTCCTTCCAACTACTGGCCCAAATGGCCAACCAGGTGGAGAAGCAAGTGGGGATTTTTCCGCCGGGCCGGCGTTTACCGGGAATCTAGTTGATTCGAATTTTGCGAGTATTTTGGCCGGTCGTAGAACAAGTGGCACAACAACTCCTTCTTTACAGACTTGTCAGCAAGCCGTTACTGCACTCGGTGGAGGGCCGATTACCGCCGGCGCCACCTACGCTTCTATTTTCCCGACCAACGTGATTCCAACGCAGTGTTTCGATCCCACAGCGCTGGATCTCTATAACCAGTTCATCGCTCCGATCCAGCCCGCCGACGGAAGCGGAGTTTTCACCGCAGTACCTGTGAAACCGGAGCGAGACGACCAATTTACGGTTCGATACGATTATCACATCAACCAGAATCAGTTGTTTAGCGCTTACTATTACTTTACCGACGGGGACCGAACTGAGCCATTTTCAAGTTTTCAAGCAGCGGGAGCGAACGTTCCGGGGTTCGGCGCAATCTTCAAGACCCGTATTCAGCAGTGGAACCTAAGCCATACCTGGACCCTTAGTTCTACCTCGGTGAATGAGTTTCGCTTTAACTATTTTCGTGAAGGGCAAAAAAACCTAGATCATCCAGTGCATACGTTACAGAGCGTTCAAGATTCCTGCGTAACTGTCCCAGCAGATAAGTGCTTCACCGATCCTATGAATCCTCAAGCCGGCATTACCACGAATATCCCGGGGCGCGTGGGCGTCCCTTATATTAACGTGAGCGGCGGATTCATAATTGGCAATAACTTCGAAGGCGAATTGCCGCAGGTGGGCAACACCTTTCAGTGGACGGACAATTTCACGAAGACCGTTGGTAAGCACACTATCAAGTTTGGCGGCGATGTTCGCCGCCAGCGTTTCGATCAGTTCCTTTATTTCAATATCAGCGGCGAGTACACGTTCCTTACCGGCAGCCAAAACGCAGTGGGGGGTGCCGACCTCTATCCGGAATATTTCCTAGGGCTACCTGCTTCGTACAGCCAGGGCGCCGCGCAAGCGGAGAATGTCCGTAATACTGCGCTCTATCTTTTCGCGCAAGATAGCTGGAAGCTGAAGCCGAACTTGACGCTAAATTACGGTCTTCGATGGGAGCTGAATACTCCGTACTACGATTTGGGCAATCGTCTTCAGACCTACCGCCCGGGCGCGATTAACACTAAATATCCGTGTGTGCTCAATCCCAACAGCGTGACTAGCGCCAACCTAATCAGCACTTACGGAAGCAATGATTGCAGCCCAGGAGGTCCGGCTGGCGCCGTCTTTCCGACCGGACTTGTTTTTCCCAATGATCCGGGCGTGCCGCGCAGTTTGACATCGACGTACTACAAAGCGTTCGCCCCACGGATTGGCTTGGCGTGGAGCCCGGGAGCAACTGAGGGTTGGCTGGCGAAGCTGACAGGAGGGCCCGGGAAATCGAGTGTCCGCATGGGCTACGGCCTCTTCTACAATCCAATCGAACAACTCGTCTTGGAGCAGTTCAGCGCAGAGCCTCCGTTCGGTGGCAGCAGCTTTCTTTCGAACACGCTCTTTAATTTGCCGTTTGAATTCCAATCCGGCGGAAATGCCCCGAACGCATTCGGACCAGTCATCACCCAGACCCCGCAAACACCGTGCACTTTCTCGCCCGGTGGGCCTCCGGGTTGTGTTGATTTTGCTAATTTCCGGCCATTGTTACTCTTCGGCGAGTTTCAGCCGCATCTTCGAACACAGTATGCGGACCAGTATAACTTGACGCTTGAGCGCCAAATGGGTAAAGCCATGGTTTTGCGCCTCGCGTATGTGGGAACCCAGGCGCATCGACTATTAGCATCGCGCGACCTGAACGCCGGGAACATTCAGACTTGTCTTGGCCTGGCTAATCTAGGCTTCGGCTGCGGCCCATTTGGTGAGGACAGCTCGTATTTTATCCCGCCGGGTACCGTTATCCCCGCTGACCCGGCTCTTTCAGCTCTCCCGCCGCAGCCGTTTAAAGTGCCTTCGATCAATTGTGCTGGACTCGTATTGCCGTACAGCGGTACCCCTGGTGGCAATCCCACCTGCTTTAGCGGCACCGTGGGACCGAACGGAATCACGCTGGTCGGGACGCGACCCTTCTCGTCTCCGAATTGCAATCCTATGACTGGTGTGGGATGCCCCGCGGATAGCATCCCGGTCTTCAGCAACATTTTCGCACAGGATACGATCGCGAATTCGAACTACAACGGATTGCAGATCTCGCTCGATCGCAGCTTTTCGAATGGTTTGCTGTTCCAGGCGTCGTATACGTTTAGCAAAGCGATTGATCAGGGAGCGTCGTTCGAGAATATTTTGAATTCTTTGAATGCCAACGCCACTCGCGGCCTGTCGCTCTTGGATGCTAAGCACCGCTTCGTCTTCAGCCCGTACTGGGTCCTTCCAATTCCAAAGCACGAAGGGATTACGGGTAAGGTCATAAACGGATGGGCCTTCTCGGGGATCGTCACGTATCAGAGCGGATTCCCGATACGCATTCAGACCCAGGACGATACGGAGCTTCAAAGCAGCTTCGACTTCGAAGTTGTGAATACTCCGCAAGTGACCGGACCTGTTCATTTCCTTAACCCGAAGAGGAACGGTGGAATCTGGCTCGATTCGTCCAACATTTCCGATCCTGCCGCACCGGGTATGTTTGGGAATCTGCCTCACGCGCTGTGTTGCGGCCCAGCTATCAGCAATACGGACCTGGCTATCGAAAAAAGGACGCCGATCAACGAGCGGTTCAATACCGAATTTCGTGCCGAGTTCTACAATACCTGGAATCATACACAGTTCGCCAACCCAGATGGCAACTTTAGTAACCTCCCGCCACCGGGCGGCACGTTTGGCGTAATTACCAAGACGCGCGAAGGACCGCGCGTGATTCAGTTTGGTTTGAAGGTTTTGTTCTAGCGAGGCGAATCGAGCATCTGAGAGCGAGGGCGTCCTGGTAATCGGGATGCCCTCGTTTTGACGTCTGCGGGGAATTTGGCGATGGCGGGAGACGCAATGAAGATTTTCGTTTTGGGTGCGGGGATGATGGGGCGGGCGGTGGTGCACGACCTCGCGGGGGTCCGCGAGGCCGTGCAAATCGTCGTTGGAGATTTTGATCAAGAGCGCGCCCGCGAGGTAGCTAAGAAATTTGGGCGCAGGCGGGCCCGGGCTGTTTTTGCGGATGTGCGGAAGACCCGGGACCTAGCGAAGCTTTTGCGCACTTGCGATGTAGTGGTGAATTGTACGCAGTTTAATTGGAACCTAGATGTGATGCGTGCCGCCGTTGCTGCTCGAGTGAACTACATGGATCTGGGCGGGTTGTATCACATGACGAAGAGACAGTTTGCGCTCGACGGTGATTTTCGCAGAGTTGGACGTCTGGCGATTGCGGGAATGGGCGGGGCACCCGGAATTACGAATGTGATGGCTCGCGCGCTAGCTGATCCGCTGGATCGTGTCGAGGCGATCCGCGTGTACAACGCCGGCGCGGACGAACAGAAATATGACAGCCCCATCGCCTATACATTTTCGATCGCGACGATTCTCGATGAACTGACGACGCCGCCAATCGCATTTGAAAAAGGACGTTACATCGAGAAGGCGATGCTTTCCGATCCCGAGCCGGGAAAATTTCCTAGTCCGATTGGCAACATCGTACTACGACACTCGATTCATTCCGAGCTTGGCACGCTCGCGGAAAGTTTTCGAAAGAAAGGCGTGCGAGAGGTATTTTTCAAGATCAACTACGAACCTCAGCTCGTGCGCCTGGTTCAAAATCTCGCGCAAACGGGATTTACGAGTCGCGAGCCCATCGCGGTGAACGGAACGCGTGTAGCTCCGCGAGCGGTGCTTTTGGCCTTGTTGGAAAAGCATGCGACGACGAAGACGCCGAAGGACGTCGAAGCGCTGCGGGTGGTGGTAACAGGGCGGCGGGGAAAGCGGCGAACCGCGGCGGCGATGGAAATGTGGGCTGGGCATTCGGTGCGGCCGCAACTTTCCGCCGTGGCGCGAGACACCGGCTTTCCGGCTGCGATTGCAGCAGTGATGCTTGGCCGAGGCGAGATTCGTGGCACAGGAGTGCAGGCGCCCGAGGTTGTGGTGCCACCGGAACCATTTTTCGCCGAACTCAGGAAGCGCGGTTTCCGTTTTCGGAAGTGGGGCGTGAAACCGTAGGGATTCGAAAAAGCCTTAGGACCCCAGAAGCAAATCGCAGGGCCGTTAGCGGTCACCAGTAGTAGGGATGGAGGAAGTGATGCACGAGGCTCTTCGCAAGGAAATCGAGACATACGAAAAGCGGACGCCACGCTCGCGCGAGGCGCACAAGAAGGCGGTTGAGCGTTTGCCGCTCGGCGTAGCCAGCAACTACCGGGCCTACGATCCCTATCCGATTTTTGTTCGCGATGGTAGGGGGGGCCACATTCACGATATCGACGGTAATGAATACATTGATTTCAACCTTTGTTTCGGGGCCCTCATGGCAGGGCATTGTCATCCGGCCGTGGTGAGCGCGGTGCAGAAGAAACTCAGCACGGGCACGATGTTCGGCATGCCGCATGATATGGAATGGGAGCTTGCAGAAGAAATCTGCAAACGATTTCCAGTGGAGATGGTGCGCTTCAGTAATAGCGGGACTGAATGCACGATGCACGCGGTGCGTTTGGCTCGAGCGGCGACGGGCCGAGACCGCATTATCAAGATGGAGGGCGGTTACCACGGGCTCCATGACTCAGCGTTGGTGTCGGTGAAACCGAAGGAAAAAGAAGTGGGCGATCCGAATGCGCCGAATTCTGTTCCGGGCGGCGAAGGCATCACGAAGGCGACGTTGCAAAATACTCTCGTCGCTCAATTCAACGACCCGGCGTCGGTGGAACGCCTGTTTGCAAAGTACCCCAACGAGATCGCGGCCGTGATTGTAGAGCCGATCATGATGAATGTGGGCATTCTGATGCCCGATCCCGGATATCACCAGGCGCTGCGCCAGATCACCAAGAAAAACGGCGCCTTGCTGATTTTCGATGAAGTAAAAACCGGGGCAAAGCTGGCACGCGGCGGCGCTTGCCAATATTTCAAGGTGAATCCCGATATTGTGTGCCTCGCAAAGTCGATCGGCGGCGGTTTTTCGCTTGCGGCGTTTGCTTCAACCCGTCAAGTGATGGGCTTGATCTCAGACCATCGCGTTTTTCATGGCGGCACTTACAACACGAATCCTGTCGCGATGGCTGCGGGATTGGCGACGTTCCGCGAAGTGCTAACGCCAGCGGCCTATGAGCACGTGAATCGGCTCAACAAGAAGCTCGTGGACGGCTATGAGAAGGAAGTGAAGAAATCGGGACTCGATGCTTACCTTGCCAGCGCGGGTTCGAATGGCGCATTGATGTTTTTTCCCAAGCCGATTCGCAATTATCGCGATTGGCTCAAGATCGACAGTGAGATCTGGCGTCACTACTGGTTTGCAATGGTGAACCGCGGTGTGATGGCGCAGCCGTACTGGTGGGATGAGCAGTGGACCGTTTCTGTTGCGCATACGGATGCGGACATTGCCCGGCATCTCGAAGCGTTCGCGGAAGTGGCGCCGGCGCTTGCCGCTGCGCAGAAAGAACCGCACGTGGTTACAGCCGCGCATTAGGGAGTCGTTTCTGCCCGACGAAATTCGTGCCAATAGCGAGACCGCGCATCTGAAGCGAGCGCTCGGGCGCTGGGACCTGGTTGCACTGTTCGTAGTGGCCGTCTTCAACCTGAATGTTGTACCGAGCATTGCCGCGAATGGCGGCGTGACCGTGTGGCTTTGGATTCTTTGCCTCGTTCTTTTTTTCTGGCCGCAAGGAATTGCGGTAATTGAGCTGGCGCATCGGTACCCGGGCGAAGGTGGCGTGTATCTGTGGGCAAAAGAAGTGTTCGGAGATTTCCACGGATTCCTGTCGGGGTGGTGCTATTGGACCAATAACATGATGTATGTGCCCACCGTGATGCTGTATTTCGTGGGTGTTGCGGTTTTTTCGCTCGGGCCGGGCCACGCCGCGTTAGCCGATAACAAGGCGTTTACCGTGACGGCCTCACTTTCGCTCCTCGCGCTGCTAGTGGTCCTCAATATCGTCGGGCTCGGGGTGGGGAAGTGGATTAACAACGTAGGAAGCATCGGAACCGTGGTGGCGGGCGGACTACTGATAGTGCTGGGTCTGATTGTGTGGCTTCGATTTGGCACGACCGTTACCGCCGCGGATTTTCGAATTCCTGCTGACCCACGATTCCTTCTGAATTCGTTTGGCGTGATTTGTTTCGGGCTCGTCGGGCTTGAGCTTGCGTCCGTAATGGGTGATGAAATTCGCGATCCGCAGAAGACGCTTCCGGGCGCAGTTGCATGGGGCGGGGTAATTTCGGGTGCGCTTTACATTGCAGCAACGCTGACGCTGCTGATCGCGATGAGCAAGAACGACATCAATGTGCTTCAAGGAATCGTGCAGGCGGTGAGTCATATGGCGTCGCGCGTGGGAGTGGCCTGGATCGTTGCTCCGTTCGCCCTAATGCTCAGCATTTCCATCGCTGGAATTGGATCTGCGTGGCTTGCGGGCTCTGCGCGAATTCCGTTTGTTGCGGGATTGGATTCTTATCTCCCGGGTTGGCTGGGGCGCGTTCATCCGCAATACGGAACGCCTTACGCGGCGCTGATCGTTCATGCGGTGGTGTCCGCGATTCTGGTGCTGATTAGCCTGTTCGGTTCGGGCGTGCAGGAAACCTTTCAGCGTCTATTGTCGTTGGCTGTGGTGCTGCAGCTGGTGCCTTTCCTTTATATGTTTGGCGCATTGCTCAAGCTGGCATTCGATCCCGCGGCCGCCGGGAACGGGCGTCATAGCAAGGGAGTGCTTATTCTAGCGGGGACGAGCGGTTTGCTGATGACGGTTCTCGGAACCGTGTTCGCGTTTTCGCCCGCGCAGCAAATCACGTCGGTAGCGTCGTACGAAGCATGGATGTTGGGCGGGACTGCTTCTTTTATCGGGCTGGCAGCATTTTTCTATTTTGTTTACGGACGGCGCAAGGCGCCACAGGCGGCGGCTAGCCGCGTCTGAATTCTCGGGGTTAGCAGGAGGATTTACATGGCCAGCGAGGCCAAAGCTGCGGTTCGCAAATATCAGATGTACATAAACGGGGAATTTGTCGAGAGCAAGAGCAGAAAGCACTTCCCGGTGGTGGATCCTTCGACGGAGGAGATTCTCGCCGAGGTTCCCGACGCGGATGAAAAAGCTGTGGACCGTGCGGTAGCTGCGGCCAAAGCTGCGTTCGATTCCGGCGCATGGCCGCAGACGACTGCGCAGGAACGTGGCCGAATTCTTTTCCGGCTGGCTGAGCGAGTGCGGAAAGAAGCCCCGGCGTTGGCGGAGCTCGAAGCGCGCAACTCGGGCAAGCCGATCGTCGAGGCTGAGTACGACATCAACGATGTCGCGACCTGCTTCGAATATTACGGCGGGCTTGCAACGAAAGTTCTCGGCAGCGTAAATCCGGTGCCGGACAATGCGCTCAATTTCACGATGCGCGAACCAATCGGTGTGGCCGCGCAGATCATTCCTTGGAATTATCCGCTCTTGATGGCGGCATGGAAGCTCGCACCGGCGATTGCCGCTGGTTGTACGTGCATCCTGAAACCCGCCGAACAGACTCCACTCACAGCTCTGGAATTCGCTGGATACCTCACTGATGCCGGTTTGCCGCCTGGGGTGGTGAACATCATTACCGGATTCGGGGAAACGGCTGGAGCGCCGCTGGTGAAGCATCCGGATGTGAACAAGGTTGCGTTTACCGGAAGCGCCGCTGTGGGGAGGGCGATTGTCAAAATGGCGGCGGACACGTTGAAGCGCGTTACGCTTGAACTTGGTGGCAAGTCGCCCAACATATTTTTTGCCGATGCGGATTTTGAATCTGCCATTGATGGAGCTTTGTTCGGCGTGTTCATCAATCAAGGCGAAGTCTGTTCCGCTGGCAGCCGGATTTTGGTCGAGAAGTCCATCTACTCGAGATTTGTGGACGCCATGTCAGCGAAGGCGAAGACAATTCGTCTGGGGCCGCCACTCGAGCGCGATACGAAGATGGGGCCGCTGGTCAGCAAGGAGCAGTTCGATCGCGTCCGCTCGTATCAGGAGCTTGGCAAGAAAGAAGCCAAGGTGGCGTCGGGTGGCGGCCGTTCTTCCGCGAGCGCGCGCGGTTACTACGTTGAGCCGACGATTTTCTACGATGTGGACAATTCTTCGCGCATCGCCCAGGAAGAGATTTTTGGGCCTGTCGCGGCGGTGATTCCTTTCAACAATGAAGCGGATGCGATTCGCATCGCCAACGACACTCCGTATGGCTTGGCGGCAGCGGTATGGTCGCGCGACATTTTCAAGGCGTTTCGCGTGGTCAAGTCGCTGCGCGCGGGAATCGTATGGGTGAATCACATGCAGCCGACGTACGTCGAAGCTCCGTGGGGCGGCTACAAACAGTCCGGCTTCGGCCGTGAGCTTGGACCTTGGGGTATCGAGGAATATCTCGAGACAAAGCAGGTGCACATCAATCTGAACGAGCAGCCGATCGGATGGTACTGATATGCCCACGATTCAACTCCGCACGCCAATTCCCGGACCAAAATCGCAGGAGCTGATGCGGCGGCGCAATGCGGCAGTTGCGCGCGGCGTAGCTCATGCAACTCCCATCTTCGCGGCGCGAGCAGAAGGCGCGACGCTGGACGATGTGGACGGAAATCGTTACATTGATTTTGCCGGTGGAATTGGTTGCCTGAATGTAGGGCATCGCGCGCCAGGTGTGCTGAATTCTATTCGCGGGCAACTGGACGCATTTCTGCATACGTGCTTCAGTGTGGCGCCGTACGGAAAGTACATCGATCTTGCCGAAAAGTTGAATTCGCTCACGCCCGGAAAATTTCCCAAGAAAACTATTTTGGTAAACAGCGGCGCGGAGGCCATTGAGAATTCAGTAAAAATCGCGCGAAGCTATACGCACCGCCCAGCCATCATATGTTTTGAGGATGCATTTCACGGACGCACGATGCTGACGATGTCGCTCACCAGCAAAACCCATCCTTACAAAGCGGGTTTTGAGCCCTTCGCAACGGACATTTATCGAATTCCCTATGCCTACTGCTACCGCTGTTCGTATTCGCTGCAATATCCCAGCTGCGGTGTATTTTGCGCGACGCACCTGGAAGACACGTTTAAGCGCGTGGTGGCTTCCGAGGCTGTTGCGGCGGTGGTCGTGGAGCCGGTGTTGGGCGAAGGGGGATTCGTTGCGCCACCGCCGGAATTCTTTTCGATCATTCAGGATATTTGCAGGCGACACAAAATTCTACTTATTGCCGACGAAGTACAAACGGGTTTTTGCCGGACAGGCGCGATGTTCGCTTGCGAGCGATATGGCGTTGTGCCCGATTTGCTCGTGTCGGCAAAATCGATTGCGGGGGGAATGCCGCTAGCGGCAGTCACTGGCCGTGCCGAGATTATGGACACGCCAGGCGTGGGCGGGCTCGGCGGAACATTCGGAGGCAACCCCGTATCATGCGCAGCAGCGCTTGCGGCCATCGAAATTATGGAGCGCGAGAATCTCTCATCCAGGGCCGAAAAGATTGGTGACTTGTTTGATTCACGGGCTCGGTCGTGGGCTAAGCGTTGGCCGTTGATCGGGGATGTTCGTGGGTTGGGCGCTATGCGTGCGATGGAGTTGGTGCGAAGCCCAGAAACTCGGGAGCCCGCGAAGGCGGAGACGGAGCAGGTGCTCCGCCATTGCTACGAGCACGGCTTGATTCTGATATCGGCTGGAACGTACGGCAACGTGATCAGGGTGCTTGTCCCGCTGGTCGTGACGGATGAGCAATTCGAAGAAGGGCTAGATGTGTTAGAGGGTTCCCTCGCGAGTGTGGCGGAGTCTAGGTTGGAAACAGCACCTCACCGTGCATAGTAGTATCAGGGTATAGGCGATTTGAAATCTGGTGAACATGGCAACTCAAACCAAACTTGCGGCGAAGAGCTGGGGAATTTTCGTAGATGGCAAATGGCTAAACGAAGCGAGATGTTTACTCGCGACGTTAAATTGCTTTTCACAGCGTTCGATGAACTCGAGGTCGGACGTGTCATGTCCGGTGATACCTCCTCGTTTCGAATTGACCATATGCCCTATGGGGGCGTGAAGGGCTTCACTATGCGATTGAGGAAATGACCGAACCACGACTTCTTGTGCTCAACCTTTAATAGTCCCCTCTAGTATCCCGTTCGTGCGGGCAAGGATATTAAAGATCTAACCCATGCGACTTTTCGGCGACTTTCAATGGAAGTGCCAGCGACGCAACGATCGTAACCGACAAAATTCCAGCAATCACCCCCAGTGATGCAGGATCGGGAATATCGATCCAGTCGCTGGCAATCATTTTGAAGCCAACAAAAAGGAGTATCGCCGCAAGTCCTTCGTGCAGGAATCGAAAACGGGGAAGGATGTCGGCAACCGCGAAATACAACGCTCGTAAACCAAGAATGGCAAAAGCATTTGACGAGTAGACGATAAAAGTATCACGCGTAATAGCAAGAACCGCCGGCACAGAATCAACTGCAAAAACTATATCCATGGCTTCGACTGCCACCAGGGCCATGAACAAGGGTGTTGCATTCCATTTTTTTTCGCGTTTCACCCAGAAGTCTCCACCGGTGTAGTCGGTCAACATGGGAACGAAGCGTCGCGTGATTCTAACCAGCCAATTACGCTCCGGTCCGATGGCACGCCGGCCTGGCCGCAACATCTGAATTGCGGTGACCACCAGAATCCCGCCGAAAAAATACAGGATAAAATGAAAATCCTGGAGCAACTCGACGCCCGCGAGAACGAATAGCGCCCGCATCCCGAGGGCTCCAATCACACCGTAGAACAAGACCTTGTGCTGCGATTTTTCGGGAACCTGGAATGCCCGAAAGATCAGCACGAACACAAATATGTTGTCGACGCTGAGAGATTTCTCCACCAGGTATCCCGTGAGGAAGGTCACTCCCGCCTGCGATCCCCGAGCGAAATGGACGTAAACGGCGAACAATAAGGAAAGGCCGATCCATGCCGCACTTTCTATGAGCGCAGCGCGCAGAGAGACTTTCTGCGACCCGCGATGGAACACCCCCAGGTCGAGGACCAATGCCGCAACGATAACTACCCCGAAGACCACCCAGGCCTGAAATGGAGTGCCGAGCATGTCTGGACAGTGTAGCGGAAGTCTGCCCAGCTCCGCTTGTTCGGTTGTCCTACGGAATGCTCTGAAACTGAGTTGGTTCTAATTGAGGTTGCGACGTTTGCTGTGATTGCGCATAATCATTCATCGTGATACGTGGGATTAAGCCGTCCTGGCGGCTTCCGCGATGAATTGTCCTCACTGCAGTACGGTTAACCCCGAATTCGCCGAATCCTGTTCCCGCTGTGGCACGCCTATGCCAATAGGCGACTCCGAGACCATGGTGATGGTCGATGCTACTGCTCTTGCGCCCGGGAGCGATTTTGGTGCGCGTTATCGCATCGAAGCTTTGCTGGGCCAGGGGGGAATGGGCCGAGTTTATAAAGCGTATGACAAGGATCTAGATCGCATAGTCGCACTCAAGGTAGTTCGTCATGGGGTGATGGGCGAATCAGATGCGCTAAAGCGATTCAAACAAGAGCTTGTCCTCGCCAGCAAGATCTCCCACAAGAACATCCTTCGCATTCACGACATGGGGGAGGTTGGCGGCACGAAGTTCATCACCATGGCCTATATAGAAGGCCAGGATCTCTACGGAATCCTCAAAGAAAATCCAAAACTCCCGATGGAGCGCGTCTTGAAATTTGCCAGGGCTCTCGCCGAAGCCCTAGCCGCCGCTCATGCGGAGGGAGTGGTCCATAGAGACCTTAAGCCCCAAAATATTCTGGTCAATAAAGACGACCAGATTTTCGTTTCCGACTTCGGCCTCGCAAAGTCATTTGAAGAGGGCGCGCAGGGCATGACGAAGACAGGCGCCTTCCTGGGCACACCGCGTTACATGTCACCCGAGCAAGTGGAAGGAAAGCCGGCCGATCAGCGCAGCGATCTCTATTCCTACGGCCTCATGCTCTACGAAATGGTTGTGGGAGATGTCCCGTTTACCGGCGAATCCACGTTGAAGGTGATGTATCAGCGAATCCAGGAAAAGCCCAAGAATCCCAAGCTGATAGACCCGTCGCTACCCACTTGGTTTGTGCGCATCATCATGCGCTGTCTTGAACGCGACCCGGAAGCGCGATACCAGAGCGCTTATGAGATTCTGGCTGATCTTCAGGGGTCGCGCGGTTCAGCCGGCGGCACGCATACAGTTCAAATTCAGATTCCAGAATTTGTGGCGAAGCGGCGGTGGACTTGGGTTGTTATTCCAGGTGTTGTCGCGCTAATTCTGCTCGCCTTTGCGATTCCGCCAATTCGTCACATGATTTTGAGTGGCGGAAGCAGCAAAACTGGCACGAGCGCATCCGGAATTCCGCCGCTTTCGCAAGGAAAATTCGTGGCGATTCTGCCGTTCCGCATTCCGGGTGACGATCAGTCGCTGGGATACGTGGCCGAGGGCCTCAACGAGGCATTGTCCTCCAAGCTTTTTCAACTGAAAGATCTACGCCTGGCGTCGGACACTGCGGTTGCCAAAGTTCCGAAGACCGATTCAATTGAAAAGACGGCTCGTGCCCTCGGCGTGAACCTGATCGTGCAAGGCATCATTCAGGGAAGCGCCGACAAAATGGCGATCATCGTGAATCTTATCGATGTGGCGGACGGGGGCAAAAAGCTTTGGAGCCAGCAATTTACCGGCGTACCCAAGGATCTTCTGACGCTGGAAGACCAGATTTCGGGTCAACTAGTCACTGCTCTTGACTTAAAGCCCACCAACGAGGAACTGGCACGCACCGCTGAGCGGCCCACAGAGAACGTGGATGCGTATGATTTGTTCCTTCGCGGCCGCCAGGCTCTTCGAGGGCCGCAGCCACCAGAGAAAGCAGCCCAAACGGCTATTGATTTCTTTCAAAAAAGCATCGACAAAGATCAGAGATTCGCCCTCGCCTATACGGGACTTTCTGACGCGTGCTTGATGATGTACCGGCAGAACAAGGACTCGTTCTGGGCGGAGAAAGCACTGGGTGCGGCCCAGCGCGCAGAGCAACTCAAAGACAATCTCCCGGAGGTCCATTTCTCGCTCGGCAGCATTTATCTAAGGACTGGGAAGACGGCCCAAGCTATTGCAGAGTTGAAGCGAGGCTTGCAGCTTTCACCAAATTCCGACGAGGGGTATTTCCGGCTGGGAAATGCCTACTTGGAAAGCGGTCAGAAAGAGGAAGCCATTGCAACCTATAAGAAGGCAATTGAGGTAAACCCGTACTATTGGAGCAATCATATCGCTCTGGGAAATGCCTATTACTCGATCGGCGATACGGAGAAGGCGCTCGGAGAGTACAAACGCGTTACCGAACTTGAGCCTGAGAACGTTCCGGGCTGGGACAATCTTGGTAACGCCTATCTCCGTCTGGGAAAATATGAGGAGAGCATTCCCGCGTACAAAAAATCGATCGAGCTTTCTCCCACATGGAGCGCTTACAACAACCTCGGATATGTGTACTTAGTATTGAAGCGTTACAGCGAAGCGGTTCAGATGTCGGAGAAGGCGGTCGAACTGGGACCCAACCAGGAGCTGGCGGTCGGCAACCTGGCCGATGCGTATCGCGGTTCGGGACAAAAAGACAAAGCGATCGCGACATATGATAAGGCTATTGCGCTAGCGTTCCAGGAACTTCGAGTGAACCCGCAAAGCGCGACGACGCTCGAGGACCTTGCCCTCTACTACGCGAAGAAGGGTGAGCCTGACCGCGGAATGGAATTTATCAAGCGAGCCCGGGACATCGATAAGAAAGATGTGGAACTACTATACGCCGAAGCTACTGTCGAGATGCTCGCCAAGAAACCCGCCGATGCCCTTCGAAGCCTCCGAGAAGCCGTCAGCCAGGGCTATCCTATAAGACAGGTGCTGGAAGATCCGGAGTTCGCCGAACTGAGCAAGACGCCTGAATTTCAAGCTCTCGTGAAGGAATACGGCAAGGGAACGCGTTAAGCCCTACCAGTTGCCTTTTCACTGAGACGTAGCACGTCCAAACTGGACACTGCGATAAAAAGACGATGTGTAGTGAATGAAGAGCAGTTCTATGACGAAGGCATGAATCTGTAAGAGGGTCAAGAGAGCCCAACACAAAGACGAACGCCGCTGGCGCGAAGCGCGCAGCGGCGTTTTGTACTCTCCGAGCTTAACTAGGCGCCGAACTCTAAACTTCTGTCCGTGCGTTCTTGCGTCGACGACCCACAAACAAAGCCGTCAAACCAGTTGCGAGCAGTCCAAGAGAAGCGGGTTCTGGAAACGGCAGAAGGGGCGCACCGTTTACAGACAGATCACCCACTGCACCGGGCGTGAATGGAAGCGACGTAGTCACTTTCACGTCGCAGCCCTTTGCGATGCCGAGCACGAAGTCGTCTAGATCGCAATCGCCGTCGTTAGAGCCCTTATAGGGGTCGCCAATGCTTATGAGAAAATTGATAGTCGCCGTGCTAACACTCGTTGGCGCGGTAAATGTGCAAGCATCTACACCATTTGCCATGCTTGAACTGTTTGTCCATCCAATCATTGTCAGATTCGAAAGGCAAGAAAGGCCGCCATTGGTCTGTGAGTCGAGAGCGGCGAAAGTGATGGACGTCGTGTTCGCCGTCGTTGTGCAGTCGACAGTGAAGTCACCGTTGACGTCAGCGAAGAATTGCAAGCTGCCGCAAGCTGGGCTGCCAGGGCCGCCGCCATTGACATTGACCCGCCCGTCGAGGCCGTCAGCGCGTACTACGCTGGAAGCAAGGATCAGGACTGCGGCTACGGTTATCAGCTTAAGAGCTCTCAAATGCGCACCTCCGTGCGATTTCCGACCCGTTACGCCGAGCATCTGTGTTGCCAAACCACGGCATGTGCTTCGGTCCGTAAGTCCTGTGTTTACAATGTGAAATTCGAGCGCTTGCGATGACTGGAATATTCATGTGCAATGTTTTTGACTAGTTGGGTAACGGGCGTAACTTCCGAGTCATACCTGTATCGCCCTAGGCCAATGCGTTGTGCTCAAGGGGTGTCAGAACTGTACTTCTGCGCAGAGGACTCGGAAATGAAGGGTTGCGAAAACATGCCACGAAACTAATCCGTGGCGGGGACGACGGGACTCGAACCCGCGACCTCTGCCGTGACAGGGCAGCGTTCTAACCAACTGAACTACGTCCCCTTCAACAACTTACAGGCACCGCGATTTAGCTGGTGTCGGTAGCAGTGTCGGTTCGTGCTTCTTGTCACGTATGCTTTTCCAACGAAGAACGAACTCAACGAATATAAGCTTTCAGCCGCTCGACTGCAACCAGCTTGTGCTCGGGGGCAAGGTGAGCGTAGCGCATGGTCATCTGAATTCTCTTGTGACCCATCAGCTCTGCGACGGTTCGGATATCCACGTCCGCCATCACGAGGCGGCTGGCGAAGGTGTGCCTGAGGTCGTGCCACGTGAAATTTGTGATGCCTGCCTTCTTGACTGCATCCTCGAACCAGTGTCGAGCGCCTAAGAGCCGCTCTCCCCCTCGCCCCACGAAAATCGGACCTTCGGGCACGATTGGAGTCGGGCCGTCACTGATCAACCGTTGGCGCAGTCGCTCGAATGCGGAGCGGGCCTCTGCATTCAAAGGGAGGTGGCGCCCCTGTCCGTTCTTCGATTGTGGAATCAGCAAGTCTTTGCGCGCCAGATCGACACAAGACCAGTCGATTCGGAGATACTGCTCACTCCGGCGCATGCCGGTATTAACAGCGATCACTAGCTCATCCATGTGCTCGGGGTAGTGGTGTTCGATGACGGCGCGCAGGCGCCCTTCCTCGGTGTCAAGCAGCTTGAGATAGTCGATATTCGTCGGCAGTGGCTGGAACTGATTGAGAAACCTGACACGGTCATCTGATACCTTACGACGCTTGAGCAGTTTCGCTGGATTCGATTCGACCTTCTTGTTTTCGATGCCTAGCCTGTAGATAGCGAAGAGCACGGTGCGAATGCGATTGTATGTCCCAGGTTCCCAGTCTTGGCTCTCGAAGAAGGAACGGAAATCGGCGATGGGGATCGATTCGGCTGGCCGTTCGCCAAACTCTTCTTTGAGCTTAGAAATGCGGTATTTGTCGCTGACGTACCCGGCGTTATTCGTCTCAGAATATTTGCTCGCGTCATCGGCAAGTTCGGCGAAGCGCACCACACGGCGGCGGAGCTTCTCGGGCAGCTTCTTCCCTTGGAGCGCTTCCGTCTTACGCTTGCGCACGAGGTCTATCGCGGTGCCTTTAGTCCCGGCTTTCTCCCGGCGGTAGCGCCCTTGTGCGTCTACGTAACGAATCCACCACTCGCCCGAGCCGGGGACCTTTTCGAAGACGCCGCGCCATCTCCGCTCTTCACGGGTGGCCTTTGGCTTGAGGGCAGGGAAGAAGTCAGTTTCCATCACGCTTTCCTTTCTTCGGGCGCCCGCCCTTCTTAGCCCACTTGGACAGCGTGGCCTTGCCGTACTTCGCGGCGCGGGCCTTGCCGCCTTTGTGCCCGAGTTTCGCGAGATGTTCGCGCAGCATTTTGTCTAATCGCTTTGCCATAACCTATCGGCTAAGATAATACTTGACGGCCAGGTTGTCAATAAGAATCGGCTCTGCTACAATGCGTACATGAACGCGCCGAAGCGCAGCAAGCCGACGGAGCCCGGAGCACTTCGAGGGCAACTCTCTCACAAATCCTCTAACAGAATGTTTTTGCATCTCCCCCAGCGCGGTGATCTCGAAAGGGCCAGGAAGCGCATCCTGGAGTACGGAGCGGATGGAGATTTCGACAAGCTAGTAGCAGCGAACTGCGAGCCTGGAATGCTGCTGGTGCTTCTGGCGAACGTCTCACGAGACGGCCCCGCCCTGGATACCTGGGAGGCCCGATTTGGCGTCAGTGATCCGCGTCAGCTCAAGAGCGCCATTCGTCGGATGAAGCAATGCGCTGAGGATTTCGTGTCTCTGGACAGGAGCGGACTTCTACGTTTGGCGGCTTGGCCCAAGCTTAAGAGCGAATTGTCGCTGTTGCAGTTCTTGGACTATTTCGCCGCAGTACCGAAGGTGCTCAAGGGATGTGCAGACTCTCTGGAAACCGCCGTGGGCAGTGCTCGTTTCAAACCCCGCGCTCATAGTTTCAGCAATACAGCACTCGCACAACTCGTGGCCTACGTTCAGAAGCGCACAGGTGCCGCGCACGACAGCGAAGTCTCTGCCCTGTTGGACGCCGTCTGCAAAAAAGGCAAGGGCGGCGACCCCTATGCAGCCGATACCCTGAAGACATGGCGGGCCGAGCACGCCCACTATATCCGCGACGCCGCTCAGATGTTTCCCTTCCTTTTCGGCAAGTAAGGCCAACCGACAAAAATCTGCTCGCCGGCCTTACTGCGTCGTTGCATGCGGCGACGTAATGTCGTACGCACGGAGGCCAACATGGACAGAATTCTAGTATCAAAAAAGGAAGCAGCGGTCGCCCTGGGCGTAAGCCTGCGGACCGTCGAAAATCTTATCGCTCGGAAGGAACTGGACTCACGGCGGATCGGAAGACGGCGGCTGGTTCCTCTGACCTCGCTGGAGAGGCTGGCGCGGCGCGACGTACGCACTCTGAGAGCAGTAGCCGCTGAGGTGCGCCATGGGTGACTCAATCGCTGCAACCTCGAAGCGCGTGACCGATCTGAGATTGGAATCCGACTTGTTGGCGCGATTCGAGCACGACGTGGAATCAGCGGGTCTGGTCGGGGAAAGGAACAACGCGAAAGTCATTCTTCTGGGCTCCGCCAGTGCGAAACTTCGGAAGCCGCTTAACGTGAACGTGGGAGGTGCTAGCGCCTCGGGCAAAAACCACCTGATCGGCGCTGTGGCCCGATTCATTCCAGATGAAGACAAGAAGATTCTCACCGGGATGACTCCAAAGGTGCTCATGTACGCAGAAGAGGATGAGTATGAGCACAAGGCTATCTTCATTGCTGAGTACGAGGGCGTCGCCGGCGCGGATTACGCCATTCGTACGATGCAATCGGAGCAGATCATCGAGTGGGAGTTCGTGGAGTCTTCAAAGGGCGGCATCCAGAAAAGAGCCAAGCGGGTTAAGGGCCCAGCAGCTTTTATACAGGCCACTACCCGCGTCACTCTTCACCCGGAGAACGAAACTCGCCTGCTCTTCTGCCAGATGGACGAGTCTGAGATGCAGACTCGCGCTATCAACAAACGGCAAGCTTTGGAGGCCGAAAGGAAAGTGACGATCTGCCCGTCCGATTTGCATGGGAATTGGCACGAACTGATTCGAAGCCTTAAGACAACGTCGGTTCGGATCCCCTTTGCCAACCAGCTCTCTCAACATCTGCCGGGCAACCGGATCCGATCGCGGCGAGATTTCCCGAAGCTGCTTGGGCTCATCGAGGCGGCGGCCTTCCTGCATCAGCACCGGCGCGCGAGGGACGTCAACGGAGACATAGTCGCGGCCCCCGCCGATTACATCACGGCGAAAGCCCTATTCGAGCACTGCTACTATTCAGGCCCAGAGAGCAAAGTGGGCGAACTGCTGAAGGTGGCAGCCGGGCTCCCTGGAGCAGACTTCTCCGTTGCTGACCTAATGCAGAAAACTGGCTGGGGCAAGTCAAAAACGTACAGCGTGTTAGGGCGAGCCGAAGATCTGAGCTGCATCGGCGAGGGCTACCAACGGGGCCGCTATCAACTGCTAAGCAATCACGTCGAGGCGCCCCTTAATCTGCCGCCCAAGCTGGAGCTCTCGGCTCACGATTTCCGCATTTCCATGGGAGTACCTGCCTGATTTTTCCACATTTCCGAATTTCCACAACCAGGAAGGGGTGCCTCAGTGGAAAAGCGGAACTCGGTGAGCGGAACGCCGGTCGCCTCTTATAGTCCCTGAGAGTTAGTGCAAGGTTGCATTAAGTCTAGGGGTCTATACATCGGTGGGGATACCGTAGGTTTCGTGAATGGGCCGTACCGCAAATCGGATTGTGGCGAACGCCATGCCATATTGGCCGAGCGGTTTGTGCGAGGCCGCCCAAGCAAGCAATGACTGGTTCGCAGCCCGGACCAGCGGGGGCTCGCTCTGAGCGTGCTGGCAGCGTAGAAGCAAGTAGTATACGACGCCAACTGAGGTAGACAAGAGACTTGTTGCAAGGCATGATTATTGCGTGAGTTAAAGCCGACCACCTCTCGTCAGGGTGTGCGAATCAAGGCCCAGCCGCTGGGGCTCTCATGGTTTCCAAGACCAAGAGGCACGTCTGTCGTAATTGCGGGCAGAGTGCTGTGCATAGAACGTACACAAGGGGAGTCCTTGAGAAAATTGCGAGCCATCTGTTAAGAATTACGCCCTATCGCTGCGAAAACTGTGACAAGAGATTCTTCGATTTCCAATCTAATCGAAAGTACGGGCCTTTATAGCGAACGTCCTAGATTTTCCCCGCAAGTTTATTGACCTGTGGGGCATTCTTCTAGCGAATCGGAACTCGAAGCGCCACTCTTCGGTGCCCGGTCGGGTTCCTTCGTTTCCACTCCGCTACCTCATGCCATGCTTCTGCGATGCTCGCGTCAATTGTCATCACACGCGGCTCGTTCGGCGGGCAGGGCGCGAGAGTGTCCGGCACCTCAGCAAGCACCTTCTCGGTAAAACGCCGAGCTTTCTCCAGATCATCGAGGGTGACGCGCCCACCATTCGCGAGAAGCGCATCCCTTCCCTCGCTCACAGCCGTTTGCTGGACCTTCCAAACATAGGACTTGCTCACGCGAAGCTGCCGAGCTAATGCGCGCTGCGAGGGACGCTCCCCACCATCGAAATACGTTTGCCAGATGAGCCGCTTGATAATCGCAGTCTCGCGGTCAGACCGAGTCCGTGTCCGCTTGAGATTCCGGCGGCGCTGGCGCAGAGCCGCCTCGCTCATCGTGTAACGCTTGCGAGCGGGGCCACGCGGCGGGTGCGGGTAGCGGACGCCTCGCTGGAATCTCATGTCTCTATTCTGATGCAGGCGCACGTTAGCTCAAGCCTGGTCACATTCCGGGGTGGTCAGTGCGATAAATTCTTTGATTGCTGTGAGGACCACTAGAGCGACATTGGCGAATTGCGTGTGAGTTCTATGGTAAAGGCGGGTGCGCGGCCGTTATCTACGACTCAAGATATTGCCCGCCGCCGCGAACCTAGGTTTGTTCCCCACGCTCCTGAGCGAGCAGGACTTCTTTGGCTGTCGTTGAGAGGTCCGGTACAAGCCATCGAAAGAGCACGGTTGCGGCTAATCCTCCAAGGAACTGAGCAATTACGAACCAAGGGACGTCCTTCGGACGGATTCCCGCGAAAGTGTCCGTCAGGCAGCGGGCTAGAGTTACCGCTGGGTTGGCGAACGATGTAGATGCTGTAAACCAGTACGCAGCCGTAATGTATGTGCCCACGGCAAACGCAACGACGTCCGACGCGCTGCGTTTATGAGTGACACAGCTTCTTGCGTGCTAATCCGACAAGCGCCCCGCAAGCCGCTAGAGAACTGGTTCTTACCTGAGCGGTGCCGACGCTACTTCTTGGAATGTTGATCGGTAGGCTGTTTTGCTGGATCCGTCTTGGGTTCCGTCGCTTGCTTTTCGGCTTCGATTGTAACCTCTACATCGGCACCAGGCTTTAGAGCCACAGGCTTGCCGCTTTCATCCTGCAGAGTGTTTTCGACGCGAATCTCTTTGTAGAGATGGTCTGCTCCTTCCACCGCAATCTGCGCTTTATCGGGCATCGCCGGAACCAGTCCAGGGATGATTTTTTCTACTTTACCAGGAAGCGTGACCGATGGTTTTTCAGGAGAATCATCTGGTTTCTGTGTTGTATCACTCATAGCGTTACTCCATGACAGCGGGAGGCTGGGACGGGGAGCCTTTTCGGAGGAGCTTTGACCCGTCTTCCCGCCGTTGCGAGAATAGCGGCAGGGCGCAACGGAGGGCAAGTCATTTCAGGACACGCGCTATGAAGCTGTTCGCTTCCGCCTCTTCTTAGGGCTCCCTGACGTCTTAGAACTCGTTAGAAAGACACGCCAAACCGTTGACCTTAGGCAGCCCATGCAGGAACGACTTTTTGCACTATACACGGAGTACCTTATGGTTCTGACTGTCCAATGTTCATTAGTCTGAAATGTCAGGTTAGAGGCTGTGCCTAGCACTGAGTCCAAGTGACGAAACGAATCTTAGTTGCAGACGACAGTCCGATGATACGCAGGGCGCTATGCCAGCTTTTTGCGGTCGAAGAAGGCTACGATATTTGTGCTGAAGCACGTAATGGACAGGAAGCGATTGATCTTGCTTTACAAGAGCGTCCCGATCTGATCATCCTCGATCAGGAGATGCCGGTCCTCAGTGGCTTAGAAGCCGCACGGCAGTTAAAGAAAATGATGCGCGATGTTCCGATCATCTTGTTTACGCACTATGATACCGTAATTGCGCGATCAGGAATCGAGATCGCAGCTGATCTGGTTGTTTCGAAGAACGATGCCGGGCGTCTCATAGAACATGTTAGATCGCTAGTGCCGGTCTGAAGTTGCGCGTCATCGCAGTGCGTCGCAAGAGGGCCGGTGAGGCTTCGTAATCGGCGGGTCGTGGGTTCAACTCCTACCCTTGAGTACTGCGACCTCAGAACTCTCGATGAAAATCCCACCTGCGTTTGTCTTCGCCGGTCTTCTCGAAAGCAATCAGGCGCGAGGCCCATGAAAAGCCAAGGCCTTCATCTGGTTCGCTGACTCTGTTGTGCACTAGGCGACGAAGCGGAGAAAAGCGTCTTGCTGCCCATCTCGCGGCCTTCACGATAGTTCTTCGGTCTGGGCTTCCACCAACGGTTGCGCACACTTTGTAGGACCGATTCGTTGCCACGAAGCGGCATACCCCATGGACGGATTCTTGGTCAGCATCATCGAACGCGACGATGCCGCCGACGGAAAGAAGTTTGTCGATGTAGAAAAAATCTATTAGTGCATGGTCAAAAGCGTGACAGCCGTCGATAAACGCGAAATCTACTCGCGTTCCCTCAGCGACGAGTCGAGGCAATGCTGTCTCCGATTCTTGGGCGCGGAAGTCTATGAGGTGTCCATAGCCTGCCGCTTCCAGGTGGCGAAGGCCAACGCTTTCATCCCACCTCTCCGAATCAATTACAATGTGCCGTTCGCCCCCGACTTTCTCCATCGCTTCGCAGATGAACAGAGAAGAAATTCCGAAGCCAAGACCGACCTCAAGACTTACTTTTGGACGTTTTTCGATGATTAATTGCTGTAGCTTCTCTCCTTCTTCCACGGTGACCGAACTTTGCTGGAAATCAGCTGGATTCCCTTCTGAAAATTGGGGCGAGTTCTCCCTTAACAGTTTCTCAAGTGTGGGATTCATGGTTTCACAGCATAGCATTATGGAGCCGCGCAAGTTACTTGCACGAACTCTGTGCTCGCCGCTTTATGCGAACGGTGTGCTACAGCGTGATACAAAAGCTCACTTCATTGCAAAATTGCATCGTCAGTATTGAACGGAGAACAACGCGCAGATTTGCGCGCGTGGTTTCAACGCGAGAAGGAAAAGAGACTGTCAAGGTCTTAGGGAGGGCCGGGCTGCCACGCAAGCCGGTGATAAGCCGGGCGACCGTCGCGAAAATTGATTCCATCCGTCTGAGACCGCTATACACAGCTTCGAACTGGTCAAGGAACCGTACTCGGTGTATTTAACTTGGTTTTGGCTTCATCGATGGTTTTCTGCGTCCTCTGCATCGTCTTGTCGATGTTCTTGTCCGACGCAAAATTAGAGTAGAGGATGCCTAAAAGACCAATTAGGAATACCAAGAAAAAGCAGAGTACGCTGGCAGCTTTTAAGGCGGGAGAATACAGAGGCAGGCAAACGGCAGCGGCAAAGGCGAATATCTGTGCCATCACCAACTGAAACATTAGCAAAATAATGTCGTTAGGGTGATTTTTGTAGTGACGGTAGTTTTCGAGTACCGCTTCTTGTTCTGCAATCCGCTTTACCAATTCGCCTTTCTGTTGTGGGGTCAACGGCCCCGGTCTGTTCATTGCGACCCAGACTTTTTTCAGAACAGGCGGAAGTGCCCCACCAAGGACGAGCAGGAACAAACCGACTAAGAGCTGCCCTACGTAATCATTAATTGTCATCGGGCTGCCAAGCGTTGACGGGGCGGCATCGCGAAATCTTACCGCGTACCAAGCAAACTCCGCAATCGTTGCGCGCCTGCGGTGTGGTATCGTGCGCGCGTGCTACGCTTCGACTTGCGAATGACAAGGCGACGTAATCGACGAGATGATGGCAACACGACAGTACTAGACTGTGCGGCTGCGGAGGATTCACGGAGTCTCTATACCTGGGAGTCGTCTTTATCTCGGCGAGCCGCTTGCATTTGTGCCAGAGTGTTCGCCTTATAATCCAGAGCGTAGAGAAAGTTCAACACGTCTTCGATTATGTTCCAACGCCGTCTCTATCTCATACACTGGCGGAGCTTCCAATTCGTGCGCGGCATCGTTCCCAGCAAATCGGAATGCGTGCAGATTCTTGACGATGTTCTCGGGCAAGAACTTCTTCATGCAGTCAATTTTGATTTCGAGATTATTGCCGCCAATTCCCTTATCCGAACACACGCCCTCCAACAGAGAACGCAAACCCGTCGCGCAAAGGATGACCAGACCCTCGTTCCTCGCGCAAATCACTTCGTGATAGATGGCTTTCAACTTAGTGGGCAACTTCACGAAGTGCTTCTCAGTCCGAATCGAACCGGACCGTTTAGGATAGAAGCTATTCTCGTACGGCTCGCCGTTTTCCTCTGCGAAATCCCCGCCAAGGGTCATGTAGTCCGCACTGTAGCGGTCTTCCATCGTACAAGCGTCACAACCCGCGCAACTCCACAACCGATATTCTCCCCAAACGTCCGTTGCGCCCTCGGGGTCTCCATAATGATACTCCTTCGTTGCGACGAGGTTGTGTCGCGTAGTCACCCGGCAGCGATTGCAGTAGATGTGTGCGGCTTTGGGCGCTTCCATCGGGCGCATTCTATCACGATATAGATTCGTTAAGTGTGCATGTGGCGTACAAGCAATGATGTGCTCGCTTGCGACGTACTGCGGTTCAGCCCGGCGGTCGAGGAAGCTTAATATGTCGATGGCCAAACATCGGAAGAGGAGGCGGAAGAACAATCGGTTCCATTTCGACGGTCTCGACTTCAACCGTAATTTCTGAATCAACCTTTTCGAGAAACGTCCGTACCGCTTATATCCGAATAAGTGGCGACGTGGGCGATGTCTGCGCCGCCTCGAATACTGATCATAATAGTGCCCTTTGGATTGCGGAGTCTCACTTCATGCTCCTCTTTGGTCAGAATGATTCTCATTGCACGTCTTCCCCCTTAAACTATGTTCCCCTTTCCAAACGACCCAGCCCCGCGCCCTATTAAGATGGAACGTTAGTCCGTCGCGACCGTACAAGGAATCCAACGCGACTTAAGAACGGAAGTCGGTCAACGGACAGTTCCTAGATGGGAAAATGTTTCGTCGGGGGCTTTGTCGCCGAAAGTTTATCCATGTCCACTCCCGATAACAGCAGTACCGCCTTATATGCGTCGAGTAGCGTGTTGTGAATCGCTTCAAGGTCATCGAGCATCTGCTGCCTTCCTTCATCCGAGTTCCGACGAAAATTATGCTGGCGATAAAAGTGGTGGAAAAGCCGATTGCGTTCATCAAGGGCTTTTGCCAAGACGTCTTCTAGATTGGCGATTGACTGATTCTTAGCCTTAAGCTTGGTAATAAGTTGACCAAGGGTGTGGTGATTTATCTGGCGGAACAAGTCGGCGGCGCGGTTCGGATTGGGCTGATTGACCAAGTTCGCTTCGACGATTCCATGTTCTATGAGCACGTTGCCAAGTTCGGTTTCGAGAAGTTGAGCGGCTTCTGCGGCGTACCCGAATTTCCAATAGACATCATCGAGCTTGGGCATGACTTGGATTATAACGACTCAAAAGACATACACACACATTGGCACTCACTGTGAACCGTTTGTCAACGCATCCTTGGAAGCCAGGCAATCCTCCATTCAGAGGCAAAGCTGCTGCACTCTGACCATACTGAGGAGCGACGTTGGAAATGCAGTCGCTAGCAGGTCGTCAAGTCCGCGATGCCTCTGAACGCGCATCTCGCCGCTGGGCATTTCAGGGTTGAACTGCCGAATTTTGGCAGCTCATTTCCAAACGCGGACCTCTGCTGCTCGGCGCCAATCTCACCAAGGTCCTCTAGAAGACTGTGCTGTCCGTGCCACAGCCCGGGCGGTCACCGAACACGGGTGGTCATCGTAGCCGATAGCGGCCCTTAGCAAGCCGAAAGTGGAAAAAATTGTCTGTGCACATGACCGCACTCAAACAGG